>ERZ827150.3041-NODE-3041-length-16961-cov-2.613865_pt1 | contig 16961 bp, 16 predicted proteins | sample MGYA00519779_ERZ827150 | MGnify/ENA primary metagenome ERZ827150 (study PRJEB31778, sample SAMEA3449267) | human gut metagenome | biome: human gut; feature: human-associated habitat; material: faeces | place: United Kingdom | collected 2010/2012 ...
CCCGCCGGTACTAGCCAAACCAGTAACTCGAGCCAATGGTTCCCTGAAAAAAGAGATGGCCTTTCCGCCAAATGGTCCAACCGACCCAGATCGGACAAATCCCCAGCCTGGTCGCCACCCTCAACATAAAACCGTTGACGCAAATCGGCTCGTTCGCTCAATTCACGCACGAAAGTCTGACGCCGTTCTATAGTGACCTTATCTGTCAACGGTTCTTGCAACCAATTGGCCAAAAGCTCACGTCCACAAACCGTAACGGTCCGGTTTATGGACTGGAAAAGGGAATGGTCACCGAAAAGATCCAAATCCAAACTAAACGGATGCGCCGGATCGATCTTGTCGGGTGCGCCATCGAATGCGCTAAAATCATAATCCAAGCCCTTCAATTCCAACTCATTCAAACGGTTCAGTCGCTCCAGATCGCTCTTACGGGCAAAAAGCTTGAAATGTCGCCACATCAAAAAAGCGAAAAGTCCGGCACAAATCAACAAGCTGATGGTCATCCATAACCAACCAGATTCACGCAATCCCCAAATCAAGCCAAACGCCCCCGCAACCAACACGAGGCGAAGTGTTCCTAACCAATGAATCTCCCGTCGCAAACGACCGACCTCACCTGTGGCTTTCCCGATCCGCTCACGATAAAACGCATATACCTCTTCCATATTTTCCCATCATAACGCTCCTCAATTCCAAATCAGGAAGCGCCTATTTACTGACTCAATAAAATAAAAAGGACGCCAACTAACAATCGGTTCAATCTCCCGACTCCAGTGGCGTCCCCTATACTCTCTTGTTTATTATTTCAAGCCCTCCAAGATCTTCTTTAAGACGGTCTGAGCGGAAATCTCACGATTGGCCGCCTCCGGGATCACGATACTTTGTGGACTCTCAATCACGTCGTCCGTCACGATCATGTTACGGCGTACCGGCAAACAGTGCATGAAATAGGCGTTATTCGTCAGTGCCATCTTCTCCGTATCAACTGTCCAGGAACGATCCATGTTAATGACCTGCCCATAATTCGGGTCACGATATGCGGACCAGTTTTTAGCGTAGATGAAATCCGCCCCCTCAAAAGCCTTCCGTTGATCGTACTCCACACGAGCATTACCCACGAACTTCGAATCCAACTCATAACCCTCCGGATGAGTGATCACAAACTCATAATCGGTCGCGTTCATCCACTCCGCGAAGCTGTTAGGTACAGCCTGTGGCAACGATTTCGGATGTGGAGCCCAAGTCATCACCACTTTTGGACGTGCTGTTTTCTTGTACTCCTCGATCGTGATCAAGTCGGCGAAACTCTGTAACGGGTGGCGAGTAGCTGCCTCCATACTAAAGACCGGACGACCGGAATGCTCTATAAACTGGTTCAAGATCTTCTCATTGTAATCGTCAGCCTTACTCTCAAAACGAGCAAACGAACGAACACCAATAATATCACAATAGCATCCCATCACGGGAACAGCCTCCAACAGATGCTCCGGCTTATCACCATCCATAATGATACCACGCTCCGTCTCCAAGCGCCAAGCACCCTGATTCACGTCGAGTACGATCGTATTCATACCCAGATTCATCGCAGCCTTCTGCGTTGAAAGGCGAGTTCGCAAGCTGGAATTGAAAAAGATCATCAACAATGTCTTGTTCTTACCCAAATCCGAAAAACGGAAACGATCCTTCTTGATCTCAAAAGCCTCATTGAGCGCCTGTTTCAAGTCACCCAAGTCTTGCACACATGTGAAATTTCTCATTATATTATCTCCTCATTTAATTATTCACAACTCCTCCCGATTATTTGGGGCGAATTTGCCCTTCCCCCTCAATCAGGTATTTATAGGTCGTCAACTCCGGCAAGGCCATCGGACCCCGAGCATGCAGTTTCTGCGTACTGATACCAATCTCTGCGCCAAAACCAAACTGTGCGCCATCCGTAAAGGCGGTTGATACGTTAGCGTAAACGCAAGCGGCATCAACCTCACGCTGGAACTGACGGATCGCCTCCTTAGACTCACTCACGATACATTCGCTACGCTTTGAGCCATAACGACCAATGTGACGGATCGCCTCATCTATGGAACCGACTGTCCGGATCGCCATCTTATAATCCAGGAACTCCGTACCAAAGCTCTCTTCTGTCGCTCGTTCCAACAAATCGGCAGGATAAGCTCCTTCCAACACTTTGTAAGCCTGCTCATCAGCGTAGACAATTACCCTGCTGTCAGCCAATGGCGCACAAATATAAGACAAATCACCCAACCGTTCCTGATGAACCAACAGGCAATCCAAGGCATTGCAAACGCTTACACGGCGAGTCTTGGCGTTATTGACGATCACCCGACCTTTCTCACGGTCACCATCCTTATCAAAATAGGTATGACAAATACCCGCACCGGTCTCGATCACCGGAACTTTCGCATGATCACGCACGAAACGGATCAAAGCGCCACTACCACGAGGGATGATCAAGTCAACCAAACCAACCGCCTCCAACAACTCGGCTGTCGCCTCCCGATCCGGTGGCAATAAAAGACAAACTGAGGGATCCACCCCCATCTCTGATAAGACTGAATGAATCACCTTTACCAATGCCCGATTCGAGCAATCCGCATCGGATCCACCCTTCAACACGCAAACATTCCCGCTCTTCAGGCAAAGCGAGAAAACATCGCAGGTAACGTTCGGACGCGCCTCATAGATCACGCCTATTACACCAAAAGGTACCGACACCTTACGTAAGCGCATTCCATTAGGTCGACTCCATTCCGCCAAAGTCTTTCCCAACGGCGAGGGCAAGGTCGCGACATTCTCCATATCGCCGGCAATACCCGCCAACCGGTCAGTCGTCAGCTTCAATCGATCGTATTTTGGATCATCGGGCGACATACGCTCCAAATCCCTAAGATTCTCCCGGAGGATCTCCGCCTCCGATTGACGTAACCGACAAGCGACAGCCCGGAGAACCTCATTAATCCGATCATCATCAAGAGTCGACAATGAACGGACCGCCTCATTCGCCCGCACCAACAACTCCTTTATCATAATCCTATTCCTTTCTATTCAATCCAAACATAAATAATCGTAATGCACCAATGGCTTCTGGTCGCGAGCGCCTATCAATGCACGAGCCTCCTCACTGCTGTAATTGGCGCAACCAACACCAATCTGCTCTCCTTGTTCATTGATGATCCGGACGATATCATCCTTCTCAAAGTCGCCCGCAATCGAAGTAACCCCCACCAGGAGAAGACTCGTAGCCCGTTCACCCGTTAAAGCCTGCTCTGCTCCGGCATTGATATGGATCTCACCCTTCGCAAAACCTTCGGAATGGGCGATCCATTTCTTGACACTGCTGACAGGTCGAGCAGCAGGAGCGAAACAGGTGCATACCGTCTCATCGGGTCGTTCCAACAGATCAACCAATATCCGGTCGCGCTTACCATTAGCGATCATCACGGGAATACCCTCATCCGCTACCTTTTGGGCAATACGGCATTTCGTCAGCATTCCTCCCCTGCCAAACGAGGATTTTCCGGTTTGCACGTACTCCGACAAATCTGCCTTGCCTGAAACCACATTCCGGATCACGCTCGATCCGGGCGCTTTCGGATCACCATTGTAAATTCCATCAATATTACTCAGGATAATCAAGGCCTCAGCGTCCATCATCGTAGCGATCAACCCCGACAACTCATCATTATCCGTGAACATCAACTCCGTCACCGAGATAGTATCGTTCTCGTTCACGATCGGCACGACCCGGTTCTCCAACATCACCTCCATGCAATGCTTCTGGTTCAGGTAGTGCCCCCGGCTTCCAAAGCTCTCCTTAGTGGTCAACACCTGGCCACAGGCGATATGATGTTCCCGGAACAGCTCATAATAACGGTTAATCAGCTTGGCCTGGCCTACCGCCGAATAAAGCTGCCGCGCCGATACCGGATCCAACTTCTTGCCAACCTTGATCTCACTCCGACCGGAAGCGACCGCCCCAGACGAGACCAGGATCAACTCAAAGCCTCGATGATGCAACTCTGCCACCTGATCCACCAACGCCGACATACGGGTAATATCCAACGTACCATCCGGACGGGCCAGTACGTTACTGCCTATCTTGACCGCGACCCTTCTCATCGGTTATCCTTATCACGGATCTCTACCCGGCGGATCTTACCACTGATCGTCTTGGGCAACTCATCCACAAACTCCACGACACGAGGATACTTATAAGGAGCCGTCACCCGTTTCACGTGGTCCTGCAACTCCTTAACCAAAGCCTCACCCGCTTTGTCCTTGTAATCTTTAGCCAATACGATCGTCGCTTTCACCACCTGACCGCGGATCTCATCCGGCACACCTGTAATAGCGCACTCCACAACCGCGGGATGCGTCATCAATGCGCTCTCGACCTCAAACGGGCCAATACGATATCCGGAACTCTTGATCACGTCGTCTGCCCGGCCTACGAACCAGAAATAACCATCCTCATCACGCCAAGCGACATCACCCGTGTAATAAAGCCCGTCATGCCAAGCCTCCTTAGTCCGTTCCGGATCACGATAATACTCCTTGAAAAGGCCCAACGGTTTACCGTTAGCGGTATGGATCACGATCTGTCCTTGCTCGCCATCCTCTGCCGGCGTACCATCCGGACGCAACAGGTCTACTTCATATTGCGGATTAGGCATACCCATCGAACCTGGCTTTGGCTCCATCCAGGGGAAAGTAGCGATCGTCAACGTGGTCTCAGTCTGACCAAAACCCTCCATCAACTTGATACCGGTCAGTTTGTAGAACGTATCGTAAACCGCAGGATTCAAAGCCTCTCCCGCAATCGTACAATATTGCAGGGAAGAGAGATCATATTTCGTCAAATCCTCCCGGATCAGGAACCGGAAAATAGTCGGAGGAGCGCACAGCGAAGTGATATGATAATCCTGGATCATCCGGAGCATATCCGCCGGCGTGAACTTCTCATGATCGTAAACAAACACCGTCGCACCGGCAATCCATTGCCCATAAAGTTTTCCCCAGACCGCCTTACCCCAACCAGTATCGGCAATCGTCAGATGAAGACTGTCCCGATGCAGGTTGTGCCAGTAACAACCGGTCGTGATGTGTCCCAACGGATAGGTAAAATCGTGCGCGACCATCTTGGGATTTCCGGTCGTACCGGAGGTAAAGTACATCAACGAGATATCGTCATTACTGTTAGCGTGTGCCGGACGAACAAATGGCGCAGCCGCCTCAATACCCTTATGGAAATCCTCAAAGCCCTCCGGAATTTGCGGACCAACCGAGACAAGCGTCTTGACGCTCGGCGACTCAGGCATGGCATCTATAATATGTTTGGTGATTACCTCCTCACCTGCGCAAACGATCATCTTAATGTCGGCGGCGTTGGCCCGGTAAACGATATCCTTCTTCGTCAGCAGGTGCGTCGCCGGAATGACAACCGCTCCTAACTTATGCAATGCGATAATCGAGAACCAGAATTCGTAACGGCGTTTCAGGATCAACATGACCATATCTCCACGCCCAATACCCAACGATTGGAAATAGGAAGCGGTCTGGTCGGTATATCGTTTCATATCGGCAAAGGTGAAATCGATGTGTTCACCATGGTCGTTCGTCCAGCAGAGCGCACGCTTCTCTGGCTCCTCAGCCGCCCATGCGTCTACCACATCGTAACCAAAGTTGAAATTCTCGGGCACCTTAATCCTCAAATTCTTTTTGAAATCCTCAGATGACTCAAATTTTGTTTGTTCTACAAACCTTTCTAACATTGTATTCCTATTGTCTTAAATCATTAACTATTATAAGATAATCGCCAAGAAGCAAACCTTCTCTCCATCCAGGGCCTTCATGCCATGGGGCAACTCGGAGTTGAAATAGATGCTGTCGCCCTCCTCCAGGATCAAGTCCTTATGGTTGATCTGCAACAACATTCGTCCACTGAGGACCAGGTTATACTCCTGCCCGGGATGCGAGTTGAGATAAATCGGCTCATCTTCTGGTTTCGGATGGACCGTTACCAGGAATGGATCGGCCTGCCGACCGGCGAAACCTGCCGCCAACGATTGGTACTTATAGGCTTTCGTACGCTCCACGGCGACACCCTTGCCCTTACGGGTGATGAAATAGGTACTCATCTTCGGCTCGTCGCCAAACATCAAGGTGGTCAGCTCCACGCCATAAGTCTGCGAGATCTGGTGCAAGATACTGACCGAGATATCGACGTTACCGCTCTCTATCTCGCGGTATTGCTCCGGCGTCAAATGACAGGTCTTGGCCATCTCCTCGACCGAGACCTCTAGGGCGTCGCGCAAACCCACCAAGCGCTCCGCGATTTGTTTTATCTGCTCGTTCATACTTATTTGTTATAATTTATTATTTATTCTGACCCCAAAGATAAAAATAATCACCCATTAAGGGGCTAAACCGGGAACAAAATGTCACTTGTTCCCCAGAATTATCTCATATTCGTCAAGGGATCTCGAAATACTCCTTATAGCGATCATAAAGATGACCGGCTTGAAGGTAGGCGGACTGCGGACTCATGAAATGAGAGAACTCAAAAGTAATGGCCTTATCGTAATGCTGGCGGGCAGCCGCCTCCAGTTTCAGTCGCAGCTTATCGAACTTAATCGGCAGGAATTTAATCGGCATGTCGCGGTCGAACGACTCCGCATTGGTCCAGCACTCGATTCCATACCGATCAGCCATTTGCTTGTTGACACTGAAAAAGGCATCCAGCTCATCGTAGTCGATATGCCCGTCCTGGAAAGCGCAAGCGTCCACATACCCCTTTATACCATCAAAAATCTCGGACCATTCGCGCTCGTGCTCCTCAACAGAGACCGCCTGCTCCTTCGTCAGGTTACCAGAAGCGGCATCTACCGCCTTCTTGCCATCAATCCAAGGCGAGATCAGGGTCGGCAGACCACCCGAGACCTCCTTGCATTGCTTGCCCAAACCACCGAAAGCGGCTACGGCTCCCTTTGTTGCCCGACTGATCTCCTGGCAAAGGTACCACCCCTGAAAACTCTTGTAATGGCCATATTTTTTCCAGACCTCCTCAATGACGAACTTGTTCGAGTCGATCTCCCATGTCAGGTCGCCCGTGTCCCAGTATTTTCCTGAGTCATACAACCCGAAATAGAACTTCATCCCGTACTTATCGGCCAACCGGAGAAACATATCCAGCAGGTCGACCGAAGGCTTATAGCACCCAAATGTCTTCATCAAATATTCCGAAGGATAGGTAATGAACTTCCGGTAACCCGAGCGGATCATGATGACCGTGTCAATACCGATCGCTTTCATGTAGGCGAAATCACGATCCCACTCCTGCTCTCCCCAATTCTGGTGCGGAATATCGTGCGAGATCTCGTCGAGAAATGTACCCGTGATCTTCAGGCCTTGTGCCTTCGGAACGATCAGCTTGCTCTCTATCCGCTCCTCTTCGTCATTGCCCATCGCCTGTCGGCCCGCGCCCGGCGTACAAGCGGCCAGACCGGCAGTCCCGATCATAGCGCCCGTAGCGGAGAGTCTCTTGATAAAATCCCTTCTATCCTGATTCATTTTCGTATCATTTCTTCCGGGTTACATTACCAATCATTTGCTGGCCTTCAAGCCACGGATAACCGCCGAGGTGAATCCCGCAGCCTCCATCTCATTCAACCCCTTGATGGTGATACCACCCGGTGTCGTCACCTTATCGATCTCCGTCTCCGGATGCGAGCCATTCGCCAGCAACAGGTCGGCGGCTCCTTTAACGGTATAGGAGACAATCTCCTGAGCCTCTCGCGGACGGATACCCAGCTCGACGCCACCCGCCATCGCCGCCCGGATATAACGCAAGGCATAGGCGATCCCGCACGAGGCAAGCGCCATCGCCGCGTCCATCTGTTTCTCCTCGATCAGCATGGCGTGGCCCAGCTCGTTGAACAAGCGCAAGGCCAAGTCGATCTCCTCCTGTCTCGCCCGCTGCTCGCAAATGAAGGTCATGCTGCTGCCTACCGCTATCGCCGTGTTCGGCATCACCCGGATAATCCGTGGGTCAATCAACTCCTCATCCATTTTCCGTTTCGACAGGAACTCCTCCAGTTGGGCAAGGGTAATGCCGGCGGCTACCGACAGGATCACCTGCCGCTCCAGGTCGAGCGCCGGCCGTATCTCGCGGATCACCGACTCTATCAGCCAGGGCTTCACGGCCAAAATGACCCAATCAGCCGTCCGTACCGCCGCCCGGTTGTCGGTCGTGACGTTCAACGCAGCGTTCGCCGCTTTCAGGCGCGCCAGGGTCTCCTCCGAACGGGCCGTACAAGTGATGTCCGAGGCTTTTACGATCGTACCTTTCGCCAGACCCAAGGCGATGGCGCCTCCCATATTTCCGGATCCAATAATCGTTATTCTCATCTTGATTTCCTCCTTCAATTTATTATTATCAAGAGCAAAGGTAAACGATTATTCCATTAAAAATTCCTACATTTGTAGGGAATACCTTAAATCATGATCGATTATGAGACGAGTACAGTTATTATCCCTCTTGCTTTGCCTCCTAAGCCTCCAGGCCTTCGGGCAAAACGACACGTTGATCGGCATCCTGCGCGACGCGAAACTGAAAGCGGTCAAGCGCTATCCTGTTGTCCTTGGCCGGGATAATCCAGTCACGGTCAAGACCGACCGGAAGGGCGTCTTCAAGTTTACCGAGGCGAACCTCAACGATACGCTCTACCTCTTCGCCCCCAAGACGGACATCGTCTACAAGATCCCCGTCAGCGGTTACAATTACCTCCATATCCAACTTAAAAAGGTGAGCTTCGACATCGATCGCCGTTATGAGCCCGATCCCGAATTGCGCGAGATCCTCGAGCGGGAACGCAACAAGATCCTAAGCTCGAATACGATGGGCCGAAAGGAGATCGAGCGCTCCCGCTGCCAGGACATCTTCTGCCTCCTGCGCATGATGAGCGGGGTGCAGGTGCAGAACAACACCGTGCGGATCCGCGGCATCAGCTCTGTCTATGGCGGCAACGACCCGCTTATCATCGTTGATGGCACTCAAATGGATAGGAGCATCCTCAGTACCCTCAGCGTTTATGATCTGAAGGAAATCAAGATCCTGAAAGAGGCGACCATCTATGGCGCGCAGGGAGCGAACGGGGCAATCATCATCACGACCATGCAATAATCGCTCCAAAACACGATGGAGGTGCAAAAAACGGTAAAGCACCATGCGGACGAGTGCAAACTACAAATCACTCCAGGATATCTTCCTGTGCGATGGGCTGATAAGGGCCATCCTTCACCTCAAGGATCACCGAACCGCTCTCCAGCACCTCCAGCGTATGCCATTGGCCCGGCTCGATGTGGATACCATAACGGCCAACGAGCGGATCGAGCAAGACAGACTCCACCAGCTCCTTCCGGTCGTTATAGATCAGCATACGGAGCTTCCCCCTTAACAGGATATTGGTCTCCCCGTTGGTCTTATGCCGATGGATCGGGACAATCGTTCCCGGCTCAAGAGCGTTCAACAGCCGCTGCGCCTTGGCGTCGAGCGAGGTATGGAAATTATAGTTCATTCGCAACCGGGGACTTTCTTTCGCCTCTTCCGTCACCCGGTCTAAAAGCTGATTATCGATTAACATAACGCTATCTGGTTTTAAAAACAAAAATCGCCATAGGATCGTAAAAATCCTATGGCGATTCTATAAAAAAACATCATTGCTTAATAAAATTTATTAAGCAATGATACGATTATCTGTTTCTACACTGAATGCACAATAATAGGAATATCAAAATTTCCGGAACTCCAAGACTGTTTCTGTGGTTCCAAGTACCATCTTCTGGCTTTCCAATTCTAAAATCTCTATTGTTCCTGGACCTTGTAGGCCGAAAGGTTTCAACTGCTCTTCGGTAGCAGGAATACCTGAATCTCCATTATTATTTCTTATATTCATTTCTCGGATAGTAAACTTTGAGTCACCCTTTTCGTAAATAAATCTTCCTATATAGGTCCCGTATTCGAAATTGCTTAAATCTGTAAGCATCAACAGTTCCAGCTGGAATCGATAGAACAGTTTCTTGGCCTTAACATTCTCTGTCTGTTGCGTATCTCTATCCGAAATGTTTATCAGTTGCCACTGACCATCCAGTTTTCCATTCTGTGGCCATTTGCTCTCACAATTGCATACAATTAGCAGTAAAAGTAAAAGCAAAACCAAACAACCTTGTTTTATTTTTTCCATATTACTCCTTTCTTTTTTATCGTGAGCATGACGCCTACTGCATTATCCGGATACTTACCTATATCCAATCCAACCTCTAAAGTAGCTTGCCATCCTTTAGCCCAGTCCGCACGATATGTTACACTTCCCATGCCACAGAACTGGTGAAGTATATCGTCTGTAGGATTATTATAGGTTCCCCAGTTCCGAGTCCAAGATCCTTTCAGCGTATAGTTCCATTCCCTGCTGAAAGAACCACATACACCTAAATGATAGGCCTTCATTCGATTACTCCGAAACGAAATGCTTTCATCAGTACTGTATATCGGACTCAACAGTAGCGGATGTCCCAAAGCCTGTCCATAATACTGCCAAGCTCCATAAAAACTGTGGTTGTAATAATCGTCACAAGCACTGATCTGTATGTTCTCAAAATTGGCATCGTACCATTCATACAATATCGGTCCTGACTGGTCCGTAGTATTTATTCCCTCCCATAAGATTTTTTCGATCCAAAGGCCTTTCGGAAAAGTGTATTCTACTCCAAGAAAGCCATCTTTCCAAATTCCATATTGCATGAACATCTGTGAATGATCTTCAAAGTAATGTTCCGCATAAATACGAAGTTTGGAACCGTTGTCGAAACAGTAAGTGAAAGCACCAAGCCAAGCCCCCAATACATTTCCTTCTACGTTCAGTTGGTCACCATTGGGAGTATCCTCTCCTCCCTTCGATGGGAAAATAACATTCAGGTATTCGGAGAACGAGGAAGGCATTTGGAACAATTCTTCTACATTTCCATCTGCTAACTTTCTATACTGGATTCCTCCAAACTGAGTAGTCATTTGCAAGCCGATTTCTACCTCCCAACATTTCGTTTCCGGATTCCCCACTTTAACAAGCAATCCTTTGCCGTGATACAAAGTTTTATCTACAAATTTCTTTTCCGCTGTAACGAAATCTCGTTGCCAATTACCATCCAGAAACCATCCGTAGGCAAAATACCCTTTCAATTGCAACCAGTCTTTGGTAAACGGAACCGATACATATTCCGATACCTCTATCCGAATTTGCGGCAACGGCCGGGCATTGAATCCCTCTACCATCGATCCACTTGATAACCGAATGTCTTCCCTCAAGAATGGATATTGTTCCCGGCTTCCCATAGTAAGCCTGATTTTTTTCCAAGACGCTTCTGCAAATCCCTGATGTATAAAGAAATGATTGTCAAATCCTGTGTTTCCAGCAAATTCTACTCCAGCGTTTATTCGCCATCCCTTGTTCAGCTCCTGACGATAGTTGAGTGCCGCAGCCGCAAAAGCGGATCGTGAAAGGGTCGCATACTTCCCATATCGATTAGCCGTCAACCAAAACGGAGCATTTTCTCCTTTTCCCAAGATAGTACCAGCTTCTACTTCATAGTCTATTAAACCATTTTGCCCATAAATGGAATTACTTACAAGTAAAATAATAATAAAGCTAATAAAATTTTTGTAAGATACCATCACAAATCGTTGTACTTTTTAAACTACACTTAATAGTCAGAAATCATCTTTCACAAATTATAACTTGAAAGGTTTTAAATATCAGCTTGATATCATTCCAGAAACTAACATTATTTACATATTCGAGGTATAATCTAATTTTCTCCTGCATGATTACATTTATATAATAACATTCAGGATCATCTGCTTTTTCCATCAATTCATTCTCATTTCGGAATTTAATGGATGCCGGGTCAGTAATACCTGGCCGAACATCCAACGCATGCAGTTGCTCTTCAGTCCAATAGTTTACGTAGTGACGTACTTCTGGTCTGGGACCTACTAGACTCATATCACCCACAAAAACATTAATCAATTGAGGTAATTCATCTAGTTTATATTTTCGCAAATAATAACCAGAATTGGTAATGCGTGGATCCCTTCCTCCAATTGTGACCAAAGAGCCTTTGTCTGCTCCTAAACGCATAGAGCGGAATTTAAAAATCTTAAAGTCTTTATTATATCTTCCCACTCTGACTTGTCGGTAGAAAACTGGTCCTTCGCTATCAAACTTAATCCACATAGAGACAAATAAAAAAATCGGACTTAAACAAATTAAACCTAAAGCACTTGCAACAATATCAAATAAACGTTTCATCAATCTAGTGACTTTACTATATCTACAAAATTCTCTATCACATATTCCAGATCGTCCTCTGTCATTTTGGTATTCAGTGGTAATGTAATTTCATTTTCGAATAAATGATAAGCATTTGAATAATCCTTTATATCGAAACCTAAAGCTTTATAGGCGGTCATCATTGGTAACGGTTTATAATGTACATTAGTAGCAATTCCACGTTCTGCCATCTGCTCTATCACTTTATTGGCCTGTTCCCTCGTTTTACCCAACAGACGAACGAGATATAAATGATGAGAAGAGCAATGCTGTTCATCCTTATGATTTAAAAAGCTCACATTCAGACTCGCAAAAGCCTCATTATATTGCGCAACGAATTTATGACGTTTCGACAACATTTCCGGATAACGTTCAAATTGAACCAATCCTAATGCAGCCATAATATCTGTCATATTACATTTATACCATGGTCCTATGATATCATATTCCCACGCACCCAACTTAGTTTTTGCCAATGCATCCTTATTCTGTCCGTGCAGGCTGAACAATTGAGAGATGCGGTATATGAATTCGTTCCATGTCTCGTTTTCTTTAAAAGGAATTGGACTACCATAATAAGTTTGTTGTGTTTCTACAAACTCCTTTCCAAAAGGAAGATTCCAAGTCATGGCTCCTCCTTCTGCAGTCGTAAAATTTTTTACCGCATGGAAAGAGAATGAACTAAAATCAGCTATCGCTCCAGCCATTTTTCCATTTCTTGAAGCCCCGAAAGAATGAGCGCAGTCACTGGAAATAACAATTCGACCAATTTTCTTCTGGATATCATTCTTTGGATTGAATTTAGCAACTATTTCTGGACGGTTTACAATTTCTTTTACTTTGTCCAAATCTACAACTATACCGGCTAAGTCCACAGGCACTATTACTTTAGTCCTTTCAGTGATAGCTTCAGCCAATCGTTCATAATCCATTTCTACATTATTCTTTTGGCTATCCACCATCACGATTGAAGCGCCAACATGTGCTACCACCGATGCGCTTGCCGTATATGTATAGGCTGGGATGATCACTTCATCACCAGGACCTATACCCAAGACATGCAATACCATTTCCATGGCTGCTGTTGCCGAAATTAAACAAACAGTCTTTTCTGTTCCAACAAAACCAGAGATAACTTCTTCCAGTTTTTTTGTCCGTGGTCCGGTTGTAATCCAACCACTCAATATTACTTTTCCAACTTCATACACTTCTGCTTCAGTTAGATCTGGAGGAGAAAATGGAATATTTCTTTTAACATTCATAATTTTATCTGTTTATTTTTACATTAAATTGCCTCTTAAATATAATATTATATATTCCTTTCAGATAACCAAACCCATAACTGATATGAATAATAAAACAGGTCAATATCTGATAGAATACTTGTAGTATATTTAAAGATGACTTCAAAGAAGACATCAATGCTAGAAATAAATACAAGGTTAAAATACTAACATAACAATACATTATAGGATCAAAGAATAAACTTAAAGGAAGTCCAATAACCAATCCAAGAACAAAAAAAACAGGGAAAAACTGTCTAATAGTTGTCGGAGATCCTATTTTTTTATTAACCAATGGTTTATACAAGCCATATTGAAAGAACATTTTAGAAGTTTTAAGGATGCCATCTCTTGCAAAATAATCGACAACTAAATTTGGAAGCAGAAAAATCTTCCCTCCCTTTTTTTTTAAACGAGCATTCAGTTCATCGTCTTGATTTCTTACCAATTCATAATCATAATATCCAATCCTCTTAAATACATCTCTTTTATAACACCCAAAAGGGACAGTATCAACTTCTCTAATTTCATTTACCCCTATTCTAAAATAAGAGTTACCCATCCCAAAAGAGCTACTTAAAGCCTCAGCAATAGCTTTACATTTCAATGTGTTTTTAGCAGGCAATGTTCTACAGACAGCACCAACATTATCCGCATTCAATTTTCTCAGATAAAAAACCAAACAAGAAAAGTAATTCGAAGGATAAACAGCATGAGCATCCAGTCTTATAATTATATCTCCTATTGCAGCCTTTATACCTCTGTTCATCGCATACGGAACAATTCTTTCTGGATTGTCGATAAGCCTAATGAACGGATATTTTTCAATATAATCAACAATAATCTCTCTGGTCTTATCATTGCTCATTCCATCTACAAAAAGAACATCTAAATCCTCATGAGGATAATCTTGTGACAATATAGACTCAATGCATTTATTTATATAACGCTCTTCATTATATATAGGACATATAATCGAAATCATATTAATAAACATTTATAAATAAAACCTAGAATACACGCACCTTTAATATTATAAACAATACTTTATCTAGAAACAAAGAGGACATATAACCAATGTTTTAAACTCATTACATGTCACTATTAGCTTCATCGGATTTGTAATCCACCTAATACTTATCATTAAGCCGAATCAGAGGCCAGCTCAATCACACGTTTAATCCGGTTCTCATCCGAAAGAGGACAAATCATCAAAACATCAGCCGTATCAGCCACCAAATAACCTGAAAGGCCATCAATCACCACTCGTTTATTCGGATTAGTCACCTTAATCAGGTTATGCCGTGAATCCGACAGGCTCACCTGGTTCGCTCCAGAGGCAGAGTTATCCAACTCGTCTTTTTCCAGCAAATCATACAAAGCACCCCACGAGCCGACATCACTCCATGCCAGATCATTCGTACGGCGCATATATACCCGATCAGATTTCTCCATCACCCCATAATCAATCGAAATGTCAGGTCAATCCATAAAGGCCTGACGTGCAAACTCGCTTTCCATTGGTGTGTCATAAGCCACACCAATCGACTCGAAACGGCTCGCCACCTCCGGCAGATATAATCGCAATGACGCCACAAACGCCTCGACCGACCAGATGAACATCCCAGAATTCCAATAATAATTCCCTTCGGAAAGATAGGTTGCCGCCGTCGCCAGATCTGGTTTTTCCTTAAAACGACGCACAGGCAAAAACAGTTCCTCCGATTTTGAATCGGCCTGAATATAACCATATCCCGTCGCCGGATAGGTCGGTGAGATCCCAATCGTCAACAACGCCGGATGATTTGCAGCGAAATTCAGGCTCTCACGAATGACACGGCTAAAAGCTACCTCATTGCCTATATACTGATCAGCAGGAGTCACTACCGCAACAGCTTTAGGATCCCGTTGCCACAATTTAAACATGGCATAAGCAATACAAGGTGCCGTATTCCGACGGCAAGGCTCCGTCAGCACTTGGTCCGAGGAAAGCATAGGCAACTGTTCCAAGACCAACGCCTTATATTTCTCTCCTGTCATCACCAAGAAATTCTCTCTTGGCATAAAGCGAGCGAACCGCTCATAGGTCAGCTGAATAAAGGTCTTCTCTATTCCCAATGCGTCCACGAACTGCATCGGTTTCTCAACCCGGCTCAATGGCCAAAAGCGGGAACCTATGCCTCCAGCCATAATGACACAATATTTATTGTGAAAAGACATACTATATCAACTAATGATATACCTTAACATTATCTTCATAAAGAAATAAAAAAATAAAAACAGAAAAGCAAAATACAAATATTACCTAATTTTCGTCAAGCACAATAACCATACTATGATTGTTTTCATCACAAATAATATAGGCTGTATAAAACAGGGCATGATTCTTCTTTTCACGATTACACAGACATCAAATCATCGTTATCATAAAAAGCGATAAACTGCTAATACTCCTATTAGATTAAGCAGTTATAGCAACATTTACCCCAGTATTTTTCTCCTAACAGAAAAAATTAATCCAAAGATCCAACATATCTCTGCACGATGTCGACGGGAACATCCATCAAACAATCATCCGTGATCAACAATTTTCAATAGAGATCAAAATACAATAAACATCATCAGACTTCCAAAAACACAGAAAGAATCGATAGTTGATAAATAGAAACAAGTTCCTTATTTACTATTTTACCTATATCTTGGAAAATGTACAAGTTTTAATTCTAACAAAAAAGTTTTTAGCAGCAGATCAACTTAGAATGTGTCTACTACTTATAGCAATGTTCTTTTACTTCATAAACTAATTGTAGGAATTAACGAACTAAATCTATATCTTTTATATGATAATGATCCATAACATTCTTTATTTGTACATCATTTTGAGAATCCTTGCAATTAGAAGCCGACAAGCTGGAGTTTGTATGAAAATATTGGTATAAAGAATCAAGAGGAATATACTTATTACCACTATAAGGTAAAACAACACATTGAGTATGCTGAAGAAATTCCATAAAATAGAACCATACGTCATCCGCATTAGGGGCTAATTGCATAAATAAGTCTTCATTGCAGATATCAGAATAAAGCAAGGAACGCTTATACAAACAACCACCAACACCTGTAGGGAAAACATACCTACCTACACTTCCAGAAATTTCCATATCCCAGTCATTATAAGGTTTTAATCTACCTTCTTCAGAAAGAATGATTTTATGAGCGCGATGCGTATAAATTCGAGATGAATCTTGACTATAGGCCTTAACGAGTAACTCAACCA
>ERZ827150.3048-NODE-3048-length-16948-cov-4.162849_pt1 | contig 16948 bp, 19 predicted proteins | sample MGYA00519779_ERZ827150 | MGnify/ENA primary metagenome ERZ827150 (study PRJEB31778, sample SAMEA3449267) | human gut metagenome | biome: human gut; feature: human-associated habitat; material: faeces | place: United Kingdom | collected 2010/2012 ...
AGCGACCAAGTGGTTAACAGCCACCTACTCTACCGCTGAGCTATGCCGGAGCGTTATCTCCCATCAGGGAATACTCGGAATATACATGACTTTTCGAGTTTTACAAGCCCGAAAAATACTTTTTTTGAAAAAAAACAGTCTCAATCATGGAAAATGATTGAGACTGTCAAAGTCAGTAAAAACAGATTACTTCTGAGCGTTGGCAATCAGAGCGGTGAAAGAATCCGCTTTGAGAGCTGCTCCGCCAATCAGACCGCCGTCAATATCTTTCTGGGCAGTGAGGTCAGCGGCGTTTTCCGCTTTCATGCTGCCACCGTACTGAACAACTGTATTTTCCGCAACTTCCGCTCCGAACATTTCGGTCAGAGTTTTACGGATGAACGCATGGGTCTCCTGCGCCATTTCCGGCGTAGCGGTCTTTCCGGTACCGATAGCCCAAACAGGTTCGTAGGCGAGGGTGATGTTCGCCATGTCTGCTGCGGTGAGGTCGGCAAGACCGCCCTTGAGCTGGACTGCAAGGACGTTGTTGGTTTTGTTGCCTTCACGTTCTTCCAGCGTTTCTCCGATGCAGACAATCGGTTTGAGTTCATATTTGAGAGCCGCTTTGATGCGCTTGTTGACCGTTTCGTCGGTTTCGCCGAAATACTGTCTGCGTTCGCTATGGCCGATAATGACGTATTCCACTCCCAGTTCCTTGAGCATGGCACCGGAGATCTCTCCTGTAAACGCACCGTTGTCCGCCCAGTGGATGTTCTGGGCGCCGACTTTGACGTTGGAGCCTTTCAGAACCTCGACAGCAGTCGCAAGGCTGGTGAAAGTCGGGCAGACTGCCATCGTGACGGTGTCACCGAACTGTGCGAGACTTTCTTTGAGAGCTTCCGCAAGAGCTTTGGTCTCCGCGGCGGTTTTGTTCATCTTCCAGTTGCCGGCAATAAAGGTTTTGCGTGCCATTTACAGAATTCCTTACATTGTTGTTTACGGCGTTTCCGCCAGGTTCAATTAAATACGAATCATTCTGTAATATAGTTTCAAAACACCCCGAATTCAAGCTGACGAACAAAAAATATCCGAACAGGCTGTTTACAGTCTCTATCCGAACAAAACTTGAATGATCAAAGACTTTCATTCCTGTGTTTGGATCAAACTCTCAAGCGGCTGAGTTCCGGTGGAAATATCAGTTCAATTTTCAGAGAAAGTCCGGAACATTAAAAATACGAAAAAAGCCGCTGCGGGATCCGTCAGCGGCTTTTGGAAAAAGACATTGAATCCGGTTATTTGAGCAAGTCCGGCGTTGCCGCCTTCACCTCAAATTCGAGTTCGTATTTTTTCCCGGCTTCCACTTTCATGTTGAAACCGATGCGGTTGTCATGGTTGACAAGAATAGCCGGAGTGCCTTTCTCGCCCGCAGTCGGAAGATACTTTGCCTTGCCGCCAATCGAAAATCCATTCGGAATCACGCGTCCGTTTTTCCCGGTGAATGTTTTCTTGAAATCGCCGTTGGCATACAATTTATCGTTGACTTCAAACTTGTTGACGAGAAGCCATGCACGGTCTTCCGGTTTCGCCGCCCACTGACCGCCGACTGTGATATTGATCGACCCGGACTTTGAGGGTACGAATGTGATTTCATAGTCTTTCCATTCCGCAGCAGAGACTTTCTTTCTGGAGGTCGCGGTCAGCGTATACTTCCGGGCTTCCGGATCTTTGACCCAATTCATGGGAACGGCATTCATCGAGTCGTTCTTTTCCGGCGTGAGGATAATCTGGTCTTTGCCGGAATTGAAGTCCACACGGAAAATGGCATCTGCCGCCGGAAGAGTGAACGCCGCAGCGACAAGAGTCAGAATGCAAAGTTTTTTCATTTTTTTTGAATCCTTCCGGTTATTTGAGCAGGTCCGGCGTTGCCGCCTTCACTTCAAATTCGAGTTCATATTTTTTTCCGGCTTCCACTTTCATGTTGATAACAAGACGGTTATCGTGATTGACGAGAAGCGCAGGAGTTCCGTTTTCTCCGGCGGTCGGGAAATATTTGGCTTTTTGATTGAGCCAGAAACCTATCGGCATGATACCGTTTTTATGCTTCCAGGTCTTTTTGAAATCGCCATTGGCATAAAGTTTGTCATTGAGCTCAAATTTATTGACAAGAAGCCATGCGCGGTCTTCCGGTTTTTTTGCCCACTGACCGCCGACCGTGATAAGGACCGTTCCGGATTTCGAGGGGATGAATGAGAATTCACAGTCTTTCCACTCCGCAGAGGAAATCGCCTCCTTGAAACCAACACTCAGCGTGTACTGCTTTGCGTTGGGGTCTTTCAGCCAGCCGAAACGGGATGCATTGTAATCCGAATCTTTTTCCGGAGTGAGAACGATCTGGTCTTTCTGTCCGTCAATATCAACGCGGAAATATGCATCTGCAGCCTGCAGTGCGAATGCCGCCATGGCGGCGAATGCAAAAGTCAGAATCTTTTTCATTTGATTATTCTCCTTTTTATTCCTGATTATTTAACCTGATCCGGCGTAACGGCCTTTACCGAGAAGCCCAATTTGTAGCTTTTCCCGGCTTCCACTTTCATTGAGAGGGAGGAACCGTTGTCATGGTTGACCATGATTGCGGGCGTTCCGTTCTCGCCGCCGGTGGTAAGGTGAGAGGCCTTGCCGTTGAGCCAGAAACCGTTCGGCATGGTTTTGCCGTCTTTGGTTTTCCAGGTTCTTTTGAAATCGCCGTTGGTATAGAGCTTGTCATTGACTTTCATATTGTTGACGAGAAGCCATCCGCGGTTTTCCGGTTTCGCCGCCCACTGGCCGATAATACCGATTGCAACGGTTCCGGATTTGGAGGGGACAAATGTCAGTTCGCAGGTTTTCCATTGATCCGCGGGAAGTTTTTCCGTGCTCCAGGATGTGACGGTATACTTCCGCTTGTCTGCGGACTTGACCCAGCCCATCGGTGTGGCTTTCATCCCGTTTCCGGGTGTCGATTTCAGTTCGATCTGCTCTTTGGCTCCGTTGACATCAACCCGGAAATAAGAGTCTGCAGCGTGGACCATGGCAAAAGCCATCGCAGCGAGGGAGAGTGTCATCAGTTTTTTCATGGAGATTCCTTTCTTTTGGTTGATTTGTATGGGTTGTTAATTTCAGTATAATATAGAAAAATTAAAAATCAAGCCCAATCGCTGAAACTTTTCAGATTTTTTTTGAAAAACAATGATAAAAAAGCGGGAAACGTCCATAAGGGACGTTTCCCGCAATGGTATTTTGCAAGCGGAATGATTAAAGACTGACTTTTCCGCTGGCAAAGGCGATGATCGCAACCAATGCAACGATCACAACCACGGCAACGCCGATTTTTTCCGCTTTCGTGAACAGCGGCGGAACCGGTTTTCCGGCTTTACGCTCATCTTCCGCCGCGTCTTTCCGTGCCCAGATATAGACCGGAATACCGACGACCAGGAAGAGGAACGCCATCAGCAGATAGGTGAGCCCCGCCGCATAGATCATCCAGACCGCATACAGCGTTCCGGCGACACCGCAGACAAGGGCGAACCCTGCCTTGACCGTTGCTTTCGCCGGATATTGGTGAGTCGCGCACATCTTCCAGAGATATGCACAGCACGCCAGATACGGCGGCAGAATCATCACTGCCGTAACCGACAGCATGGTGTTCCATGCGTTGTTCGCGAAATAAACCAGAATCATGGCAACCTGCATCATGAAACTGGTGACCCACAGGGATACGCTCGGTGTCTCATTCCGGTTCTCTTTCGTGAAGATCTTCGGGAATGTTCCGTCAAGAGCTGCCGCCTGCGGAATCTGCGCAATCATGATGGTGAATGCCAACCAGCTGGTGAGCAGCGCCACGATCACGCCGAGGTTCATCACAACGCCGCCCCATGTGCCGACAACATCGGAAAGCAGAGGCGCCGTGGACGGATTTGCAAGTCCGCCAAGCTGCGGCTGATACATCCTTCCGAACGGCAGAATCGAAAGCAGTGCGTAGATCACCAGACAGCCGAGGAAGCCGAACAGAGTAGCGGTTCCGACCGATTTCTGGTCTTTCGCCCGTGAAGAAACCACCACAGCGCCTTCAATACCGATGAACGCCCAGAGAGTCACAAGCATTGTCGATTTGACCTGTGAAAGCAGAGAGCCGAGAGGACGGATACCGTCTGCGGCAATCGCTTCATGTCCCCACATGTCCGTCGTAAAGACCGACCAGCGGAAAGAAAATATCATGATGACGATGAACAGCAGAATCGGCACGAGTTTGAAAATCGTTCCTACTGTATTGATGAATGCCGCCTGTCTGGTTCCGCGTAATACGAGGATGTTCATTACCCAGATCATGATGGAACCGCCGATAATGGACGGAATGTTATTTCCCCCCTTGAACGTTCCCGGGAAAAAGTAATCCAAAGCATCCATCAGAAGAACGGCATAACCGACGTTTCCGAAGATGTTGCAGAGCCAGTATGCCCACGCCATCTGGAATCCGGCGAATTTGCCGAATCCCAGACGTGCATAAGCATAAATTCCGGCGGTGGCGTCGGGACGCGCGTCGGAAAGAATGCGGAAGGTGTTGGCGATGAAGTACATGCCCACCCCCGTAATGATCCATGCGATAATGACTTCCATGACAGCCGCGCCCTGTGCCATGTTCTGCGGAAGACTGAAAATGCCTCCGCCGATCATGGCACTGACTACGATAGCCGCCAATGGAATCACTCCAAGTTTTTTTGTGTTGTCTGCCATAATCGACCTCCCGGTTTACTGCTCTGCAGCGACCTTTTTCAGAAGTGCTTCCACTTCTTTGGCTCCCGCATCGTAATGGGCGAACTCGTCCGGTGCAAGCTCTTTCAGCAGACGGAGAAACTCTCCGGCGTGAACGCGTTCTTCATCGGCGATATCCTCCAGGACTGCTTTCGATCTTTCGCAGTCGATGGAGTCGATCAGCTGAGTATAGAGCCCTGCGGCTTCATACTCTGCGGCGATCATGTAACGGATCGCGCGGATCAGTTCGCTTTTGGTGAGTTTGCGTTCGGCTTTAACGGACGACGGCAGTGATGAACAGAATTCAGGCATTTTTCAATCCCCCCAGTTTGATAAGTTTCATCCGGACCCCCTGTCCGAATGTTCTGAAAGACAAAATAACGGCTTTTTTTCATTTTGCAAGCGGGGAAAAATACGCTGGCAAATCAATGTTAGCTGTTTTTCGCGGAGTTTGTTTCTCAAAAAAAATGAAAAAAAAATAAAACAGGACGTCCCCGGAAGATCAAACAAACCGGGGACGTCCTGTTCCTGACCCGATACGGGATTGTGTTACTGCCGCGCTGCAGGAAGCCAGACACGGGTTCCGATCAGTTCCATGCGGTGAAGCGGGACCGGCGCATACGTCAGATGCCCGTTTTCGGCAAGTCCTTTCTGAAACGCTTCGGTTTTCAGCGGACCGTTCATATTGCGCACATAGGAGGCAAACCAGTTTTTCAGGAATGCCGTCAGCTCATCTGCCCGTTCGCGTCTTGTTTCCAGACTGGAAGCGGCTCGGCCGATTTCGCCCAGAAAATACGCATGAGATTTCCGCTGAAGTTCGAGGATCGCAAACTGATGTTCTTCCAGCCAGCGTTCCTGCTCGGCAAAGCAGCGTTCAAACTTACGGATCAGTTTGAGGATCTCCTTGCGGAATGTGTGGTCAATGTTCATCCGCCCGGTTTTCAGCTTCCGTTCCAGTTCCGCGATGTCCCGCAGAAGTGCATCGTTGCTGTGGTCCAGCGCCCGGATCCCGATTGATGTGTGTTCCAGACTGTTCATGGTCGTTCCCTCCATAGTTTTTTATTTTGTTGTCTGATTCTGTATGACAGCGGGGGGATAATGACAATATAGAGGGCGCATGTTAAAAATCAAGTCTGTTTTTCCGGAACCGGATTATTTATTCGCCATTCCGAACGGAAAAAACGGACGGAAAAAGTTCATATTGCAGACGAATCGCCACTCTTCCGTTCGCATTGTGAACACCTTGTTCTTTTTATGAAAATCATCGTGGTTTTCCGGTTGTATTTATTTCCTGGACCGTTATTTTATCGGAATAAAGCAAAAAAAACGGAGGATTTGACATGAAAGAGCTGGAGGGAAAAATCGCACTTGTGACCGGGGCTTCACGCGGTCTCGGACGCGGAATCGCGGAGGTGCTGGCGGAAAAAGGCGCGGCGGTGATCGTAAATTACCGGACGGACGCCGCCCATGCGGAGAGCCTTTGCGAGGAGATCCGCGCAAAGGGCGGAACGGCGGTTCCGTTTCAGGCTGATGTGGGAAAACGGGAAGATACAGACGCCCTGTTTGATTACATCAAAACCGGGTTCGGACGTCTGGATATTCTGGTCAACAATGCCGGAACCACCAAGGCTCAGGACATCTTTGAGACATCCGAAGCCGATTGGGATTTCATCCTTCAAACGAATCTCAAAAGTCTGTTCCTCATGTGCAAACGTGCAATGGAGATCATGCGGGAACAGAAAAGCGGGCGGATCATCAACATGTCGTCGATCGTCGCTTACCGCGGCGCATTGTTCGGCCATGTCCACTATGCGGCGACCAAAGCGGGAATTCTCGGATTCACCCGCACGCTTGCCCGTACCGGCGCACCGTATAATATCACGGTCAACGCACTTGCTCCGGGAATCATCGAAACGGAGCTGCTGTTTCAGACTCACGGAGCGGAAGGCGTTGCCAAGCTGGCAAAAACCGTTCCGCTCGGTCTTGGAAAAGTCCGCGATGTCGGCCTTGCCGCCGCGTTTCTCTCCGGCGAGGGCGGACGCTATCTCACCGGCCTCTGCCTTGACATCAACGGCGGTATGAATTTTCACTGATCCCGGTCAGAACATCCGGTACAGCACGGTTTCGCCGCGTTTGAGCTTCAGATGCAGTTCACGCGACGGAACCGTTGTTTTTTCTCCGGTAATGACGTTTTCAAACAGGCCCGCCTGAGCAAACGGAACGGTCAGTTCGCCGTCCAGTTTGCTGTGAAGTCCGAACCAGCCGGGACCGGTGAACACCTGATCGCCGCGTTCCGAATAGATATGCACCCCGGCTTCTCTCGCAAATTTCGTCAATATGCAGGATGGCAGTTCGGGGGAGGCTGACCAGATGCTGCGCCAGTCGCCGAACTGTTTTTCCGCAAGCGCCGTGCCGTTGCCGTTCGTCTGATTGACAATCGTCGTGCCGTTGACAAAATAACCGAGGGAACGCGCCGCAGGATCGTTCGCCGTCAGGCGCGGATAGACCGCACGGGTGAGTCCGTAGGAGATCCGCATTCCGTTGATCCAGGTTTCAGTCAGCATGGGCATGATTCCCTGTTCAACGCCGGCAAACCGGATGCCGGTCAGCTCTTCCGCGTTTGCGGCACTGCGCTTCCCGTCGTGAATATACCCCGGAGCATAAAACCAGAGCAGGGAACGGCTGCGGCATGCGACATGCCGTTTCACCGCATCGCGGATCGGGCCGGACATCGCAATACTGTTGAGGAAAATACAGAATTTATACTGTTCCAACTGTCCGCTTTGAATCAGCAGAGGAATGTCCTCTTCCTGAAACAGGTCGTAAGATGCGCCGATCGCGCCGATTTCAAACAACTGCTGTTCGATCAGGTTTCCGGTCAGCGGGGCAGGGGTGTCCCGCATGTAAAAACTGCTTTCCAGAGAAACAAAAACCGCGATTTCCGCCTTGCTCCTCCGGTCGGCAAGATGCTGTTCCGCGAATACGCGCAGACGGCTGAATTCCTCGCGCAGACGCTCATCCAGAAACCAGTTGGTCCCGTAAAGGTCCATCCACCATTGGGATCCGCCGGCCCGCCAGGTCTCCATGAAGTTCCGGCGTTCCGCATGGACCGACTCTTCCGCGGTTGCGGGGATATATCCATGATGTTCCCGCTGGACGACGTGAGTCCCGGTATCGTCTTCATTATAGAAAAATTTGCCGTTGGCAATGATGCTTCCGGGAATCATCTGCGGCAGAACCGTTCCGCCGTTCTGCCGGGCGCCGTAACTCAGAGGCCCGCAGATGAAATCGACATTCTCCGAGCGCAGGACCTTGGTCAGAGCACTGTGTCCGACGGTCGTCTGCGTGGAATTGCCGACGAGGTTGATATAGCCGTAAAACACTCCGAACAACTTTTCGCGTCCAAGTTTTTTCAGCGTCTGTTTGACCGTTTTTGCTTCAAGCAGAATTGTATCCGCCATCAGATCGGAGGAGAATTTCTGAAAATCAATCAGGTCGGCTTCCGTTTCCGGCAGCAGCAGGGCAGGGGTGCGAACGGTGTAATTGACGAACCGTTCCGCCGCGGGAAGCGGAATCTCTTCAAAATCACGGTATCCGGTATGCCAACGGCGGTTGAGCTCACCGATTTCCGGATATTGCTGCTTCAGCCAGATGCGGAACGCGCGGTTCTGGGCTTTGCTGAACTCGCAGATGGAATCCCACCACTGATAGGTATGTTCGCCGCAGTGTCCCATTCCGGTGTGGTAGCCGATGATATGTTCGCTCCAGTGCGATTCGAAATGCTCAATCGTCTTTGCCAGCGTCTCTGTCCAGAGAGATCTCCACGATTCCGCGGCGATGTTCGGACGCGGTGCCGTGACGTACTCCCGTTTATTGACATCGTAGTTGAGCTGCACTTCATCCGGATGGCTCTTGAGCCACCAGACAGGAGCATTCAGGATAATGCGCGGCAGAATTTTGATTTCCGGATTGACCGCAATCAGCATGGACATGGTCCGGTCGATGTTTTCCGGGGTCATGCGCATACGGTCCATTGCTCCGTCCAGAGTGGTTCGTTCTTCATCCGGAACATTGTCGTTTTCCACGAAGAGATTTCCCATGAACGAATAAAAATTGACTCCCGCATCGCGAAACAGTGCAGTGTCCTTTTCATTCGGATAACGATTCCAGTTCATCAACCCGGTGACCGGCCGGTCATTCAGATAAACGGTCGGCATACCGTTGTACGGCGCAATTTTCACATCCATTTTCAGGTTCCTTTATTTATCGCTCCGCTGTCAGATGATATCCGCAAAACGGCGTTCCATGGAACGGAACATAAAATACCCTATGATCAGCAGCAGAAACGACAACAGGAGAGAAAGCCAGACCGCGGGAAGATAAAGCGGAGTTCCGAACAGCGACCAACGGACGCCGTCAATGACCCCCGCCAGCGGATTGAGACTGTACAGCAGCCGCCACTGTTCCGGAACGATCCCGCCGACAAAGCCGACCGGGGAAATGTACGTTCCCAGCTGCAGGGCAAACGGAACGACATAGCGGAAATCGCGGAACCGCACATTCCATGCCGAGAGAATGCAGGTCGCCCCCATTGAAACCATCCCCCCCAGCAGGATGAACAGCGGCAGAAACAGCAGGCGCCAGCCGGGGATGTAACGGTACCAGAAAAACAGCGGCACAAAAAGCAGAAGAGAGATCATGAGATCCACCAGACAGACGGCCATGCTTGTTGCCGGAATGATCAGTCGCGGAAAATAAACTTTTGCGACCAGCCCGTTGTTGATCAGCAGCGATTCGCTGCCCATGGAAACTGTATTGCTGAAAAACTGCCAGATCAGCATGCCGGAATAGGCGATCAGCGGATAGGGAATCCCGTCCGAGGGCAGATTGGCGATCTTCCCGAATACGATGGTAAGCACGAGCATTCCCAGCAGCGGACGGATCACGCCCCACGCGAGCCCGATAAACGTCTGCTTGTAACGGACGGTTATATCCCGCCACGTCAGAATCAGAAACAGTTCCCGGTATGTCCAGAGATCGCGCAGATAGCGGCTCTGCGGATGCCCCGCCCTGATATGCAGAAAATATTCTTTTTTTGCCGAGTTCGTCTGTTTCATCTTTCGTTCCATTCCGGTTATTCCGGTAAATATATCTTGCTTTTACGCTTTTTCAATATGCCGGATGGTTCTTTTGCCTTGAAAAAACAGGACTGTGCGTTATACTATTTTATGATTGCATCAACAGAACGGAGAAATTGAAATGAAATCATTATCGGGAAAAGTTGCCATTGTAACCGGCGGAGCGAAAGGAATCGGAGAAGCGATAGTTCGACGGTTTGCCGCAGACGGCGCCAAGGTTGTGATCGCGGATATGGATACGGAATGCGGCAACGCTCTGGCGGCGGAGTTGAATACGCCGTTTGTTGCCTGCGATGTGGCATCGGAAACGGATGTCCGCAATGTCATGGATTTTACAGACCGGACGTTCGGACGGCTTGATATTCTGGTCAATGATGCCGCATGGCAGCTCAACAAACCGCTGCTGGAGACCACGACCGCGGAGTTCGAGCGGGTTATGAATGTAAATGTCACCGGAACCTTTCAGTTTATGCGGGAAGCCGCGAATTACATGATCGCAAAGCAAATCCATGGAGCGATCGTCAACTTTTCCTCCACGTTTGCAGTCGTCGGTTCGCCGGGGTATCTGGCATATCACGCCTCCAAAGGAGCGATCAGCTCCATGACCCGCGCCGCCGCCATTGCTCTTCTGCCGCACAACATCAAAGTCAACGCCGTCGCTCCCGGCACGACGGACACTCCGGGATTGCATGACGGCGCCCGCGATACCGGAAACGAAGCAGAAGGACTCGCCGGATTTCTGGCTCTTCAGCCGTTGAAGCGTTTCGGAAAACCGGAAGAGATTGCAAATGTGGTCCGGTTTCTTGCCGGTGAAGAGTCGGATTATATCCGCGGCGCCACCGTGATGGCGGATGGCGGTTACACGATCGTATAACCGGGCTGTTTGTTTATTCCGAAACGGAAAACGGTGCTTTCATGAACGAAAATCCCTTCAGACGTTCCAGCCGGGTCTTGAACGAAAAACTGATCTATGAAATCTTGTCCGTCGTGGAAGAGATTCCCGCAGGATGTGTGGCGACCTACGGGCAGATCGCCTGTCTGATCGGCAGGGAACGGAACGCTCGGCTGATCGGCAACGTGCTGAATCAGGCGGAAAATTACGGAAACTATCCCTGTCATCGGGTGGTCAATCATGCCGGACGGCTGGTTCCCGGCTGGCACGAACAGGAGTTTTTACTGAAAGAAGAAGGAATCCCATTCAAAGAAAACGGATGTGTGGACCTGAAACTCTGTCAATGGGAATATTGAGCGGATACGAAACGCCCCGGATTTCTGATTCAGAAAACCGGGGCTCACTGTTTCCGGACAGGAAAGCAATCAATAATTTTCCGCTTCGATCTGGAAATAGGCTTTCGGATGCTTGCAGGTCGGACACATTTCCGGAGCTTTTTCTCCGATATAGATGTGACCGCAGTTCAGGCAGATCCACTTCTGCGGAGCAACACGGGCAAAGACTTCGCCTTTCTTGATGTTTTCAAGAAGTTTGCGGTAACGCTCTTCGTGATGTTTTTCGATTGCGGCAACGCGCTCGAACTGACGGGCAATATCGTCGAAACCTTCTTCTTTTGCCTCTTTTGCGAAATCTGCATACATTGAGGTCCACTCTTCATGCTCTCCGGCGGCGGCGGATTCCAGATTCGCCATTGTGTCGCCGATGCCGTTCAGCTGTTTGAACCAGAGCTTGGCGTGTTCCTTTTCATTGTTGGCGGTCTCTTCAAAGATCGCGGCGATCTGATTGTAGCCTTCCTTGCGGGCGACACTGGCAAAATAGGTATATTTATTACGGGCCTGAGATTCTCCCGCAAAAGCATATGCGAGATTCTTTGCGGTCTTGCTGTCTTTGAAATCAACCATTTTTTCCTCCTTGATGTTGGTTTGATGGAATTGTTTCCATTTTGATTAATTAATAATAATTCTTAAATTTTATTTTTCAAGCGGACTTTTGAATTTTTTTCAGAATTTCTTTCAGTCCGGCGGCGAATTGGTCGGGGCAGGAGGTCGGTTTTCCGCCGCAGCGGACGCCTTCCAGCAACGCGGCGATCTCTTCCGCTTTGCGTCCTTTCACCAGCCGTGAGATTCCGGTAAGATTCCCGGGACAGCCTCCCATGAATTCAACGGAATCCACGATATCGTCATCAAGAGTAACCGTGATCTGCCGGCAGCAGACGATTGGAGACGGAGCAAATGAATAAGTCTGTTTCATAAATTTCCCTTCTGAAGTACTTTCCCGTCCGTGTCCCGGACGTTTGCAATAGTCTAATCCGTTTTTCCGGAAAATCAAGAAAATTTTTCAAAAATGTGGAAAACTCTCCAAAGCATGAAACGGCGTGTAATGCGCCGTTTTTTAATTTATGGACGGGTTTCGGCATAAAACATAAGCAGAACAACAGCAAAGGCAAGCCCGAAAACAAAAAGTAAAAAATTATAAATCGGATGAATTCCTTTTTTTGTCGATTCATCTTTTACCGGTTCTTCTTTTGCCTGTTCTCCTTTCATTTTCTCTATTTTCCGTTTTTCCGATATACCTGATTTTATCAGTATAAACAAAGCCAAAAACCAACAGGAAACGCAAAACACCAAATCAAACCCGAAATGATAAACGGCAAAAATGGGAAGGACGATAGCTATGCACCACAAAGAAGTCGTTATTACATCTTTAAAGGTCATATTGACATTGTTTCCATGACCGTTGTCAAAAAGCTTCAAAGCAATCAGTGCAAGAAGAAAATTCGTCATAACAGCTCTCCGTTTACTGTTTACAATATCCCCTTATTTAGAAAAGTCAAGTAAAAAAACAAGGGGAACAGCAATATGCGAGTGCTGCCGCTAAAATAATGTTTGGTATGAATCCAGTTCAAACCGATTTGCAGATACCGCTTTTAATAACCTGCCCGAAAGGAATAATACAAGGAAAAGACGGATAGATTAGATTTTTTTCAGGGAGTTCAGACGTTTGATAGAGGGTAAAAATGGCTGCCCAATAAGGATTCGAACCTCAACAAACTGAACCAGAATCAGTTGTGCTACCGTTACACCATTGGGCAGTGCCTTGCGGTTGATGGTGCTTAATATATTATATCTTCGCAAAAAAGCAAATGCTTTTCTGAAAAAAAAACAGAAAATTTATTGTTATCCGGACCTTGAGAATAAAACGGCTCCCGGCTTAACACTATTTTTGTAAAAAAAACAGTGTTTCGGACGTTCCGGAATGTTTCTTCGGGACATCAGGGTACAAGCACAACCGGAGCATAATGAGGAATTCAGATAAAAACCATCTGAACAAGAATCATATACAAAACCGTTCCGGCGATAATGGAGAGCAGGGGATTGCGCAGTTTTAAATGCAGAATCACCACGGCGGCGGAAGCCAGCAGCTCCGGGACCGCGCAGGGCCATACAAGAGGATCGACCGAATTGAAACAATAAACGACAAGCATTGCGATTGCTCCGGGCGATACGACACGGCCGAAATACAGCACCAGTTCCGGCGGTTTGCGTCCGCCGAACAGCAGAAACGGAAACGCACGGAGAGCAAGCGTTACAACAGCCATTATCATCACGGCTCCGAACAGATACCGGAAACTCATGCGGCAGTCTCCTCATAATCCAGCTTGCGCCGCAGCACAAGAAATCCGGTCAGCATCAGAAGCATGGCGGGAATCAGCATGTGTTCCGCCCCGAACAGTATGCGGCAGATCAGCGTGGCTCCTCCGCCGATCAGAGAGGGAATGCGGTTCCGTTTTTCCAGACACTGCTCCGTCAGGATCACCAGAAACAGCGCGGTCATGGCGAAGTCGATCCCCTTTTTGTTGAATGTCATCCAGTGTCCCGCAATGCTTCCGAGCAGACACCCTGCGATCCAGTAGCAGTGATTCAGCAAAGCCACCGTGAAGCAATATTGCGTGGAATCGCCGCCTTCCGGGACTTTGTTTTCGACCTGAAGCGCATACGTTTCGTCGGTCAGGGCAAAGATCATGTAGAGTTTTTTCCACCCTTTGCCGCGGAACCGCTCGATAAGCGCAAAACCATACATTGCATAACGGATATTGATGAAAAAGGTCAGCAATGCGACTTTGTAAAACGGCAATCCGGCATTGAGAATATCCACGGCGGCGAACTGCATGCTTCCGGAAAGGATTGTCAGGCTCATCAACAGGCTCCATCCGGCGCCGAGTCCCGCATTGGCTCCGAGCAGAATCCCGAAAGCGCACCCCATGGCGGTATATCCCGCCAGAACGGGCAGGGAGGCAAGAAATGCAGCCTTGAAAACCGGAGTGGACTTCTTCATGACGGAAGAGTGAAAATTATTTCAGCGTGCCGCCGTTGATCGGGATATAAACCGACGGTGTGAAATGACTTGCCGACGTCAAATGCGGATCGACCTGATCGTCGAAGAAAATATGCGGCTTGAGGATCGCCAGAATACGCCCCTTATCCATTCCGCCGAGAAAGAACGTCTGATCCACATTGATGTTCCATGCCCGGAGAGTGGTTACAACCCGCTCATGCGCAGGCGCACTGCGGGCTGTGACGATCGCGGTTTTGATATGCCGTTTATAACCCGGTTCGTGTTTTGCCCGTTCGTCTTCCAGATCGCGGAGTTTTGCCAGTTTGGCGAAGAGATCGGCAAGGGGACCGGGGGAGTGCGGAATCGCCGCCCGTGCCTTTTCCGCTTCATAAAAACGGTCAATCCCCGCTTTCTGATACACATATTCCGCGCTGTCGTCGGCGATCACGCCGTCAAAGTCGAACGAGATCCGCAGTTCCTCGTCTTCTTCGCTGTCCTCCGACGTGCTGGCGAGCACCTGTCCTGCGGCGTACCCCTCGGCGTTCGCCTGCCGGACGTCCGCGGCATTTGCCGAAAGAAACAGGGAGACATTGTACGCGGGAATATATTTGAACGGCGAATCTCCGGTCGTAAACGCCGCGCGGATGATATTGAGTTTGTAATGCTGAATCGAATTGAACACCCGCAATCCGGTATCGGGATCATTGTGGCTCAGAAGGACAACTTCCACCGGCTGACTGTCGGGATAGTATTTGTTCATGGCGAGCAGGCGTTTGACAAACGGAAACGCCACGCCTTTTTTCAGAATATCGTGCTGATGTTCGAGCTGGTAGGCGCGGTATGCCGCCAATCCCTTTTCCCGGAAAACGGAATCCGCTTCATCAAGTTCAAAGAGTGCACTGGATGCAACTCCGATCACCAATTTGTCTTCGATCTGAAATGCCATCTGTAAAAATCCTGTTTTTTCATACTATACCATCAAAAAATGGAAAAACAAGGCACCGCTGCACTGGAAAACAGTATTACGGATCATATTTGCCGGAAAATTTTCCGTTTTTTTTATATTGCTTCTGGACTTTTTGGAAAAACAGGCATATATTGCAAAAATAAAGATGATTCGTTGGATCCCCGGCGTGCCGCAAACCGCCGGATACGACAGATCCCGCGACAGTTTGTTTTATTTTATTTTCTGAAAAATTCCAAGGAGAAACAGAGAAATGGCAGAGGTAATCTTAAAGGATGTCTGCAAAATGTATGACGGCGGAGTTCTCGCTGTCAAACATGTCGATCTTGAAATCCGGAACCGGGAATTCATGGTGCTGGTCGGGCCCTCCGGCTGTGGAAAATCCACAACGCTCCGGATGATCGCCGGATTGGAAGAGATCAGTTCCGGAACCGTTACTATCGGAAACCGTGTCGTCAACGACGTTCCGCCGAAAGACCGCGATATTGCAATGGTTTTCCAGAATTACGCGCTCTATCCGCACATGACCGTATACGACAATCTCGCATTCGGTCTGAAACTCCGCAAACTCCCGAAAGCCGACATCGACAAGCGGGTGAACGAAGCCGCCGAGATTCTCGGCATTCACGATTATCTCCAGAGACGCCCGAAAGCTCTTTCCGGAGGACAGCGCCAGCGTGTCGCCGTGGGACGCGCAATCGTCCGGAAGCCGGAAGTGTTTCTGTTCGACGAACCGCTCTCCAATCTCGATGCCAAAATGCGCGTGCAGATGCGCACCGAAATCTCCAAGCTGCACACCCGCCTTGAAACCACAATGATCTATGTGACGCACGACCAGATTGAGGCGATGACGATGGGCGACCGCATTTGTGTTATGAAAGACGGCATCATTCAGCAGGTCGATACCCCGCTTCACATTTACGACACCCCCGCGAACATCTTTGTCGCCGGATTCATCGGCACGCCTCCGATGAACTTTTTCTACGGACATGTGGAAAAAGACGCGTCCGGTTTGTACTTCAAAACGCCGAATGTCTCCGTCCGTTTGCCGAAAGAGTGGCACGCCAAGGCGGAAGAGTATATCGACCGGGAAGTCGTTTTCGGAATCCGGCCGGAAGAAATCGGGTCTGAACGGGCGGAGGCGGAACCGGATCCGCAGCGCCTCAAAGCCAAAGTCGAAGTCATGGAGCCGATGGGGGCGGAAACCTATTTGTATCTTGATACCGGAGACAAGAACACCTGCATTGCCCGCATTGACGCGCACCGCAAGGTCGCGATCGGACAGGATGTGAACCTTGCCCTTTCTCTCTCGACGGCACATCTCTTCGATAAAAAGACCGAACTGCTGATCGTTTGATGTTCCATGAAAGTCCGGGGCTTGAAGAATCGTTCAGTCCCGGACTTTGTACAGCCGCCGGTATTGGTTCGGAGTGCAGTTCATTTTTGAATGAAAGAAACGCATGAAATAATAAGGATCGGCAAATCCGGTCCGGGCGGCGATTTCATAAATTTTCAAATCAGATTCCTCCAGCAGCCGCCGTGCTTCCTCCAGCTGCCGTTCCCGGAGATAGACTGCGGGAGTTTTGTCGAACAGCCGGTTCCATTTCCGCAGAAAAGAACGGTACGACATTCCGTATTTTTGAGCAATCTCTTCCATATCCGGGTTTTCCGCAAAATGCAAGTCCAGATAAGAGGCGATCGGATAGATTGCAGACGCATCCCCGTTTCCGGCGGACTCCAGGTGCAGGCTTGCGCTCAACTGTATCTCCTGCACCAGACGCATGCAGCAGG
>ERZ827150.3052-NODE-3052-length-16918-cov-3.726027_pt1 | contig 16918 bp, 19 predicted proteins | sample MGYA00519779_ERZ827150 | MGnify/ENA primary metagenome ERZ827150 (study PRJEB31778, sample SAMEA3449267) | human gut metagenome | biome: human gut; feature: human-associated habitat; material: faeces | place: United Kingdom | collected 2010/2012 ...
CCGGTAGCTCAGAGGATAGAGCAGCTGCCTTCTAAGCAGTTGGCCGTGGGTTCGATTCCCGCCCGGGCTACCATTTTAACTCCATGATTTCAAGCAAAAAGCAACATAAATCCGACTTCTCTGCCTCATCTTGAATCAAGCTGATTTTTGCTGCTTTTAGAACACGAATTAGAACATTTTTAGAACATCATTTTCGTTCTTATTCCATTTGTAACGTGCTCTTTTTCAAAGCAGGCCTGCACCAACCGCAGAATACCTGAAAGCAAAACAGAAGCAACTCCACTGCTTTTCTCTTTTCTATCGTTTGAAAAGCCATATTCCCTGCCCTGTCATCTATGCAAATTCCAAGTTTAACTTTTAAATTGCATAAAAACAAGCCTTAAACCTTTATTTCACCACAGCACGGTTTACCCCATCGTTTCAGACCTCCAGTTCCCACCTCACCGTAAATATATGTCTTCTATGTACAATTTATTCCTTTTCATCTATCTTATGTGGGGAATAATCCGGTCAAAGTAACATCTACGCTGTACAGGAGATCGTGGTTCAAAAGTCTCTGCGTCAGCAGACATATTTCACGCTATCAAAAACAGGTTAATTGGTAGTACCTATATGAGCCCCCTGTGAGGGCTTTAGACATCACAGGGGGCTCATCACAAAGAGAAACAGAATAAACAGTAAGCAAGAGAGAGACGGCACCATGAGAAATGAAAGAATCACCTACGAGGAGCAATATCAGGGACATCCTATCATGACCGACAAAGAGAAACAGCTTGGCTGTAAAGAAGCGATATTGCAAAAGATCGATCAGATCATGACTGACATGAGCAGCCGTCACAGCAAAGTCTTCTTTATGCGGTATGATGTCCGGTTTCCCCAAGGCTACGGGCATCCGAATGACAACGAACTCTTCAGCCAGTTTCAAGAGACCTTCATCAAGAACCGTAAGAGAGCGGGTTACGACCCGGCGTATATCGCAGTCCGGGAATGTTCCAGAGAGAAACATCAGCACTACCACGTTGCCTTGATGCTGGACGGACACAAGACGCAGAGCATCCACGATCACATCCAGACGGCAGAACGGTTATGGGAGAAAACTCTGAATCTCCCTCCCAAGAATGACGATGCAAGGCGAACGACCAGCTACGGACTGATTGACGATTGTATGAGGAACCGGCAAGGTCAACCGCAGGAAAACGGTGTCATGCTCCGAAAGGATGATCCCGAATATGAAAACAAGTATGACCAGTGTTTCCGACGTTGCAGCTACCTCGCCAAGGTCAACCAGAAAGATTCTTCACCCAAGCATCAGCGGGAAGTATTCTCGTCCCGTATTCAACATTAACATTGAAAGGCAATCACCATGAATGAAAAAGAACTGAACGTATTCCTCGATCTGGAATGGAACTGTGCAGCATTCTCCTCGGAGGAGTCATCCGTTTCCGCTCCGCTTTCACCGAAGCAGTGGGCTCGCATCATCTCCCGACACCCGGAGCTTCAGGAACTCTGCCCATTCTCCGAGTTTACCCCGGACGAGTGGCTCATCGTCCTTGAAAAACAGCAGTCGCTTGCATGGCGCTGTTCCTGCTGGAAAGATTTCACTCCTCCCCAATGGCAACGCCTGTTACGGCACCAGCCGACTTTGCTTCACTATTGCGAGATACCGGATCACCCCGCTATACGGAGCGGATTACTGGCGAGTGACAGTTATTTCAGCGCAGATATTGATACGCACGACTTCACAGTTGGCGACTGGTTCTGGGTCGTCAAGCACAACCCGCGGCGTTGGACTCACTGCCCCTGTCAGGAACAGTTCACGAAACCGATGTGGTGGAGCATCCTTTACAGTTCCGCAGAGTTGCTGACGGACTGCCCGTGCCTTGACAAATTCAGCGATGAGGATTGGCGCCGTCTTAACATCGTTCCGAAATTAAAGGACCGGATACGAAACTGCGAGCAGTTCCGGAAGCTGATCGACCTGACCAGACATCCGTTCCGCAACCTCAAATTCGATGATGACCTGCCACTATAGTTCTGTCAATGGAGCGGTACGATCCCTGTCACAGCGATGAATAACCGTTTATTTCTGATGGAGTATGTTTCATGTCCACTGTAGCAGGGAAGTTGGACTTGCTGACGATGCAGATTCTACCATCTCTGCCCGGTAGCCTACTGCACGACATCTTCGGTCTGCCAGTCGATGATAAGTAGATTCCACCTGAAGACTGGCGGTCTTCAGGTGGAATCAGCTATCTATCGCAACGAAACTGAAAACGTCAGCTTTTATCCCTGCCGGGACAGGGATTTTCGAGCTTCAAACCGCCGGTTTCGCGTCCCTTTGCTCTACTGCCTTCAGGTGGGCGGATTGAAGGCGACTTAACATTGTCAAAGCGAACATTCTTTCAGTAAATTGCAACGATGTGATTTGACAAAGTTGTGAATACCCCATATATTACAGATGTTCTTGTAACTCATCAATCTAACAGGAGGTTATGAACAGACCAGAGTTCAATAATCAATTGACAATTTAGATAACGTAAGCTTTAAGCAGACTTCACCTCAGGAAACGCCAAACCCAGTGAAACAAGTCTAGCTCTTGAGTTTGCGCCCAGGCTTGGGCGCTCTCTGTGCGTATAGACTTGTTGGGCATTGGCGTGCCTCTGAGGTGAATACAGCAGAGGGCGTCTTTTTTATTGTTACCGTCCTCTGAGAGATGAGCTTTGCTATACTTCAAGACAACTCTCACTTATAAGGGGACATTATGGCTAGATGGAGTAAATTAGACGCACGAAATGATTATGAAAATTCGGGATATGTTTCTCGTATCCTACCACCGAAAGACACCCATCCTTTCGTGAACGACAAAGATTATGACCAAATTGAATTCTGTGATCATGTGATTTCAGAAGACATAGACGACATAGATTTAGAAGAGTTGACTGATAGTCTTCCTGAACGACTGGAAACTTTGTTCTATCAATTTGAACAAAGTCGAGAGGGGATATATTTGCTGGCAATAGCCAAGCTTTTTGCTCGTGTATTTGGAGAGGAAGATCACTATTACCAAGATCACTGTAAAAGTTGTTACATGTTTGGCATAGGAGCGATCCGTTTTTGCTTGATGGCAAGTATATTTGATGCAGACACCGATGATGTTGATGAAATATTGTCATCTGTAAGTACTCATTTTCATTCTCAATACGATTTTCAACGCATTTGCGAAAGAGAAGGGAAATTCATTACAGAATCAATCAAAGAATTTGGACCGGAAAAGTTCTTGAAAAACCTTTTTTAACATTAAAAAGAAGGAGAAAAAATATGGATAAACAGGATCTCATGGTTGTATCTGCTCCCCAAACTGTTGTTTTCAAAGGGGCGGAATTGAAATATCCCTCGGCATTATTAGGGTATGCTACAGCAAGAGCTGCTTTTTGGCCAACTATAACAGAAACTTATAACAATATGCTGTCACGATTTGACAGTGAAGTTGGTTCGATTGAAGATTTTGTCGACAATGGACGAGATTTTTTTACCTCTTCCATAAGGCCCCTATTGTCATTTGTGGTCAAGGAATTTGCCACGTATAATTGTTACCTGTTTGATGAAGATTCCTTTTTTGAGGGATTTGTATGCGGAAGGTTTGATCGCATTGCAGATATTCATGAAAAGATCTCTTTTAAACTGCAAGAAATGAGGGAAAAGCAGGAAGAAATCAATGCTCGCCGAAGAGAAGAACGCCGCCAAGCTGTCGCTGAAGGAAAAAGCGAGATCGGTATGATGCTTTGGAACGGCATGAAACGTATGGGGGATGGTGTTGTCAACAGTATCAACGGCAGTAGTATTTATAATGAACAGGTAGAAAAGGAACTTAAGGATGAATTCTGGAAGATATGCACAGGAATTCTAGATGATTTTGCAACAGCACTGTTTTCGACTGGAGCAATTGATATTCGAAATCCGATTACTCCGGAATCCAAGCGGAAAGCTCACAATATTTTTGAACGTTTAAAACGCGGAGGCTTGCCTGAACAGGAAATGCAACTGCTTACGAGAGAAGTTCTGCAATTGAATCCTCTGTACAAGGGATTGTTGGAATGGTGTGTAATTCAATATGGTGATTCTGATGGAGAATTACAGCATTTGGCTGACTTATTCAGCATAAACATCAGCAAAACCAAAGAGGAGATATTGTGTAAAGGTTTTTGTCTTGATACAGAGAAGAAAGCTCTGGCAACGCAAAAATATCTTGTCGAAATGAAGAGTAAATTGTCATACACCAATCCGAAACTCGAAGAACAAGTTCAAGCGGCGCTGAAAGAATTTGATCGGAAAGCCAGGACGTTTAACAAGGTGGAATATTCCTCTCGTTCAGAAGCACAGAATGCCAGAAAAGAAAAAGAAAAAGTTGATGAAATATGCAAAAAATATTCAGCCGCACATTCACAACAAGAATATGATGCCTTTCTGACAGAGTTGCAAACAAATAATTTCCAGTATGGTTTTGAAAAACAAGTTATTGAAGATATTAAGAAGAAACAGGCCGTCTGGAATCAACAAGAAAATCAATTGGCAACGTATTGTTCCATTCCGCAGGAAAAGGCAAAAGTTGTTCTTGAGCAAATCAATTCATTGAAAAATTTTGGACATAAAGCTGTAAAAGGTTTTTTACCTGACAGCGATATAGCAGTTGAACTGAAAGATCTCTGTGGAATTGCTGATGGAGATTTTGTTATAGGAGTAATTGATACATCTTTAACGGAAAATTGCAAAAGAGGTATCATAATAACCGACAGAGGTATTTATGTATCCAAATATCGTTCTTGGAGTATTTGGGAAAGTTGTATTTTGATTCTAGTAGCTGTTGCTTTATGGTCAGGTTGTGGTTTCTGGGAATGGCTTTTGGCGTTAGTTTTGAATGGAATCTTCTTGTTCTTTTTAAGAAAACTCATCATAAAGATAAAGAAATTTTTAATACGGGATAAAAGCAATTATGATTTCATTCCCTGGAAGCAATCGGCGATTCGTTGCAAAGGGGATTCTTCTGTCATTGAGTTAAAACCGAAGTATTTGTTTAAATTTCCTGTTCATGCAGATTTATCAGGGAGTCGGGTCAAGTTGGTTAAATTGTTGTGTCAAATCTCAGAATCAAAAAGAGAGAAAAACTCTAACGTAAACGAAAACACAGGGGACTCGAAAAAAGAACAGAGTTAATCTTCTGAGTATGCTGAAGGATCAGGACAACTATTCCGGTGCGGACATCGAGAGCATCGTCAAGGAGGCGATGAAACGGGCGTTCGTTGACGGACAACGGAAGGTCACGCAGCAGGACTTGCAGGAGATCATCCGGAACACGAAGTCAAGCTATCAGTCTCAGAAAGAGAAGCTGGACAAGATGCTTGAAAAACTGAACAGTCTCGGAGTCAAACCGGCAAGCCGTTGAGGAAGGGGGATAACGTGTATGGGTAAAGATAGAGTAAATGCAATAGCCGGTTGCGGATGTCTGCTAGGATGCCTTGTTGCTATTGTATTTACGATTATTGGAATTGCATCAGGGGATCGAGTGAGAAACCCGATACCGCTTCTTATTCTAATTCCTTTATTCGGTCTGTTTTGCGGAAGCATCCCCATGACGCTGTTTAGTCCGGACAAAGATCTGCGGCGGGGGGCTGGTTGTCTTTGTTATTCCCTTATCGGTTTTGTGAGCATTGCTTCGCTTTTGGATGTGAACTCACGATCTACGATGGCATGGTGGGGATTGGGTCTTATTGCTGTACTTATCGTGGTTGGATATATAGCAGAAGCAATACGAAAAAAGAATCGTAAATAAAGCCTTACCTGTCTCCTGCTGCAGCAGGAGCAGGTAAGCAAAACAAAAAACAACAGGAGCGTGTAACATGGCACAGTATCAGGCATTGGTAGAGTACAGGAGAATCGCAAAAGGGACGACTTCCGTCCACAACATGAAGGAGTTTGTTTCTGTCGGTATGAAGAACGTTCAGCTTGTCAAAGGGAAGATCAAGGCCAAGTACCCGAATGACAAGATCATGTTCGTGAACGTTACTTGGAAATAGTTAACAGATGGGAGTAAAACACTTATGGCGGTACAAAAAACGGCTTGGCTAAGAATCAACGACAGGGTATGCTGTACCTGCGAATACTGGAACGGAGAACGGGAACTGCAATTCTATCCCGGAAAGTTGAATGCGATCCTGGTGCAATTCAATCCGCAGGGACGGTGCTTTGCACGAAACAATGGTCTCACCTCCTATAGCAATCCAGGAGCAAAATATTGTCGAACCTACAAACGATGGCACAAGTTACCGTAAGGATGTAAGATGAATGGCTTCATACGGCTTCCCTGCTTCTTTCGGAAAAAGATTGACCCGGTGTATTACCGTGTATGCTGTCCGGAGTGCGGTTACACGGAGACGCCGGAACAGGAGGGGGAATGCGGTGATTCGGAAGAACATCAGGGAACGGCGACATCAGCGAAGGTCTGTCCTGTATGCGGAGCCGGAGTGACACGGGAGCGTATTCCGGTCTTGCTCCGTTACTGACTGATCGGATGATGAAGTTGAAATAGAAGTAAAAGATCCCTGTAAACACAGGGATCTTTTGATTCGAGATCAAGCGAAAAGCAACCGTGTAGGCAGAGAGGCAGGATAGGTCACAGGATGGAGGAGAGTAAACGGTATAGTAACCGAGAAAAATAGAATGTTCAACAACTGCCAAAAATCTAAAAAGGGATAGAAGGATAAAATAAAACAACTGCAACAGTGCATTAGTTCTATATCCTTAATACAACAAAGGATAGGAACGATGAAGTACGTCGTTCTTTGAGGAGATTCAGTATTGCGATTACCTCCGGTAATCAGCTTCTATGTCATTGCGGTGGCTTGGCGCGTGGAACGCTGCCCTGCTGTCCAGCATCGTCCTCGCCGGACCCCAACTTACGCTGTGCGTAAGCAAAGTCCGGCTGCGGTATGCCGAACAGCATCATCAGCGTTCCCCTGCGCAATCCGCTCACACTGACTTATAGAAGACATTTTGAGTAATGTTACTGTTGCAGTTGTTCTTTTCTTCATAAAACCAAAGGGAAACAATGAGTCTGAATATACCGGAACATTTACCTTTCATTCGCTCTATAAGCGAATTGGCTGCTCTTGTACATGCTTCGCCAAAGCTTCTGTACCGGATATCCAACCATAACGAGGACTTTTATCGGATTACTACTATTCCAAAATGCAATGGAGATGAGCGGACAATAGAAGCTCCTGTTATGATCCTGAAGAATATACAAAAGGATCTGTTAAGAAACTTACTGAATCATCTGGACTCCCATCCGGCAGCAACAGCATTCGAAAAGGGGCGAAGTATAAAAGATAATGCCGCACGTCATGTTCAGAAACAAGTTGTCCTGAATCTTGATCTCAAGAACTTCTTTCCTTCCATACACATTTCCAGAGTATATACTTTTTTCCGCTCTTTGGGGTATGAGAAGAGAATTGCGATATTGCTGTCGCATCTGTGCTGTTTGAATACTCACCTCCCGCAGGGAGCACCGACCAGTCCGAAACTTTCCAATCTTCTTCTGTTCTCCATTGATGAAAGGTTGGAAGAATGGGCTTTGCTTCATGACCTTGCCTATACCCGCTATGCCGATGACATGACCTTTTCCGGAGAATTGTCACGGAATTTGATACAGGAAACCATTCATTATTGCTGTCAGGAGATCCGTAAACAAGGGCTGCATTTGAACAAGGAAAAAGTTCATGTTCAACATCAGGGAATGCGTCAAACTGTAACCGGCTTAGTAGTCAACCAGAAGGTCAGTATTTCCAGGGAGAAGCGGAGAGCAATCCGTCTGCGTATGCACTATATTCAGAAGTTTGGATGGGATGATGCCCGGGACTGGTTTGAGGGAAATCTGCAACAGATGCTTGGGACAATCAACTTTGCAATTGATATAACACACGATCCGCGTCTTATGGAATATCGTGAGTTGCTCAAACGTGAAAGAATCTATCCTGAAGATGAAGATGAATTCATAGCGTCTGATTGGGGGTTTTAGATGCTTTTCAAGAGTTAAAGACATATGAAAATTAGATGTTACCGTCTGCCGCCTATGGTGCGCTCATAGGACGGTTACAAGTATCCTTGCAAAGACAGAGATCGTTCGCTTCAGGATAAAGCGAAAAAAGATAACGAAGGCAGAGGAGCAGAGACAAGTTGTAAGTGGAGGAGGAAACTGTATGGCAACAGAAGAAGACAAACAGTTCTACAAAGAGCATAGGCATGAGCCTTATCAGCAACTGGAGAGGGCAATAAAAACCTGCGACCTTCGGAAGATTCGATACCTCATCCGTTCCGGGAAAGCTGATCCGAATGTGAGAGGCTTAATGACTCCTTTGCCAATGCCTTTATGGTCTGAGCTTGTCAACTTTCTCTTTATTGATTCATCTGTATCGGTCTCACAAATGAAAGAACTCATTCGTCTGCTGGTCGCCCATGGAGCAGACATTCATGTAAAAGGTCTTATGGGATTTAATATACTGCAAGCAACATTTTCGATGCCGTTACTGAAATTCCTGCTGACAGAGTTCAAGTTCAGTAACGAAGAAATATGGAAAGCCTTCAGTACCGCCCATAAACCTTTAAAATTCTTCATCAGGTATGGCTTGCAGGTTTCTCAAGATATGGCGGAGGACTTGTTTCGTCGCACGTGTGATGTAAAATTGGCAAAGTTCCTGATGACGAAATATCATGTATCTGTGAACTGTGCTGACAAAGACGGATTGATGTCTATACATCATGCGGTTCAGCACAGTCTGGAGATGGTGAAGTTCCTGCTTGCACATGGAGCGAATGTCAATTCCAGAAGTTGTTCCGGAGGAACTCCGCTGATGTTTGCTACCAGTTTGGAAATATTCAACTTCCTGATAGAACAGGGAGCAGATGTATATGCTGTGGATCAGGAGCAATGGAACGTTCTGCTATGGCAGATTGGAAAATCAGGCTCTCTTGCCATTCCCAAAGCCCTTGTAGAACAATATCACTTTGACGTAAATCAGCCAGATGAGGCTGGCACATCTCCGTTGATGTTAGCGGTAAAACGCGGTAATCTGGATGTGGCAAAATACCTTGTGGACAGAGGCGCAAATGTCAATGCCGTCGATAACGAAGGACGCAATGCCCTGTTCTATCTGTACAAAGACTATGAACCGGACAAACAACTGCTTCAATATTTAATCACACAGGAAGTCGATGTCAATCACCTTGACAAGTCCGGTAAAAACGTTCTCTTTTATGCAACGAAATATATCGATCTGCTTTTAAAGACAGGAGCTGATGCAACTGTTGTAGCTGATGACGGAACAACAGTACTGATGAATTACAGCCTCTCATTCTCTAATTTCAAGCTTCTAATCCAGTATGGGGCTGATCCAAGTGAATATGCGGAAAAACTGTTGCGTTGGTGGCTGGCAGACACCCATGACCGCGAAGATGATGAAGAAGAGATCATGCTTTATCTGATCAAGAAATATTCTCTTGACCCCAATACCAGAAATGAAGCAGGCAGAACTCCCTTGTTCTATAACGTAATTACTTGCAGGGAACTTATAGAACTCGGAGCCTCTTACGAAATTACGGATAAGGAAGGGAACATCCCTTTCATTTATTGGTTTGCTACACTTGGTTCCAGTCCGCTAAATGAGCTTCCTCAACAGTATTACCAAAGACAAAATAACGAGGGCAAGACTGCATTACATTATGCAGTAAAAGAGAGTCCGCTTTTTGAAATTAAAGCCTTGCTGAACCGAGGGGCCGACTGGCGCATCAAAGACAACTCCGGACGTACTGCCCTGGACTATGCGCGTGAACTGAAGCGGTTTGATATTTGTGAACTGATGGAAAAGTATAAGAGTTTGGATAATCCGCAGAAGACGCAAACCACGGCAGGAGAGCCGCAGTGAACAGAAAACACCCAAACGTATCTTTTGAGAGCTGCGGAGAAGATAAGTTCTCAATACTGACTTCTGCCATTTCAGGGGGTAACTTCAAAGAGGTCTTGAGATTTATCCAGAGCGACAAGCTGAACTTGAACACTCTCCTCCCTCCGTCATGTTGGTTTGATCCCCTATTGTTCCAGATCATTGAGTCTGATTTCAATATATCCCAGAAGAAAGAACTCATCCGCCAGATGGTGGGACATGGCGCAGATATACATCTTGAATATACCTGTGGCTTATTTGGCACTCGTAATATCTTGTTGAAGGCCTGTTCTGAGTCAATGACAATGCTGGAGTTTCTGTTGACGGAATACAACTTCAGTAATGAAGAGATGTTGCAGGTCATAGAAAGCATCAACTCCGCAAGATCATTGCAAATCTTTCTGTCACACGGTCTGAAGTTATCCTCGGAGGCCATAGAGAAACTCTTCATTAATGCCATCTGTGATTGTAATGTCAGGTTCGCTGAATTCTTGTTGAAGAAATATCAGGTCTCTACAAACTGCCACAGTGAGCGTGGTTGGCGTCCCTTGCATCATGCTTGTGATGAATCCACGGAACATCCTGTAGCCGATTCTCAACGCTTGCGCTTGGTCAAACTGCTCCTGAAATATGGAGCTGACATCAATGCTAAAAACAAGGAGCATGTTACTCCACTTATGCTTGTATCTAGTCCGGCAATATTCGATTTCCTATTGCAGAAGGGAGCTGATCTGTATGCAGTCACCCGAACACTGCATAAGAATATACTGATGAAGCAGGCTGAGAATAGAAATGGGTTGCCCATCATTAGAACTCTGGTGGAAGATCATGGTTTTGATCCCAATTTAAAAGATGGGAATGGAGCAACGGCCTTGCTTTATGCTGTTAAAGCAGGAAACCCGGAGGTTGTCAAATATCTGATTGAAAATGGTGCTGATGTTCAGGTGATTGATAAAGACAGGCGCAACGCCCTCTTCTGGGGACGTTCTCCGGAGATTGTCAAATACTTGATTCGGTGTGGGGTTCCTGTCAACCATCGGGATAACAAAGGTAAAAATGTGTTGTTCCACACAAACAATACCTGTCTTCGCATACTTCTGAAAGCCGGAGCTGATGCAACTGTTGTTGCAGACGACGGCTTGACAGTTCTGATGCGTTCCGACTTTGAGTTGACGGTAAAGGATCTGAAGCTTCTGATTAGACATGGAGCCGATCCATACAAATCACCGGGAGGCGTGACTGGGTTGGTAATCTGGTGGATGGAACATGGACATCCCTGGATATGTGAAGCAATTCTGCTCTATCTGATTAAGCAATACTCCCCTGACCCTGATCTTCGGGATTCCCACGGAAGAAGTCCCATATTTTACTGTAATGAGCATACAAGAAATGCTTTGATTAAACTCGGAGCTTCGCTTCATATTACAGATCATCATGGCAATACGCCGTTACTGTATTGGTATCAGACCGGCGATCCTGCTTCCAAGCGTTTCCTGAAAAACTTAAATCATAGGAACGCAGACGGAAAGAATGTGCTGCATTATGCCGTAACAAACAAAGACTTTACTGTTATCAAAACATTACTGAAATACGGGGCCGACTGGCGAATCAAAGACAACTCCGGACTTACTGCCCTTGACTATGCACGTGAGCTGAAACGGTTTGATATTTGCGAACTGATGGAAAACTGTAATCATTCGATTTGAATGGGAGAGGATGCCGAACATGATAGAAGAAGATCGAAAGAGACTTTATGAACTATATGAGGATTACAAGAACGATATTGATAGGACTCTGAAGATTGCTGTTGACTGGGGAGATTGCGAGAAAGTTCGTTCAATCATTAAAAGTGGTCAATTTGATTTACGGAATGAGCATAAAGTAGATCATCGGGAACCACTGTTGTTCATCCTTTTGAAGTCTTCACGATATAGTCTGCCACAGCGCAAATCAATCATTCGTTTAATGGTTGCCCATGGTGCAGACATTCATATTACTGATGGAGAAAATGTTTTGACTGCCAGTTGGTGGGCTTCAAGAGCGACAACAGAATTCCTGTTGACGGAGTATTCATTCAGCAACAAAGAGATGTTGAAAGCTCTGGAATGTACTTATCATGCAGGTTATGGTCAGTTCATTGAATTAAAAGATTTACAGCTTCTCTTGAAGCACGGTCTGAAGCTCAATGCAAAGATTACCAAGAAATTGCTCTTTGAAGCTGTTGATCGTTATGATGCAGAAATGACAGAGTTCTTGCTGGAGAATTGCAATATATCTGCGAACTGCGTTAATGAATACGGCCTTACTCCATTGCATAAAGCCAGTGATGATTCCGGAGAAGGAGCTTGGCATGAACCCGTTTCAAAATATTGCAAAGTAGCAAAGATACTGCTTGACCATGGAGCGGATGTCAACAGCAAAGTGAAAGATTCAGATGTGACTCCCCTCATGCTTGCCAGCGATATTAATGTATTCAAGTTCTTATTGAAACATGGAGCGGACATTCATGCGGTGACTCGAACCCGTCAAAAAGATATGCTGATGAGGCAAGCAGGTAACAGACGCCAGCCATTACCGATTGTCAAACTGCTTGTAGAAAAATATCACTTTGATGTACGGAAGAAAGACAAGAAAGGGGTTCCTGTTCTGAGCTTTGCTCTTGAAGTTAAAAACCTTGAAGTCGCTGCATACCTGCTTGAAAAGGGAGCCGCAACTACCATTGCAGATGTTGACAACTATGTAAGAAAATTCAGAGATTCTGACAATCAACAATATTCCAAGTTGTTGAAATGTCTGATCAAACATGGGATGGGAGTGAACAGTCAAGGTAAGAACGTATTGTTTTATGCAGCTGATTTTTCTGATTTGTCAAGACTTCTACAACTGGGGGCGGACGCTTCCGTTGTTGCCAATGACGGAACAACCTTGCTGATGAACTCGGAACTGGATTATAATGCTTTTACACTTCTCATTGAACATGGAGCCGATCCGGATAAAACACCCGGAGGTGTCCAAGGATTGTTCACATGGTGGCTGAATCAAAAACTTTCTTGGGGACTCCATGATATTCCGTCATACCTGATAGAGAAGTACTCTCTTGATCTTGATCCTGATACCAGAGACAAGGATGGCAGAACTCTATTATTTTACAGATCGGAATCACAACTTTTGGCTCTTGGGGCCAATCCCGATATAACGGATAACTTTGGAAATACTCCTCTGATTTTTTGCTTTGTAAGGTTTTGGAGGCTAAGAGTTATACCGGAAGCTTTCTTTCATAATCCGAATCACCAAAATAACGAAGGGAAGACCGCTTTACACTATGCTGTAAAATCCGAAAAACGCACCATGATTCAAAATCTGCTGGATCATGGAGTGGATTGCAACATCAAAGACAATTCAGGGAAAACCGCCTTGGATTATGCCCGCGAATGGAAACGAACCGATCTCTATGATCTGCTGGAGAATTGTGAAACAATGAAACAACATAAATAGAACAGGTGTTCATCTATGAAAGCAGAACTTGAATTCGATTGGCAGGAAACAACCGTTGCATTTGATGAAGGGCTTTATCCATCCCCAATTGTTTTGGCTGGAGCCGATTGCTTTATTCGTTACATCACAGACTTAGACGCTTTTTCTCTCCACTACAGTCATGATGGTCTTCTCTGGCATGAGCTTCATCCGGAAAAAGTTCGCTGGAATGATTCTTTTATATCTTTCCAACCCAAAGATTTTTATTACATCAATCAGCATTATATTGCGACATCTCGCTTGAGCGGAGGTTTTTATTATTCAAATGACCTTTATAACTGGAATATTGCTGTTATTACCAAATCTGGTCCGGATATCAACAGAATAATCTGGACTGGGAAGCAATATGTTTTGGTTGGAGAGTGGAATAAAGTTCCTGCGGTCTATACAACGGTGAACTTCCCCGGTCCCTGGCAAGAGAAACGGTTACCACATATAGGAGGATGGTTTGATGATATTGCATTCATTAATTCCCGGTTCATCATTACGGGGCGCAAAAGCTGGGATGAGCCGCCATCTGTTTTATCAGGGATAAAATTTACTGATTTAGAACAAATGTCAATACCCGGCTATGAATACTTTACTGATAAATTTACTATCCTCGGAACCGGCTTGGATAACAGGGCACTGATGACAGGAGCCAATCTGTGTTTTTTGAATGTTGAAGATGCCAATAGTCTGGTTACAACTGATGGCCTGCAAAGGCAGAAGCTCCCATTCGGACTCTTGGAGCTGGTAGATACCGGAACACATCTAATTGCATCTCTACGCAATGAATATGAGCCTATTGGAATTTATACATCCCGTGATGGTATTCACTGGACTAAATTAAACACGCCATTACAACAAGGTAATCTTGCATGGCTGGATGGCAAACTGCTTATCGTAGATGGGAACAAAATCGCGATAGGAATATACAGGAACTCAGAACAAATAAACTTAACATCACAATGAACTTTCAACAACCCAACACAACCATTTCCACCAGGGAACTTCGTCTTTTGATCGAAGATCACCTGAAGACAGGAAAAGGGAATCAGAAAACTCCTTCAGTTCTTCTGAAGGACAGCAAGATGATTAAGAAAGAAAGCAAGAAGATAAAATAGTACCAACAACAATCAAAACGGAGGATATATGAGAAAGACATTTACCGTAGTAATTGCAACGATAACAATCTTCCTGAGCAGCATTCTTCCGGTAATGGCGGGGCAGGAAATCGTTCCTGCGGATGTCACGGTCAAGGTGCAGTATCAACTGAAGATGGACGGTTACAATTCATGGACGACAACGAACGCTTCTTTGAGAGGAGCGGTCACAGAATCCATGATGGTCAGCCAGCTTGCTGCCAGGCATCCAAACGGACAGATTCGCATCCTGTCTGCCTCCTATGGCAAGACTGTTGTCCATACTGTCCGCTACCAGATGAAGCGGGGAAAGTCTGCCTGGACGAACGGAACCGTTACGTTGAACAACGCCCTGACTGAATCCATGGCAAGGAATCAGCTCAAAGCGAAGTTTCCCGGAACGACCATCCGAATTCTGAGTTTCGTAAAAAAATAACAGAGGAGAGTTCCCATGCGATTACCCGTAGCGGAAGACAGGAATTGTTTTACAACAAGACTCAAGTACAGACTCGAACCGAAGAAGCTTGCTCAACTGCGATTTGACACATGGCGAGAATATGAAGAACCATATCAAATGCAGAGAAGTGTAATTACCAGTATCAATAGTTTTTATCTGATCTACCACACTGGAATAATTCCTTACCCACCTCCGATATGGTTTGCCAAATCGAAACTGCGTCCCGATCAGATCGCATACATTGAAGAACTTAAGCTGAATTTACAAAAACTGCATACAGTGAATGCGGATGCTCATAAGGATAATGATTTATCCGACGAGTCGTTTAAAGAACAATTAAAAGACCTTGTGGATCAAATAGGCAATGAGCTGCAAGAGATTGAAAAGTTATTCAAAGAAATGGAATCATTTGATTTGGATGATATGACAAAAAAACTTGAATACATACGTGAGCATTCACAAGAAACAAATGGCAATAAAACCAATTAGAAATTTACTACCTCAGCAGGATTTTTATCCTGCTTGAGGTAGTATGTCCTTCACGCCTTGAACCGCAAATGACATTTCGGACAGTGATACAACCCGATCACGTTTTCATCGATCAGCTTGCCTGCCTGAGCGCCGAGCAGACCTCCGGAAGTGACTCCCCAGAGGAGATTCAGGATTCCTCCTGCGACAGCACCGATGGCTGTACCGGCAATTCCCAGTGCGCTTCCCGCACGGGCGCCGCGAACCATACCGACAATCACGACGGCTCCTCCGGCGGTAATCCCGGTAGCGGTTCCAACCATACTGGCGCGATGAAGCGGGTTGGCAATCGAGGCACATTTCGGACAAAAGACTTTCGCCATAGTAACGACTCCTTCTTTCAGTTGATAAAACCGGCGACCGAAGCCGCCGGGGTGCGAGGTACTCTGTCGTTTGCACCACTTCCGACAGAGGGCGTGCCAAGGGTGAATACCCGTGGACTACTTCCACAGTTCCGCCGGTTTGCCGTCCAGTCCGAACAGTCGGGTCAGACTGCGGTAGCACTGGTCGGCACGGGCGGGACTGTACTTCTTGGCAGTTTCGGTGAAGGCGTTCAACAGGCTCCACCGGGTCGGTTCGGCGAACTCCTCATGCCGGGGATGTTTGAATTCCTTCCAGACGGTCAGAATATCGCACGATGGAATCGCCTGACGCTCCGCCGCCACCACCAGCGAAGCACGAACTTCATCATCATTGAGTTCATCGATTTTCAACTCCTCTGCTACATTTTCCAAAGTCAGAAACTCCAGTTCCAGAGCGTTCACAGCTTCCAGAACCAGACCGTTCAGTTCGATCCGGGAGGTATGCCGACGCTTCAGAACCGTACTCCCTCCGAAGCACATGTTGCTACAGCAACAGACCGTCAACCCGGCAGCCAGTCCAACCGCAATCGTGCGATCATGACTGTTGCGGATACCGATGCAGCGGCTCCACTCCATGCTCGAACTTTTGTTGATCCGGATCATGCCGAACATCCGCTGTCCATCACGGGCCAGACCGTACTGCTCGTCAAGAATCGTCCAGCGATGCGCTTTCACGACATCCGTTACAGCGTCGATCACTTCGCTGTGCGGAACCGGCCTCCAGCTCGCGGTAGCGGTCGGCGTCGGAACCAACGCGATCTCATCACGTCCGACAAACTTTCCTTCACACATCGTCAACCCCATCATCTCACCTCCATTTCTTCAGATGCCACTGTCTGCAACGATCCCGGTAGGGACACTCGCCGCAGGCGAACGATGTTTCATTCGGCAGGAACACGCCTTTGTTGATCGCGTACTGCG
>ERZ827150.3060-NODE-3060-length-16901-cov-9.199454_pt1 | contig 16901 bp, 15 predicted proteins | sample MGYA00519779_ERZ827150 | MGnify/ENA primary metagenome ERZ827150 (study PRJEB31778, sample SAMEA3449267) | human gut metagenome | biome: human gut; feature: human-associated habitat; material: faeces | place: United Kingdom | collected 2010/2012 ...
AGGCCCAGCTGGGCGCTCTGCGCGACATCGACTTCGGCATCTACCCCTACACCACCTCCTCCAACGTCATCGGCGCTTACGCCCCCATCGGCGCAGGCATCCCGGGCCATAAGCTGACCAACAGCATCGGCGTGATGAAGGCTTACTCCTCCTGCGTGGGCGACGGCCCCTTTGTCACTGAGCTGGCCATGACCGAGGAAGAGAAGCACGCCCTGCGTGAGGCTGGCCACGAGTACGGTGCAGCCACCGGCCGTCCCCGCCGCGTTGGCCCCATCGACCTGGTGGCAAGCCACTACGGCGTGTTCTGCCAGGGCTGCGATGAGGTTGCCCTGACCCTGCTGGACGTGCTGGACTACATGGAGAAGATCCCCATGGTCACCGGCTATAAGCTGACCGACGGCACCATCACCAAGCGCTTCCCCATGGGCATGGCTCTGGACACCGCACAGCCCGTGGTGGAGTATCTGCCCGGCTGGCACTGCGATATCACTGCCGCCCGCAAGTGGGAGGATCTGCCCCAGGAAGCCCGCGATTACGTTGAGTATCTGGAAAAGGCTATTGGCTGCAAGATCACCTACATCTCCGTGGGTGCCGAGCGTGAGGCCTACATCCACCACAACGTCTGATCCGCGCCACAGAACCCGCCGCATTGAAAAGGAAGCGTGACTATGTTTGATATCATCACGGACAGCGCCTGCGACCTGACCCCTGAGACGGCCGCAACACTGAATATTGAGATCATCCCCTTCTATGTCTCGCTGGACGGTGAGCACTACCGCAAGGAAGGCAAGGAGATCGCCGTGCGCGATTTCTACCAGTTCATGGTAGATAACCCCGCGGCCTACCCCAAGACCAGCCTGCCTTCGCTGGAGGATTTTGAGACCGCCTTCCGGGCCCATGCCGAGGCGGGCCGCCCGGTGCTCTGCATCTGCTTTACCAGCAAGATGAGCGGCTGCGTGGGCAGTGCCCGCAACGCCCGGGAGCTGGTGCTGGAGGATTTCCCCGATGCTAAGATCGAGGTCATTGACAGCACCGCCGCCACCGTGACCGAATCCATCGTGGTGGAAAACGCGGTGGCCATGCGGGATGCAGGCTGTACGCTGGACGAAGCCGTGACCTGGCTGGAAGCGGAAAAGATCACCAACCAGATCTTCTTCACGGTGGGTAATCTGGACTACCTCATCAAGGGCGGGCGCATCGGCAAAGTCACGGGCCGTGCCGCCAACATTCTGGGCATCAAGCCCATGATCCTGTTCAAGGAGGGCGAGATCTTTTCCGCTGGCGTGGCCCGCGGCCGCCAGAAGAGCTTTGAGAAGGCCCTCGACCTGCTGATGACCTATCTGGCCGAGCACAACGGCACACCCGATGACTACTGCATCACGGTGGGCTACGGCTACGATGCCGATGAGGGCAAGCGGCTCTGGATGCAGACCCGCGCCGCCCTGCGCGCCAAGTACCCCACCTGCGAGTGCAATGTGGTCCTGCTGCAGATTGGCTGCACCATTGCCGTGCACACCGGCCCCTATGCGTTGGGCATGGGCGTGATGCGGCGGTGGAAAAAGGCTTAACCCCCATATAGTTTTCCCAGCTCCCCCGAAAGGGGGAGCTTTTTTGATACCGGTTAAGCTCTGCTTTGTACAGCCTCTCAGTCACGGCGAAGCGCGTGACTGAGAGGTTTAGTAACGGCAGCAGCTTACGGCTCAACCCCCCAGTCACCTACGGTGACAGCCCCCCTAATAGTGGGGCCCTTGGCAGGGAGATTACGTTTGACGGCAGAGGGGAACAGCAGCAAACCACAATGTATAACCGCAAAGTCTCCGGTTTCGCCAGAGGCTCCCCTACTAGGGGAGCTGGCGCAGAGCGCCTGAGGGGTTTAACGTACAAAAAAATCTCCCGGTTCCGTTTGGAACCGGGAGATTTTTTTCAGCCTTGATTTTTACGATGCACGATCACAGAAGACGGTGACACGGGTCTTGCCGCCGTAGGTGCAGGTGTACAGCACCAGGGCGTAGCCGCTGTGTTCCACTTCCTCCACACTGTGGGGGTCAAGCACTTCGACCTTGTTCACGACGTACTCATTCACGATGCCGTCCATATCGGTGAAGGTGACGCTGTCCCCCGCTGTGAGGGAGCTCAGCTTGCCGAAATGGCTCTCGTAGTTGTGCGCCGCAATGACCAGATCATCGGTGCGGGAAGAGCCGAACTGGCGGCAGGGGGCGATCTTCAGGCGGGGGTAGCTCCACTCGCTCATCACCGGCAGATCAATGCCGATGGCGGGAATGGAGATCTCACCCACATATTCGTTGCCGTCGATCTCCACCACCGGGAGCTCGGGGTCCAGGGGGCCGCTCTCTGCCTCCGGTTCCGGGGTCTCCACCTTCTGCTGAAGGTCGGCCACCACGGTCTGAGCCTCGGCACCGGCGTGGGCATCCTCGTAGCGGTTGTAGGCGTACAGGCCGCCCGCCGCCAGCAGGAGCACCACACCCAGCACGATGCAGACAAGCCCGGGGGATACTTTACGCATTCTTTTCACGTTTCTTGCTGCGCTCCATCAAGTAGGCACCCACGGCCACCAGCACCAGACCGCTTGCCGTCAGAACAGGTATGGGCCAGTTCAGCTGACCGGTCTGGATCAGTTTGGGACCTTCGGCCGGGCGGGCATCCGCCACCACGCTGGCCGGGGCGGTGGGCTCCGGTGCACTAGGGGTGGTGGTTTCAGTCACGGTCGGGCGGGCATCTGCCGGGGCCGGGTTCTCCGGCGTGGAAGGGGTGGGCGGGGTGACGGGATCAGGGTCATACGGGTCCGGGTAGTACGGGGTCTCGATGGCCTTGTAGCTGTTGTTGAAGGTGATGCTGCTCACCTTTTCGTCCATCAGGTCGGCCTGTGTGTGCACGGCCATCCGGGCCACCAGCTTGTCATTGTCCCACACCACGGAAACGCGCAGATAGTACACGGTTTCATCGTAGGTGCCGCGGGTGTTGACACCGGCACGCTGGCGCACGGTGTAAACGTAATAGCCGGGCTTGGTATAATCGATGGGGCCAAAGCTGCCGGTCTCGCCGTCGGTGATCTCCAGAGTGGTCACCTGGGGCAGGGGCGCATTGTCCACAGCCTCAAGTTCCACAGTCAGTGTTTCCTTTGGGAGAGGTGTTTCCCCCGTGGACTGAATGGAAACCGGAAGCTCCTGCAGCTGTGTATGCTGGTCAGCCGCGGTGGCCGCAAATGCCGCCGGCTGACACAGGCAGAACCCCAACGCAAGCGTCAGGAGTGCTGCCGCGATTTTACGGAACCTCATTTCATCCTCTCCTTTATGAATCCGACGCGGACGGGATCATCCACGCCAGAAGAATGGTGCGTGCATCGGTAAACTCCGTTGAACAGGTGGACAGCGCCAGTACCTGAGCGTCATCGCCTGCCGCCTTCATGGCGGCCAGCGTCTCGGTGTTCAGGTTCAGGGCGTTCTCCTGCGCAAAGGTGTATAACCCCTGCAGGTCGCTGTCCCAGCGCTGGGGCTGGAAGATCGCGCTCTCAGACGAAGGGACCAGCAGACATGCAAAGGTTTGAAGATCATAGGTGCGGTCAGGCAGGATCAGCTCACCGGTGGTGTTCTCTGCAAAGAACTCTGCGTCCTTGTAGAGATCCAGATCACCGAACATCTTGCTCTCTTCCATGTGGTGACCATACAGCAGAGAGTAAGGGTCGGTGAAGTTCTTGTCGCAGTTCACATCCAGAAAGATGCTGCCTGCCAGCGAGAAATCACCGTAGACATCGGTGTTCACATAGGTAAAGTTGTCCTCGCCCTGTACCACAGGGTAGTCGATGGCGGTGTTGTCCAGTGTGACCCACGCGCAGACATCCGGGTTGATGCCCAGCAGCTCCTCAAAGCTCGCGCCGTTATCCGCGCCAGCCTTGGGCTTGAACTGCAGAAGCTCTGCCTGAACATTGTCTGCGGCGGCGTACACCTGCGAGTTGTCCCACAGGGCATAGGCTGAATACGCCCCGGCGACCACCAGGAACAGCACGACCACCGCGCTCACCAGAAAGTCGGCTGCCCTCAACGCTTTTCTCTGCCAGTTGATACAGCCCACCTCCGGTTAAGCAAATTCAAATAAGTGGTTATTCGTTAGGTTTGTGCTGGGATAACCCCCCAGTCACGCTTCGCGTGCCAGCCCCCGCTAATAGGGGGGCCCTTGGCATGGCGCAAAGCTTCACGGTTTTGCCAAGGCCGCCCCTACTAGGGGCGGTGGCATCCCGCAAGGGATGACGGTGGGGTTTAATCTACCGCGAGCAATTACTCCTCGTCGCGGCGGCGCTTGTTCAGCATCAGGGCCACACCACCAATGGCAACGATGGCCAGCATTGCAATGTAAGGTGCATTGTCCAGCACAACACCCATATCGGGAGAAGCCTGGTTGGTGTTCTCAATGGTCACAGCCTTATCCTCATTGCCCATCGTAACAGTGTCCTCTGCCTCACCAGAAACATCGTAAACACCATCAACCTTACCAGTAGAATCCTTGTCATTCTCGGTCATAGTATAGGTAATACCCTGAGGCAGGTTTCCAAAGGTCACGCTCTGCTGATGTTTCAAAGTCACAGTATAGGTCGTACCATATGCCAACTCGTTACCAGAAAATTCCTGTTTGCCAACCTTAATGGAAACATTATCAGCATTCGTCAGCATAATAGGGCCATATGCCTTATCAGCGTCACCCTTATTGAAGATCACGTCAAAAGTAAACTCTTTGCCCAGATCAGCAAAATTACCGTGAACAATTTTCTTCAGCTCAACTGCGTTTACTTTATCTTCATCATTGTCGCCATAAGTATTATGGAAAGCATCCTTTGCTTCAACTTTCGTACCTGCTGTTGCCTGATCGACGCTATTAACATCACCATTTGTACGATACAGAGCTGCAGAATAATTATACTCATTCGGTACAATCTCATGCTTATCGCCCGTGGTCTTGTGGGTAACAGTAACAATCAGATACAGGTTACCACCATCGGTATTATAGGTAACACCCGGCTGGTGGTCATCAACCTCGGAAATCTTATATGCAAACTTGCCAGTGCCGTTGAAACTACCAAGTCCCAATGCACTCATAGGAATATTAAACGTAGCAGAATAATTACCTACTGCCAGACCAGTTTCGGTTCCATTTTGACCGCTGTCCTTCGTAAATACTGCCTCTACCTGGTCAAAGGAACTCGGTGCGGTAAACGTCTTACCAGTCTCAAGATCCTTGCTACCAACATAACTAATATCAAATTTAAAGCTTCTCAGAGGAGCCTTGCCCTTAACAACTTCATAGTGTTTAGTAAGGGTCAAACTATCAGTAAGCGCAATTTCCCCTTCGTTTTTACCGAAAGAGTTAGTACTACTGCCACTACCAGTCGTCGCAAACGCTGCGGTTGCGCCGACGGTGAGCATCATGGCGGCAGCCAGAACGCCCGCGAAGAATTTCTTCAGTTTCATTGTTATTCCTCCCTAGTAAGAAATAGTTCGTACTCCTGTGCCGCGGCCCAAACTCCGCGGTTCACAGGCAGGATGCCGGCAGCTTCTTCCGGCTTCCGTGGTATTACAAACTGCGTCGCCGCAGTAGTGTAATTACTTTTGCTTGCACATCCTCCAGCGGAACCGGGCCAAAGTCCCGGCTGTCCTCGGATTGTGTGCGGTAATCGCCCAGCACAAAAACGCAGCCCTCCGGCACCGTGTAGGGGTACTCCAGCGCGTCTTTTGCGTAGGTGGGGTAGAGGATCTCGCCGCTCTGCACCGCGCCGTTCACCACAAGGGTGCCGCTGTCGTCCAGAGCCACAAGGTCGCCCTCGCGCCCAAGGATGCGGCCCACCCGGAGCTTGCCGCCCTGGGTGTAGACCACAACGTCGTTTTTTGCGTAGGTTTTTTGCAGGCGGTAGCAGATGAGCAGGTCGCCATCCTTTACCGCGGGGAACATGCTGCTGCCTTTGGCCTGCGTGAGCAGGAACACCTGCGTGAACAGCACCCACGCGCACAGCAGGATCACCACAATGCGGCCCAGCAGGCTGATAAAATCCTGCCGGTTCTCAGCGTCCAGCCTGCGGCGGCGCACCGCCTTTGCCCCCAGCTTCAGGGCTTCATTGTCCAGCGGGTGCATCGGAATGCGCCTCCTTTTGGGGGTCAGAGCTGTCAGTCTCGGGCTTCGCTGTGACAGCGTCCGGGCTAAACCTCTCAGTCACGGGCTTCGCCGTGACAGCTCCCCTAGTAGGGGAGCCCTTGGCAAAACTGTCAACTTTGGTGGTATCCAAGGGCAGGCTGCCGGTCTGTTGCTCCAAGAGCACATTGTACCTTGTGCGCTCGGCGCGGATGGCGGCTTCGTACAGGGCGTAAAGCTCTTCCAGCTTTTTCCACATGGCCGCTTCGTCCACGCCGCCCAGCAGGTTCTTGCGGAATTTCACCGTCCGGAACCACTGGATGATCGCTTCCTGCTCCGGGCTGATACAGCTTTCCTCTGCACCGGCCAGCCGCTGGGGCGCTTTCTTCTTCGCCATGCGGTCAGCCCCCTTTAGTCATCTTCCTTACGGTGCTTGCGCAGCATCAACAGGATGCCGCCGCCTGCGGCCACAGCAAGGATGACGATGTAAGGCAGGGTGTCGAGGAGGACACCGGTGTCGGGGAAGAGGGTGCAGTAGTTGGTAAAGGCAAGCGTCTTAGCGTCCGTACCAATCGTTACTCTTGCTTCCTGCCCATTCTCAGGTGTTTTGGAATCAACCACATAACTAGTCTCGTAGTGTGTGTAACTGTCCTCTATAACTTTGTACTCACCACTTGGCAGATTCTTGAAGGTAATCGAAGCTCCGTCTTTCAGCGTAAACTGACCATTACCTTTCCATTCAACCTTTGCACGATCTGCTTCACTAATCTCAATATTGGTATTAGTGATATTTGCCGCTGTCCCATCAGCTTTGGTAATCGTAAAGGTAAAGGCTTTGTTGGTATCGCCAAGTTTACCAGTAACAGTTTTGGTAACGGTCAGGTTTGCAGAAGCAGGCACATACTTTGCGTAGAAAGTTGTATCTTCTTTAATGGTATCTTCATCAAAATCAAACTTGCTACCTTCCGTGCAGTCCTGATTTGTATACCAACCATCAAAGGTGTAAACTGTACCATCTGGGGTTGTTTTAGTTTTCGGGCAGGTTGCTTCAGTCTGACCTTCACCAATAACATCCGGGCGGGCAATCGCTTTCAGCGAAATCGAAGTACTCCCTTCTGGGACAGTAAATGCTCCGCCATAATCACGCACTAGAGCAAAGGTATCTTTACCCACATCCTGAACCATAAACTTGACGTTGATGTGCGTTGTATCATGGAGCACTATCAAACCATCCAGATGGTACGTCATTTTTTTATCACTGACCGACGAAATCGGAGATTTATATATGCCCTTCGTGTATGTGGGTTTATAGTTCTCTTCACCCGTCCAGTCTCCATCCTCGCCGTTTTTGCCAGTATTGGCTCCACCCGCAGCAACGACCTCGTACCATTCAATTGTGTACGTGCCTACAGTATTCGCTTTCGTTGGATCCTTCTCAATTTCCTTTTGGATTTCTTTCGGGAGTGATTCGTAATAGTAGTCCTTGTATTTGCCATCCTGTTTAATCGGAATCACAGGAAACTGTCCAGAATCAACTATAATTTCAGTTCCCAACTTCGTAGCAATAACGGCCGTGTCATAAATTGAGGTACGTTTATTGTATTTACTCGGAGCATCTACATTTGAAATCGTACCAACGGCCATGCCGTTCCACGCTTTATTTTCAGCTTTATTACCATAGTAATCACCCGAATAGCCCAAAACCTGCGTGTAAACATAAAGATTGTAAGAAGATGTCGGATTATCGCTCTCCACAACTGTAATCACCAGTTCATCGCCGTTACTTTCCGGATTCGTTGCATCAGGATCACCATAACGGTGAGAAATCGTCACCGTGCCCGCTTTCTTAACCTTTATCCGTACTGTTTTGTAGGCATCTCCCTCGCCTACAATCTCCGCAACTTCCTGTCCATTACTATCAATAAACACTACCTCACCGGTGTTAGTCTTATCCTTTGCAAGCCTCCATGTGTGGCGGTAATGCGTTTTTCCGTTTTTGGCCCGCAGTGTAATCGTTGCACCAACCGGAACTTTTGTATCGCCCTGAATGCCGCTGATGCTGCTGATCGTAGCAATTCCATCATTCACATTCGGGTACTCAACGCCATCGATCTCAATGCTGACGATCTCAATGCCGTCACTATCGAAGTCTTCACTTCCCTGATCCGGATATTCCAGTGCAATCACAAAGGGGCTGAAGCTGGAGGTTTCAAAGGTCAGGGTGCCATTCTGATAAGAAAGGACATCCAGTGTCTCCACGCTGCCATCGTCTTTCTGGTGGAGCACCTTCAGTGCATCAGCAGTGAGCGCTCCCGTTTCTTCCATTGCCGCAATTTCCGGCAGTTCGTTCAAGCCAGAAACAGTAACGGTAGCCTTCTCGCCATTGGCAGGCTGCACCGTTTCGCCATTGGCGTTCTTGGGGGAGATCTTCAGGCCCAGAAGGGGCTGCATCCCCTGAAGCTCACTCTTGTAAGTATTACAGAACTCCGTCATGGAGTTATCGCCCATGTGGCTGACGCTGAGGTGGTCTGCGGCAGAGGGCAGATTTTTCACCTCCACCGGCAGGGTTGTGGTTTTCGGGTTACCGTCCTCGTCCTCGTAGGAAGCAGAGGCCTTGGCAGTCAGATCCACAGGCACGGGGTTCTTGTCCACCAGATCCTCGTGATCCACGTCCTCTTCCTCATCGGAGCCCACGGTACCGTCCTTCCATGCGGCGTAGACGTTCACGGTGGTGGTCTTGTCGTCCAGAATGTTGCTGGTGGGGTCGGTGAGGTTCAGGCGCACCCGGTTGCCAAACTCGTCCAGCGTGTACCAGTAGTCAAACTGCCGCAGTTCGCCCTTGGGGTCCCGGTTGGAGGAGGGGTTCTCGATGTAGCTGCTGTAATCCGCAATGGTCTCTACCCGGGGCACAGCCTGAATGAAGTACAGGTTCCACAGAACCTCACCGTTCCGGGCCAGATACTCGCTCTCCGTCATATTGTTGATCTGTGCCTGAGCGGTAATGTCCTGCAGGTCAAGGGTGTTCAGCTCCCTCAGCCAGAAGCGGTAGACCACCATATCCTGCAGCTTTTTGATCTCGTCGCCGGAAACGACCACTTTGTCATCAGGCTTTTCCACCACGTCGTCCTCGCCGGACCACTGGGTCTCGGTGCTGGAGCTGGGGTCGGTACCGGTGCTGGAGCTGGGGCCGTACTCAATGACGGTGCCCCACTCCGTTTCCTTAACGCTGGGGCCGCCGTCGAGGTTGTCCTCGCCGCCTTCCACAGGCCGGGTGGCAACTTCGTCCTCGCCAAAACCGGCAGCTTCGCCGCCGTCTACAGGCCGGGCGGCTTCCTCCTCGCCGAAACCGGCAAATTCGTCGTCAGGATAGGATGCCTCGCCGTCATCTACGGGCCGGGAAGCCTCTTGATTAACCTGAGGATCGATCAGACCCTCCGTTGCAAACACCGGCACAAGGCAGGTGCAGATGACCGCAAGCGCCAGACAAAGCGCAAAAACACGCTTCACCAGCCTATCTTTTTTTCCGTGATGATTTTTCCGCACAGTGGAGCCCTCCCTGCATCATAGTATTTTTGGCAAAACCGGAGGAAAAGATATCCAACTTTTGTCGGTTTTCTTTCCCTTGGCAGGTTATTTTTACCAGACACATCATTATCGTAATTATAGCATGTATATTCAGTATTTTCAATAGTGAAATTTTATTTTCCCTTCTCCTTTTCAGACAAAATATTCTGCGATATACAGCACGTTATGAACCGTCGCAATATCATTGCGGGGAGTAGAACAGTCCGACTTATCCGCACGCCCGCCGCATTGATATATCGCGCAGTTTTGTGTTGTATCTTCGCAGTTTCACTCTCTATAATACATGAAACGCAGATTCCTTTCACTTTTTTTCGGGATTTTTTGAAAAAAGTTTTCGGGGGAGATGGAAAACCCCACCGTCATCCCTTCGGGATGCCACCTGTCCGGGTTGCGGCACCCAGCGTCCACATCGTGCAAAGCACTCGTGTCCTGCTGGCCGCTGCCCCAACAACTCCTCCCTGTTTCCGCCACTGGCGGCGGTCGTCGTTGTTGCCTAGTAGGGGCGGCCTTGGCAAGGAGGGTGAGCTTTGCGCCATGCCAAGGGCCCCCCTATTAGTGGGGGCTGTCGCCGCAGGCGACTGGGGGGTTGAGCCGTTCCCCCATTCCTTCCCTTACAATTGCTTATTGCAAACAAAAAAGAAACAGGTGGACAATATTATGAGAGAGATCCAAGTTGCAGAAAACAAGACCCTGAAGCTGACCAACGTTCTGGCACGCAAGATCGATGCCAGCGAGCTGGGCAACCTGGGCGTGATCCTGACCCAGATGCAGAACTTTATCAAGAGCCACAGCGCCATGCCGGTTGGCCCTGTGATCCAGTGCGTCAAGTTTACCTCCGGCCCCAACCCGGAGCCGCAGATCTATTTTATGATGCAGGTCAACCAGCTCATCCCCCGCCTGGAGCCGGGCTACGAGCAGGACGCTGTGTTGCGGGTGAAGGGCTGCCTGTACGCCCACTTCACCGGCCCCATGGACCACAGCAGCCTTGCCAGCCAGAAGCTGAACATCTATGCCTACGAGCACGAGATCGAGCTGACCGGCACCACCTACAGCATCTACGTCAATCAGGACAGCGAAAACGGTGTCATGGACGTTTTTATGGAGACGAAGTAATATGACCACTCGCATTCAGAATCTTTCCGACCTGCAGGACCGCCGCATTATGATGGAGAAGAAGCTGCCGGCCTTTGGCTACGCGCTCATTCTTCTGGTGGCTTTCCTCATGGTGTTTCTGGTGATCTGGAGCACCCAGAACAAGCGCACCTACGTCAGCCAGTCCACTGGCTCAGTGCAGGCGGCCAACAAGACCTATATCATGTCCAGTTACTCCGGCTCCATCACCGAGCTGAACATCTCGGAGGGCAGCTATGTCACCGAGGGCGACCTCATTGCCCACATCAAGAGCACCGATCTGGACATCCAGCAGGACAGCTACCAGAAGCAGCTGGACATCTACAAGAAGCAGAAGAGCCAGTACGAAAAGCTGCTCAAGTCCATTCAGGATGACAAGAACTACTTCAGCGAGACCGACATCGACGACCAGCCCTATTACTACCAGTACGAGAGCTATAAGAGCCAGGTCAGCCAGAAGGCGTTTGATGCTTCGCCCTATCAGGCCGCCGGTTACACCGACGAGCAGATCAAGACCCTGATGGAGCAGAACCAGAGCGAGGTGGAGAGCCTGTACTACTCCACCCTGCAGTCCATTTCTGCCAACCTGACCAGCGTGCAGGCCAACATTGACAACATTGAGGCCCAGCTGGATGCCCTGAACACCGGCGCGAACGATTACTATATCTACGCTCCCACCTCCGGTGTCATCCACATGGACACCCCCTACAAGGTGGGCATGGTGCTCAGCGCGGGTTCCGCTCTGGCCACCGTTGCCAGCGAGAACAGTGACCTTGAGATCGTGGCGGCTGTCACCGTCAACGACCGGCCGCTGATCAATGTGGGCGACCCCTGCAAGATCGCCATCACTGGCCTGTCGGAGTATTCCTACGGCACCCTGACCGGCACTGTTACCTCCATCGACAGTGACGTGACCACCAACACCAGCGGGTCTTACTACAAGATGACCATCAAGCCGGACAACACCTATGTCGTGAGCACCAGCGGCGACAAGGTGGATCTTTCCAACGGCATGAGCGTCACCGCCCGTGTGGAGTACGATGAACTGACTTACTTTGACTATGTGATGGAGGCCCTGGGCGTGCTGTTCCGCTAAGCGCCCGCCGATTCCACGCCCAAGAGGTACGAAAGAATGAAACTGAACCCGAAACAGCTGGCCGCCAGCGCAGCTTTGCTGGGTGTGCTGGCCTGTGCCGCCGCCCTGCCTGCGTCGGCTGCCGGCCCTGTTACCACGCCGCTGGCCCTCACGCTGCCCAAGGTGAGCTTTCCCTGGGATAGAGTTACCGCCGAGAGCATCGAGACCGGCAGCTACGATGCCGCCCCGCTGGCGGGCACGGCCCAGCAGCTCTCCCCGGTGACCACCCCCGCCAATGCCGCCAGCAAGAACGGCGTGACCTATGTCTCTGATAACCCCAATGTTGTCTCGGTGGACAGTGAGGGTGTGGCGCAGGCTGTGGGCCTGGGCACGGCCAACATCACCGCCACCTGCGGCGGGGTGAGCTGCACCTATACCATCACCCCCCAGCCGGATGCCAGCATGATTGCCACCGAAATGGATATCACCCTTGCATCCAGCACCATTGCCGTGGGCGAGACCACCAGCCTTTCGCTGGCAGTGCTGCCCACCTCGGCGGCCAACTATATCAACGTCAGCCTGAGCTCTTCCAATGAGAAGGTGGCCACCGTCAACAACTTTGGCAAGGTGACCGGCGTTGCCCCTGGCAAGGCCACCATCACCGCCACGGACGGCAACGTGAGCTGCACGGCCACCGTTACGGTGGTTGCGGCCAACACCAGCACCGTCTCCAGCCAGTCCATCTCCCTGAACACCAACTATGTGGTGCTCAAGCCGGGCTCCTCCAAGACCATCACCGGCAAGGTGTCGCCCGCCTCGGCCAGCCAGAGCCTGACCTTCAAGAGCCAGGACAAGAGCATTGCCACCGTCAGCGGTTCCGGTGTCATCACCGGCGTTGCCACGGGTGCCACCTCCGTGGTGGTCTCCAACGGCACCGCCTCCACCTCGGTCACGGTCATCGTCAACCGCACCGCATCCACCTCCGGCAGCAGCAGCGATACCAGCGGGGAGGGTACCGAGGACAACGTCACCACCGATGCCACCGTGGCCGCCATCCAGAACGCCGCAGGGGAGGAAGTGTCCCTCTATCAGAGTGACGTGCCCGCCATCACCGGCGAGATCCTGAGCGCCCTGCGCACCACGGGCCGCAGCCTGATCGTGCTGGGCGAGGATTATACCCTGCGGATCGATGGCACCAGCATCAAGAGCACCCAGGGCGGGTTCAGTACCGCCCTGACCTTTGCCCCCGATGAAAACGGCCTGAGCTTCCAGCTGGGCGAAAGCGGCGCGCTGCCCTGCATGGTGCAAATCACCCTGACCGGTGAGAACGCCGCTTACAGCCGCCTGTATCTGCACAACACCGCCAGCGAAAAGTGGCAGTTCCTGAACAGCTACAAGGATGGCACCATCACCGCCGATACGGCTGGCAGCTACCTGCTGACCAACCAGAATCTGCGCTTCACCAATATCAACTGGACCTTCTTCATCGCCGCCGGTGCGCTGACCGTGGTCTGTCTGATCGTGTATATCGCCGTCAAGAAACGGTATTGGTTCTGGTAATTATAACTGTGCGTAATAAAACCTCCCGCTCATTCGAGTGGGAGGTTTTGTGTTATAACAATGTTTCGTAATTCTGACGGCCATAGAAGAATCGAAGCAAGTAAACAGTCTTTTGTGCTTCATCTACACGGTAGATCAGCAGGTAATGCTTGATGACAGCTTTACGGTAGCCCTTGGAAGAAAGCCGAGGGTCGCGGCACTGCTCGTAGAGATAGGGCATCTGCTCCAGTGCGGTGTAACACTTCTCTACCTCATTGGCAAAGGCTGTGGCAGCGGCTGGATTTTCCAGCGATAAGGTAAGGTAGGATAAGATCGCATCCAGGTCTGCCTGTGCAAGGGCTGTTTCAACCAACTTATATGCCATAACGGGCTCTCAATTCCTGCAAGGCGCTGCGGGCATCCAACGTCTGCCCGGCTTCCACCTGCTGCTCGGCAGCATCCAGCTTGGCGTATGCGTCCAGAAGCTGCATCTTTTCTTCATAGGCTTCCATGCTCATAATGACCATATCGCCATAGCCATTTTTGGTGATATAGACAGGTTCTTTGGATTCACTGCACATCTGGGAGACAGCAGCAGTATTTTTGAGGTCGCGGATCGGAATAATACGCGGCATGATATCAGCTCCTTTCTGTGGCTTTATTATACCATAATAATACCACGTCTGCAAGACTGGTCTGTACTTGACAATCAAAATACAATGTGATATTATTTTGATATTAGAAAGAAACTTCCAAGCCCTGTAAAGGAGGGACATTTTATGGAAGAGAAGATCTTACAGACCAAGAAGAACGGCATGACCATGCTTCTGCTGACCCTGCTGGGTTATGTGGCTGCGGTTGTGGTGGGCGGCATCGGTTTTGTAATGCTGTATACCACCTTCCTGGGTTTTATCCCGCTGGCGATCGCTGTCATCTATGCCATCATTGGTATTTTCCTATTCGCGGGCCTGAAAGTCCTCAAGCCCGAGGAAGCGCTGGTGCTGACCCTGTTCGGTGATTACATCGGAACCCTGAAGGGGGAGGGCTTCTACTGGGTCAATCCCTTCTGCACTGCCGTCAACCCGGCTGCGGGCACGGTCCTGAGCCAGAGCGGTGATGTTCAGCAGCGCCCTGTGGTGCAGGCTGACCGTGAGAAGGACGGCAAGAAGATCTCCCTGAAGGTGATGACCCTGAACAACTCCCGCCAGAAGATCAACGATTGTCTGGGCAACCCGGTGGAGATCGGCATCGCCGTGATCTGGCGGGTCACCGACACTGCCAAGGCGGTGTTCAATGTGGACAACTACAAGGAGTACCTCTCCCTCCAGTGTGACAGCGCCCTGCGGAACGTGGTGCGGGTGTACCCCTACGATGTGGCCCCCAACGTGGACACCACCGGAGACGGCGTGGCCGACGAGGGCAGCCTGCGGGGCTCCTCGGAGGTGGTGGCGGCCCGCATCCGGGACGAGATCCAGAAAAACGTGGCTGAGGCAGGCATCGAGGTGGTGGAGGCCCGGATCACCTATCTGGCCTATGCGCCGGAGATCGCCGCAGTGATGCTCCAGCGCCAGCAGGCCAGCGCCATCATCGACGCCCGCAAGATGATCGTGGACGGCGCCGTGGGCATGGTGGAGATGGCACTGGACCGGCTGAGCGAAAACAAAGTGGTGGAGTTGGATGACGAACGTAAAGCGGCCATGGTCTCCAACCTGCTGGTGGTGCTCTGCGGCAACCGGGACGCACAGCCCATCGTGAACAGCGGCAGCCTGTACTGATGGCAGAGCCGAAAAAGCAGATCCCCCTGCGCCTGAATGCGAAGCTCTACGATGCCCTTGCCGCATGGGCTGAGGATGACTTCCGCTCGGTGAACGGGCAGATCGAGTATCTGCTCACCGAGTGTGTGCGTCAGCGCAAAAAGAACGGCCGGTACGTCTCCGATCAGATCGACCTGCCGCCGGAGCTGGATATTGAATGACCCTGCTCCCCTCCGGGGGCAGGCCTTGCAAAAACGCCGATGGTATATCGGCAGGGAGGATGACTATGACAGTAGGTATGGTACCCGGGGCAAGCATCGCAGGCATGGTGTTTTCCCTTGTCGTCTCTTTCGCACTTCCCATAGGCCTCTTTGTTTACGCAAAGAAGAAGCTGGGTGCAAAGGCTGCACCGTTCTTGATCGGGTGCGGCGTTTTCTTCGTGATGGTGCTGATGCTGGAAGCTGCCATCCATCGCATCGTGTTCCAGCTGGCCGGAGAAGCGCTGACCGGAAGCGTGATCCTATACGCAGTCTATGGCGGCCTGATGGCAGCTCTTTTTGAAGAGACCGGTCGCTACATCGCCATGAGGTTTCTGGTGAAGCCGATGGATTTTCCGAATGCCTTTATGTATGGTGCCGGACACGGCGGCGTGGAGGCAATGCTTCTGTGCGGCGTGGCATCTATCAGCAACATCGCAGGTGCCGTGATGATAAATTCCGGCACCATGTCTGCACAGCTGGCGACTCTTGACGCAGAGAAAGCGGCAGACACGGCAGCGGCTCTTTCGGCGCTGTGGACGACATCGAGCTTAACGTTTTTTGCAGGCGGCGTAGAGCGGATCATTGCGGTGGTGCTCCATCTGAGCCTGTCGATTCTGGTGTTCCAGTCCATCCGCAAAAAGGCCCCCATGGAGCTGGTGCGGGCCTACCTGTTCCACTTTGTCATCGACTCGCTGTCCGTTCTGCTCAGTGCAGTGGCATCTGTCTGGGTGGTGGAGCTTGTCACCGCACTCGTGACCGGCGGGGCTGTCCTAATGGCAAGGTATGCCTGCATGGAAGAGTGAACGCGCGGAAATATTCTTGATATGTATTATACAAAAGTCCCCTCTTCGTCATTGGAGCAAGAACCGTGACGAAGAGGGGACTTTCGCTTTCTGTTACTTTTTCTCGTGGCTGCTCCACCCGCTGGACGTCACAAGCTGTCCATCGGTGGTGCACCAGAGGGCTTCCACGCCGTCGAGGCTTTCCACAATCTTCTGGCCCTCTTCCAGCGGCATACAGAACAGGCCGGTGGTCAGGCAGTCGGCCACGCCGGAGTCCGGGGCCAGCACGCTGACGCCGTTGAAGTAAGCGGCGGGCCAGAGGGTGGCCGGGTCGATCAGATGGTGGTAGCGCACGCCGTCCACGACGTAATACCGCTGGTAGTCGCCGCTGGTCACAAGCGCCATATCGCTCATGTTCACCGCCGCCACATAGGAGGAATCGGAGGTATAAAACTCCGAGGCGTTCCACGGGTTCTCCACGCCGCCGGACCACTGGCTGCCGTCCGGCTTGACGCCGATGGCCCGCAGGTTGCCCCCCACGCTGATGAGGGCGCTGGTCAGGCCCCGGGCCTCAGCGGCCTGGGCCACCATTTCCACGGCGTAGCCCTTGCCCACGCTGCCCACATCCAGCGACATCTCC
>ERZ827150.3065-NODE-3065-length-16894-cov-3.653186_pt1 | contig 16894 bp, 18 predicted proteins | sample MGYA00519779_ERZ827150 | MGnify/ENA primary metagenome ERZ827150 (study PRJEB31778, sample SAMEA3449267) | human gut metagenome | biome: human gut; feature: human-associated habitat; material: faeces | place: United Kingdom | collected 2010/2012 ...
TGAACGCCGTTGCCCGCATGGACGGTCATGCCCTGCGGTTTGTTTATTATCGCGATATCTTCGTCCTGATAAATTATGTCGAGCGGAATGTTCTCCGCTTCGAGATCGAGTTTCACCGGATCGGGCAGAACGACGGTTATTTCGTCGCCCTCTTTAAGCGTTTTGCCCGCTTTTTCAACCTTTCCGTTCACCGTGACGTTTTTATCTTCGACGAGTTTTTTAACCGCCGAACGCGTTTTGTCGAGTTTTTCCGAAAGGTAAACGTCGAGCCGCTCCGATTTTTCGGCGATTATGGTTTTAGTTTCCATTTTCCGTATCCGTTCCGTTCGTTATCGGAGCTTCGTCCGCCTTTTCGATACCGGACGTTTCAATGTCCGCCGCGCCGACGTCGCCCGCGCCGAAATCTTCCGTCGTGTCAAAGTCTCCCGTCGTATCGAAGTCATACTCCGCGAGGTTTTCGGAAACGACCTTTTTCGCTTCGGCGATTTTTTCGGCGGCTTCGGCTTGCCTGCGTTCAAGTTTTTCGCGGCGTTTTTTCGTCATAAAAACCGCGTCCTTGTTTATGAACAGTATTTCGATTATAAGCATAATCGCGCCCACGACGAGAGATATGTCGGCAACGTTGAAAATATAGGGGAAAATCTCGCCGTTACCGAAATCTATTATGACGTGAATCATATCCCTGACGTAACCGCCGTCGGTGAAAAGACGGTCGATAAAATTGCCGATAGCGCCCGAAATTATGAGCGCGATGGCGGTGTTAAGCCATTTCCCGCGATTTTTCGAGAGAAACAGATAAACGGTTATCCCCGCGAGGATAATCACCGTGGCGACGATGAAAACGAGCCTTCCGTTATTCAGAAAACTGAAAATGCCCATCATTCCGTTGTTGTTTTCGCAGTATTCTATTTCCAGAAATCCGTCGATCAACTTTTTCACGAGGACTTTTTCGTTACCCAAAGTCCCCGGTATTCTGCCGGAAGCCGCGGCTACCGCGACCTTAGTGACCTGATCGAGAATAAGAACGAGTATCGCTATGACCGCGTACCACATAAAAAATCTCCTTTTTGCAGAGAAAAATCTCCTTTTTTGCAGAGCGTAAAATTCGTCAGACGCTTTCGCCGCGCCTTACCCTGTCGAGCATATCCGATTTGAGCGCGTAAAGTTCGTCCGACAAATCGACCTTGTAAACGTGCGGCTGGTCAAGACGTTTATATTCGTCCCAGAACGAATCCATTTCTTCCGCCGCGTATTTTCTGATATCTTTCAGATCCGGCATATCGTAAACGAGTTTGCCGTTCCTGATTATCTGCGCGGGCAGTTCGCGCGCGGTGTAATTTTCAAAAGTAATCTTTTTCCAGCGTTCGATCGGGTGATAGAGCGTGAGCGGCTCGGAAAAATTAATTTTCTCGCCGCGAAGCGCGATGAGGTCGGCTTCCGCTTTGCCCGTGGCTTTGTCGTAAATTCTGTAAAACGTTTTGAAACCGGGGTTGGTGATCTTCTCGGTGTTGTCCGAAACCTTGATTTTCGGAACGATTTTGCCGTTTTCTTCCACGGCGGCGAGTTTATAAACCCCGCCGAGCGACGGCATGTCTTCGCTCGTGATGAGTTTTGTTCCGATGCCCCAACTGTTTATCTTCGCCCCCTGAAGTTTAAGGCTCTGCACGAGTTTTTCGTCCAGATCGCCCGAGGCGCAGATTATCGCGTCCGGATAACCGGCTTCGTCAAGCATTTTTCTCGCTCTTTTCGTAAGATAGGCGAGATCGCCCGAGTCTATTCTTATTCCGAGCGGCTTTTTGCCCTTCGCTTTGAGTTCGTCGAAAACCTTTATCGCGTTCGGGATTCCGCTTTTTAACGTGTCGTAAGTGTCCACGAGCAGAAGCGTCGCGTCCGGATAAATCTCCGCGTAAGCCCTGAACGCTTCAAGTTCGCTCGGGAAATTCATAACCCAACTGTGCGCGTGAGTGCCGGAAACGGGAACGGAGAACATTTTGCCCGCAAGGACGTTCGACGTGGAATTACACCCGCCGATTATCGCGGCGCGCGCGCCGTAAATGCCCGCGTCCGGTCCTTGCGCTCTTCTCAAGCCGAATTCCATAACGTTATCGCCTTTGGCGGCGTTGCAAACCTTTGCGGACTTCGTTGCGATGAGCGTCTGATGGTTTATTATGTTCAGAATCGCCGTTTCAACGAGTTGCGCCTCGATGACGGGCGCTTTTACGGTGAGAATGGGTTCGCCGGGGAACACCATCGTTCCTTCGGGAACGGAATACACGTCGCCCGTGAATTTCAGGTTTTTAAGGTATCCGAGAAAACCCTCGTCGAACAGGTTAAGCCCGCGAAGATAAGCGATTTCCTCTTCGCCGAAAGAAAGACCGAGGATATAATCCACGGCTTGCTCCAGCCCTGCGGCGATGGAATAGGTGATGAGTTCTTTTCTGCGGAAGAATACGTCAAACACGGCAATTTCGTCCGTTTTACCCTTGAGGTAATACCCGTTCATCATCGTGAGTTCGTAAAGGTCCGTGAGAAGAGTTAAATTTCTTTTTTCCATAGTTCTCCGAATAATCAGCATTACCTGCGCCCGCGCGGAAAATTCCCGCGCGGGCGCACGATCAACGCAAAATTTTAATCAGTCTTTTTTGTCTTTCTTGTCTAAAATTTCTTCCGAAGGATGCTTGAAAGTTATTTCGGGCGCGGCGTCTTCCTTTGCTTTTTCTTCCGCGTCTTTTTCGGCTTTCTGCTCGTAAAACGACTTATAGCCGGGCTTTTCGTCCGTGCGTTCCACAATCATGCTCTTCGATTTGAGCAGAATGAGAATGGCAAGACCGATGAGCAGAAGCGCGGCGTCTATAATCAGGATTCCGTACCACTCAAGTTTGATCGCGACGAATAAAAGAGTAAGTCCGACGCAGAAAAGGATATATCCCGTAGCCGTTTCGTAGCCGCCTTTGACGACGAGTCCGTAAACGAAGAACACTATTCCGAGCCCTGCCGTGAGAATCATAAATCCGAGCAGAAATTCATTCACGGCGAAAACGCCGGTCATGGCAAGAATGAATCCCACCACCGAAAGAATTACCATGGCGACGACCGCCACCACGCTCAATACGAGCAAATTTGTCTTTTTATTTTTGTTACTCATTGATTTTCTCCTTTGATAAGAGTTTTATTCGTTTATTTTACTCCCGATTGTCTTCGGGAAGGTCTTTTTTGTCTTTTGGGTTGTTTTTATCGTTCGCCCCGTTCGATTCGTCTGAATCGCCGGTTTTTTCGTCGGTTTTTTCATCGGTTTTTTCGCCGGTTTTTTCGTCGGTTTTTTCGTCGTCGAGCGATCTTTCCGTTCCGGCCGCAAGATTTTCGTTGCGCGTTTCCGCTTTCGCGGCTTTTCTTTCCGCAAACTTCGCTTTTATGTTGTCGACGAACCGCACTTTTATCTTTCCGTCGCGGCGGAGTGTGTCCACGATAAGAATAATTCCGCCGAGGACGAGAATAATCGAAAAAAGCGTCATCGCGGGGATCGACGTTTCCTTACCGAAAAGGGGCAGGTTATATTCCGAAGATCTGAGCGGCTCCAAAACTCCGCGGATTATGCCGTAACCTATGAAATAACCGCCTGTGGCGTAACCGTAAGTTTTCGTCCGCGCCTTCCAGAACGTTATATAAAGAACAAGGAAAAGCAGGAAATTGAGCGTTCCTTCGTAAAAGAACAGCGCATAATGCCATTCGTAATTCGTCGGAGTGCCTATCTGCACGCCGAACGGAAAAAACTGCCAGGCGGGATCGGTTATTTTCTGCCCGTAAACTTCCTGATTGAAAAAGTTGCCCCATCTGCCCGCCATCTGTCCGAGCGGAACGACGACCGCGGCGAGATCGAAAACCTTTAAAACGGAAATCTTCTTGATTCTGCACACTACGAATATCGCGAGCGCGCCGGCGGCAAGCCCGCCGTAAATCGCAAGTCCGCCGTTGCGGATATCGATAATCGCAAGGAAAGGATTCTCGGCGTTGATGAACGTTTTTATATCGAAAATGACGTACCAGAGCCTTGCCCCGACGATACAACTCGGAACTATCGCTATCATTAAATCCAGAATAAGATCGGGATTTTCGCCCTTGCGTTTGAACATGGGCGCGGCGATAAGGCAACAGAGAATCATCCCCGTAACGATGCAGATAGCGTAATAATACACCGAGAAACTGCCTATCTGTATATGATTCGTATGGAATTTACCGTTGAAGATAAATCCGTCCGTATTAAGCAAATTCTGTAACATTTTGTTTTCCTTTCCGAACCGCGAAGTTTTTAACCGCGGCGAGCGGACAAGATAATAACGATAATAATCAAGATAATAATGATGATAATATTATTATGCGTATATTATTATACGTATATCATTATAATACAATTCGCCCGAAGTTGCAACCTTTTTCGCGTTATTTACCTTTAGGCGGGGTACGATTGCCGTCATTACAACAAACCGAGCGCGTAAACCGCCTCGTAAACGCCGTCGAGATCGGAAGAAGCGACGTATTTCGCGAGTTTTTTAACGCAGTCGGGCGCGTGAGCCATCGCCACGCCGCACTCCACAGCCTTAAACATCGCGAGGTCGTTCTCGCTGTCGCCGAAGCAATAGGTGTTTTCGCGTTTTATTCCGAGATATTCGCAGACCTTTTTTATCATCACGTCCTTGCCGTGACCTTTGTTCATGCACTCGATATAATGGTCGAGATCGACAACGAAGAAGTCTTTTTTAAGATATTCGATAACTTCGGGGTCTATCGGATAAAACCCGCCGTCCTCTTTATCGAATTTTATCGTGGAAAACTTCGACAGCGGATAATTTTCAACGTCGCGGAGAAATTCCATATCGTCTTTTTCCTCGCCGAGATAGCGCGGGAGCGTTCCGCGATACTTATAAAAGCCTTTCACCCCCTCGAAAACCGTTTGCCGCAGGTATTTTTCGGGCATATTAAGCAAATAATCTACTTGTTCTCTCGAAAAATCGCGGCGATAAATTATCTTCCCGTCGATTTCCGCTTCGCACCCGCCGAAAGTGAGCGCGTCGAACGGCAAATCCTTTATCAACTCAAAATCGGTGTTCCCGCGGCTTCTGCCGGAAGCGTAAACGAGAATATAGCCTTTTTCGTGAAGTTTTTTAAGCGTTTCCAGCGTTTTGTCGCCGTATTTTCCGAACCACAAAGTTCCGTCGAAATCGAAAAACAACGCTTTTTTATCGTTTGATTCTTTCATGGCTATATAATAATGTTTTAACCCGTTCATGTCAACCGTTTTTCCGCCGGCGAAGAAACTTTGTTGAAAACGTTATATAATATCACTGCCAAAATTTTCACCAAATCTTAACAGAAAAGGTATTGACAAACGGAAGAAACGGTGTTATACTGTTAGCAGTTGAAAGGTTAGAGTGCTAACAGATAAAAGCAAAGAGTGCTAAAACCCTGAGACAAATAATTCAGATTACATATCAAAGGAGATTATATTATGAGAAATTATTTAGTAAGAAGGAATAACGAAAACAACAATCTGGACTTTTTTGACGACGCATTCAACAGTTTCTTTAAACCTATGTTTTACGAGGAAAAGTTCAACACGATGAAAACGGACATAAAAGAAACGGAAAACGGTTACGTAATGGACGTGGAAATCCCCGGGTTCGACAAAAAGGACGTTAACGTTTCGCTTAAGGACGGCTACCTTACGATAACTGCCGAAAAAACCGAAACCGACGAGGACAAAAAGCATAACTACATCAGAAGAGAACGTTCTTCTTCCCTTTCGAGAAGTTATTACGTGGGCGACGTTTCCAACGAATCCGTCAAGGCTAAGTATGAAAACGGTATTCTTTCCATCGAAATCCCCAAGGAAGAACCCAAGAAAGAACTTACCCACAACGTCGAAATTCAATAATTTTTCGGCTCGCGCCGCTTCCGGAATTTTCCGGGAGCGGTTTTTATGCCAGCCAAGAATAAAACGAACCTTGCCAAAACGCCGCAATTTCCGCGCTTTTTGTCAAATTCTCGCTTGAAGTACGGCAAGTACATCTGCGTTCGCCTTTGCCAAAAATCATCGGAAATATCGGCGTTTTGGTCGCTTGCGAGTCTGGCGGCGAGTTTTTAAGCTAAGACAAGGCACGCGAACGGGTTAATACTTGACGTATAAGCCGCGAGCGTAACGATGTATTAGTCAAAAACTCGCCGTCAGACCACGGTTCGTTTTGTTCTTGGCTGGCATGATAAAGCAAAAGAGGTTGAACCGACGTTCCACCTCTTTTACCATGGTCGAGGTGACGGGACTTGAACCCACGACCTCTTGGTCCCGAACCAAGCGCGCTACCAAACTGCGCTACACCTCGCTATATTCGCAACGTTTGATATTATACAACATTTATTTTTTTTTAGCAAGCGTTTTACATTTGATTTTCACTTTTTTTAAAATCCTGCGACGAGCGAAAATCGTCGCAGGATTCTGATGTTTCAATTATTCTTTACGCTTTTTAAGACTTATTATCTTATAAATCTTAAAACCGGCTATAACAAGACCGGCGGCTATCAGACCGAGCGATATCCATTGCGAAGGCGTAAGCCCCGGAATAAGAACTCCCCTGTCGTCGATTCTGAGATATTCGATGAAAAATCTCCATATTCCGTATCCGACCAGATAAACAACGAACGTCCAGTCGATTTTCTTGAAATACAGTACGCTCGTTATCGCAAAAAGAACAAAAAGGAAAATCGATTCGTAGAGTTGCGTCGGCAAAAAGTACCCGGTCACTTTCATTCCGTTCTGCCATACGGTCATTTTAAGTCCCGGAAAGCCGTGCATCTCCTTTCCGTAGCAACATCCCGCAAACAGACAACCGAGTCTGCCGAAAGCATGACCTATGGTTATACAGCACGGCGCGACAGCCGCCAAGTCCGAAAAATATCTGAAATGTTCTTTTTCTTTGAAAATAATCTTTCCGAATACGAAAAAGCCGATAAAGAAAACGATTATCCCGCCTATAAGCCCGCCGTAAAAAGTCATTCCCGCGTCAAACGTGAAAACTCCCGTTTCGATATAATGATAAACCGATTGAAAGAGATTTGCGCTGAGAATACCCAAACCTATCGTTAAAACGCCGACGATGAGATAAAAATTCTCGACTTTTGCAGGCACTTTTCTTTTCTCGAGATACTTATCGAGAACGAAGATTACGCAAAGCAAACCTATCGTAAGGCATATATTATATAAATTTACGTTCCAGAACAAATTATCGGGATACATCGATATCAACCTCCGTCTGTTTAGATAAAGTCGACTTGGAAAGCGAGAAATTCAACATTCTTACGGCGCAGAAAAGCGAAACGATAAAGCACAGCGACGAAATGAGTACGTTGTAAAACCGCAACGTCGACGTGAAAGACGAAACGACGTGCAGAATAATCTGAATAAGCAAAAAGAGGGTGTAAGTCACTTTATGCTCTCTTACTTCTCTGAACGGAAGGGCGGTTAAACCGATAACTCCCGCGCAGATTGTTGCCCAGCATACCGAAAGAAACGGAAAATAAATTCCGTCCGACAAAATATTTTTCACGAACGAATTTGCCGCTCTGCCGAATTCGTTCGACTTGCCGTCGAAAACTATGGCTTTGAAATCGCTCGACACAACCGTAACGCTGACGCAGAGCGACGTTATAAGATTAATCGTGGTTCTTGCGACAAGATAACCCGAATATATGCCGATGCAAATCAGTATCGCGGCGAATATGTCGTCCTTTTTCATCAATTTTACGTAAAAAAACGAAATGATGAACAGAAACACATCAGAAAAGACAATCGAAACGATCGAAACGATACTCTGATAGTCGGAAAGCGCCGTAACGATATACGAATCGATAAAATTAATGAGAACGTAAGCGAAAACGCCCGTAACCACAGCGCAGATGATTTCCGTCAGGGAAACGTTTTTCCTTGTGTCCAGGTCGGAAAACAGAGTTATCGACGCAATCGGAATCATAAGCGCGATAAGCAACGCGTCGAAAATAAACAACTCTGTCGTTTTGGTTATAATCGCAATGAAAAGAACAAAAACCGCCAGAAAAGAAAGAGCCAAAAAAGCCGTAAAACTACCCTTGAACGTCGGCAAAGGTACGGAACGGAGGTTCTGACCGTGTTTTTTTCTCCCGCTGAACAAAATCGACATAACGGTGAGTTTTTTCGGTCCTTCCGTCTTTACCTGCTCTTTTTTTACGTCGAATTCGCTCGTAACGATTTCTGCGTCGTCCGATTTTGAATTTACTCTCAGATAATCGTTATCCATTGTTTTTCACCCTTTTGAATTTAACGAAGAAATTGCTTCCGCAATCTTTTTTGCTGCGCACGCCGTATTGAAGTTTATGCGAATCGAGAATGGCTTTTACAATCGAAAGTCCGAGTCCCGTTCCTTTTACGGGGCGGGTGTTCGTTTCGGAAAATCTGTAATACCTTTCCCAGATCGTATCGATTTTTTCCTGCGAAATACCCTTGCCGGAATCGATGATTTCAAGCAATATATAATCGTTTTCCGCCGTGAGAAAAACCTTTACGGTTTTATCTTCGCCCGTATAGTTTATCGAGTTTCCGAGAAGATTGTAAATAACCTGCTCGATTTTTTTCTCGTCGACAACCGTTATCAGATCGGGCGCGATGTGATCCTCGATCGTGTAGCCTTCTTTTTCAACGTAATCGGAAAATCTGCCGATTACCCTTTCGGTAAGTTCGGAGAGATTTATTTCCGAAACGTCCGGCTCGTCGACGGACGACTGAAGTTTGGAAAGGTTGAGTATATCGTTTACAAGCATGGAAAGTCTGTCCGATTCGTCGATGATAACCTGCGTGTGCTTTTCTCGTTTTTCCTTGTTGTCGCCGGAAATATCTCTTATCATTTCGGCGTACGCTCTTATCATGGTGAGCGGAGTTTTCAGGTCGTGAGAAACGTTCGCAAGCAAATCGCGCTGCAACATTCCGGACTTTGAAATTTCGTCTTTAGCGAAGTTCAACGCCTCGCCGAGTTCGTTTATTTCTGTGTACGCGCCCTTGCATGGTCTGAAGTTTACGTTTGCGTCGCCCTGCGCCCATTTTTTTGCCGAATCCGACATTTCGTCGATAGGTTTTGAAAGGCGCACGGAAAAATAAAACGCAAGGAAAACAGCCACCGCGACGACTATAATCGTAACTATCAGAAACTGGCGTCTGATAACGGTAATCGCCTCGGTGATTTTTTCTCTCGAACAAGTAAGAATGATAGTATCGTCGCTGTTCGCTTCGGATTTCGAGCAGAAGAAAAACGCGTTAGCCGTTTTATTATCATCAGTAATAATACCGGTTTTCTCGCCGTTACAATATTTGTCGATCGCTTTATTAACGAAATCGTATTCCGGCGATTTGTCGTTTATAACGGCATTTCTCGACATATCGAGAATGCTGACGAAATCAAATCTTTTGCTGCCGTCATCGGACTCTCCGACGGTAATTTTCGTCGCGACGAAAACACGGATACCCGATTCGGTGCATTGCGCGACCGAAGAGTCGAATTCTGCGCTTGTTCTCGGTTCGCTGCAGAGCGTGTTGCCGAAGTTATTAAGACTTTTCATTTTTTCGGACTGATAGTAATTTTCGAGAAAGAAAATCTGAAAAAACCAGAGCGAACCGATGATAATCACCGTGAAAAGCAAGAAATAAAGCAGAACGTTAAATTTCAGTTTTCTGAAATAATCCTTTTTCATACTTCGAATTTATAGCCCATTCCTCTCAACGTAACGATAAATTTTCTGTATTCTTTAAGGTTGCTTCTGAGCATTTTGATATGGGTGTCAACCGTTCTGTCGTCGCCGTAAAAATCATAACCCCAGACGTCCGAAAGGAGTTTTTCTCTCGAAAGGGCTATATCCTTATTATTTACCATATAAAACAGAAGTTCGTATTCCTTCGGCGTGAGTTCGGCTTTAACTCCGTCTACGAAAACGTTTCTACCGAGCATATCGATTTCAAGCCCCTCGAATTTGAGAACGGAATTGTTCTGTTTGGGCGATTTTGCCTGAGCGTTTCTCTTGAGAACGGCGTTAACCCTCGCCATGACTTCCTTTGGCGAGAAAGGCTTCACCACGTAATCGTCCGCGCCGATTTCGAAACCGAAGAGTTTGTCGTACTCTTCTCCTCTCGCCGAAAGCATTATAACGGGGATATCCTTGAATTTTCTTATTTCTTTTACGGCAGAATAACCGTCGAGTTTAGGCATCATTATATCCATAAGGATAAGGTCGTAGTCTTCGTTTTTGCACTTGTTGACCGCTTCCATTCCGTCTGCGGCCTGATCGGAAGCAAAACCTTCGAATTCCGCGTACTCCGCAAGAACTTCTCTTATTTTCGCCTCATCGTCTACTATTAATATTCTGTACATTGTATGACCTCCGTCTGTTTTTTTGCGCGCATAGACCGCGCTTTTTTATATTGCATATTATAATGTTGCTTTATGTGTATAGAGTGACTGTAAAATGACGTTCTTATAAAAAAAGACGAATTTTCTCTTTAAGACTGTGAAAAATCACTTTTGCTTATGATATTATACGAGATTTCGCCGTTTTTTACGTCCGCAACGTAAGAATTTCCGGCAGAATCCGAAGCGCATTTTAACGCGCCGTTCACAAACATAACCGCGGAAAGATCATCGATACATATATATTGATTAACGACAGCGTCGGATATTTTGTTCTCGAAGTCGGCTTTTCTCTTATCGAAATGAGGACATGCTCCGCCGCTTAAAACGCCGAGCGCCTTTTTGAATTCGTATTCCGCGCCCGCGCTGTCCGTAAACATTTCGTCGAACCAACATATCGCCCCGGCGGACAAGCCGCATATTATCACTCCCCTGTCGTAGGCGTCGAGAATAAGTTTTTTTATACCGCTCTTCTCCCAACTGTCAAGCATAAAGAGCGTGTCCCCGCCACCGACGTATATCATATCGGCTTTCTGAAATTTTCCCTCTATTTTTTCGTAATTCATTTCGCCGTAAACCGTAAGAGCGCAATCGGTTTTCAGCCCGAAAAGCCCTGTGTAGGTCTTATGAAAACTGTTGTAATAAGGCATACTGTCGTGGCTTGCCGTGCCGACAAATAAGGCGGTCGGTCTGCGACCTTCGCATTTTTTCTTAACCAATCCGGAAATTTGTCTGTCGATTTCGGACGTCTGTTTCTCGCGGAGTTCGCCTCCGCCAATCGCTATAATTATCTTATCCATATTTCAATTATAATCTGTTGCGTGAAAAATTTCAAGCGTAAACGACGATTACGTCGATAAGAACGCAAAAAAAGCGAACGCGAGCGCGTTCGCTTAAGGTATTATTTAACTTTAAATTCAGTTCAGAACGCCGTTATTATCGTCGCTCGGAACAAAGTTTCTCTTTCCGTCTTTATCGTCGTCCGAATCGTCGCTTGCGGCGGATTCGTCGCGAGTTCTTCTCCCGAAAACGGGAATATCGAGACGAATCACCTTTTCGTCGAAAGGAAGATCCAATTCGTCGCTTTTAACGTTGAAACATTCGTTTAATTTGCCTATTTCGTCGGCATAACCGGCGATGCATCCGGAAACCGCTCTTTTAACACGCGAAACAACCTCGTCGTTTATGGTTTTGAATCCGGTTTCATTTTCTCTGACTATCGCGTTGAGTTCTTTTTCGAGAATCGCACGGCGGTCGTTTTTGTCCTTGAGTTTATTGTTAAGGGTAACGTTAAGCGTCGTTATCGCGCTGATCGCCTTATTAAGCCTTTTGGTTTCTTCAGTGTTGACCTCGCTATCTTTACCCGCGCTCTCCGACTCGTCCTTTTTTACGGTTGTGACGGCTTTGACGGCTTTTGATGCGGCGGCAAGTTCACTCTGCGCGCTTATATACTCTTCGCGCGAGCGGAATTCGTTGCGGATTTTATCGCATTCTTTTTTAATCTGCTCCGACTCGCCGAGTTTTTCGAGAAAATCGTCGCCTAAAATAACCGACGATTCCTCAACGACGTAACGCCTTACCGCTTCGAGTTCGGCGCAAATCATCTTTGTGTATTTATCTTTGATGTCCGATTTGAGACGGTTGTAACTTTCCGACTCTTCCGTTATAATCGTTTTATCCATATTAAACGTTTTGCAGGTAATAAACCTCTTCTTGCGTAAGTTTGCGGACCTCGCCTCTGTTAAGCCCGGAAAGCCTTAAATCGCCGATTTTTATGCGTTTAAGGAAATCTACGTTTTTGCCGACGGATTCGAACATTTTTCTTATTTCTCTGTTCTTTCCCTCGGTTATCGTAACGTTGAGTTTCGTGTAATCCTTTCCTTCTTCGACTACGCGGATATTGCTTTTGTTGGTCTTTTGTCCGTCGATGATTACGCCGCCTCTCAGGTCGTTAAGCGATTTTTCGTCGATTGTTCCCTCGATTCTGACGAGATACGTCTTCGGAATTTCACTGCTCGGATGGGTAAGTCTGTTTGCGAGATCTCCGTCGTTTGTGAAGATCAAAAGCCCTTCCGAATCGTAATCGAGCCTGCCGACGGGGAAAATTCTTGCGGTGTTTTTCGGGAGATAGTCCATTACGGTTTTTCTGCCTTTGTCGTCTTTAACCGTACACACGCACCCCTTGGGCTTATTCATGATGTAATATTCGAATTTTCTTGCTCTGGCAACCTTTTTCCCGTCGACGGAAACGCTGTCGTTCACTTCGTCTATTTCGGTACCGAGGTCACACACTCTGCCGTTAACTTTAACTCTTTTTTCTTTGATTATTTCGTCGCAACCTCTGCGGCTCGCGATTCCGCATTCGGCAAGAAATTTATTGATTCTCATTTCGTTTTTCCTTGAGCCTGCCGTTTCGCCGTATCAATTAAGAACAGCGCCGCAAAACTCCGTTTTACTTAATGTATAAGTTTATACTTTATTAAGTGTATAGATATTTTGAGAAAAAATCAACTGTTTTGAACAATAAATTTTTATTTCGCCCACTTTTTCATCGGGGCCAAGATTTTTCCCGGCAAAAGAATCGAAGTCCGCAACGCAGGTTAATTTTTCGTTTTTCCCGACGGGATAATAAAATTCGGATAGTTTTGAAAGGTTATAGGCAACCGTCTTGTTTTTATCGAAAATCACCTTTTCGAAACGATCGGGGTCGACTACTTTTATCATTCTGAAATCGTTGAACGCATTTTCGAGAAGTTCCGAGGATCTTTCAAACATTTGCGGACTGTTCAGAACGACGCCGACGACTTCCATACCGTCGCGCATCGCGCTCGACACAAGGCATCTCCCCGCTTTGACCGTGTAACCCGTTTTAACTCCGTCCGCGCCCTCGAAATTAAAAAGCATCTTGTTTTTGTTTATCCATACTCTTTTTTCGCCGCTCGTCAACTCCGTTGCGACGTGCTTTTTCGTGGAAACAATTTTTTTGAAAAGCGGATTTTTCATCGCGTAACAGGAAATCGTCGCAAGATCGCGCGCCGTTGTATAGTGATTCTTACCCGGCAAACCGTGGGGATTTGTGAAGTTTGAATGTGTCGCCCCCGTTTTCTTTGCGGTTTCGTTCATTAACTTTACAAAATCCCCGATGCTGCCGCAAAGCGTCACGGCGAGCGTTTCGGCAGCGTCGTTTCCGGAACGTAACATAAGTCCGTAAAGTAAATCTTTAACTTTGTACTTTTCGCCTTTTCTCAAATAAATGCTGCTGCCTTCCGTCCCCACGCTTTGTTCCGGCACGACAACCTCTTTTTCGACGTCGAAATTGTCGATTACCGTTATCGCCGTAACGATTTTCGTGGTGCTTGCCATGGGTAATTCAACGTCCGCGTCCCTTTCCGAAAGTATTCGTCCGCTCGAAACTTCCATGACCGCTTCCGATTTTGAAACGGTGAAAGCCACGGCTTTTTTATCGGCAACAATCAGTATCGAGAAAAATAGGACGATAATGACAAAAAATTTAATCTTTCTCTTCATTTTTGAAAGTTTTTATGAACTCCTCCGCCGTTTCGAAAGCCCTCGAAAAAGCGTCTGTCGGAACAGTTATAAGTTTCACTCCTTTACCCTTGCCGATGAGAAAACCCGTTGGTTTAAGCGAAACGATCGCGCTGCTCCCGCCCGCGAAAGGTATATCGGGAGATGCGTTGATTTTCTTTATTTCGCCGTACTCTCCTCCGCCCGTCATAAAGCCCATAGTGACTTTCGTGACGGGAATTATCATTGTTCCGTCATTTATGGTAAACGGTTTTCCAATAACGGTATTTACGTCAATAAGCGAATTTATGTCTTTCATAGCCGCGCTCATCAGTTCTTTTATTTTGTTTTCCTTAATTTCTTTATTTTCTTTAAGCATTTTTACTCCTTTTAAATAAACCTTTTATTATCTCTGCGATAATTTTCAGAATACTGAAACATATGGCGATATCGAAATAAATACCGTTTGTTTTTTTGTCGTCGCAAATAACCGTGCTACCCTTAAAATCTATCGAGGGGTAAATTTCTTTCAGGACGGAAAACGTTATAAAATTCATTTGATTTACTAACGAAATCACAATAAATTTTTCTATGCTTTCCGCGCCGTCGAGAACGAGAGCGTATCTTATTTTCGTAAAAACAAACAACTCTAAAACGTCGATGTTATCCATTCGAGGCATCATATCGCCCGGCTTGAATTCGATCGCTTTCTTATCCGTAAGGTGAAGATAAAATTTTCCGTCATTGTAATTAATATACGCCGATTTTAATTTTATAACCTTGCAAAAGTATAAATTGAAGTAAGTTTTTTTATTATTAAATGAAAAAATGCCTTTTACCGAAAATGGTAAAGGAATTATAATAATAGATAATATAATAAAAATGACGGCATATTTCATAAAAATATTTTGCCGCAAGATAAAAAAAGTATGTAAAAACCCCTCAACCCGCGAAAACGAGCAAGGGGCTTATTATCAATAATATAATCCGCTTAAATATAATATTCACTTATAATATAATATTCACTTATAAAAAATCCGTCAGGCAGTTTCGTCGTCGGTATCGTCCGCAGGCAAATCATTTTCGTCCGCCGTTTTTTCCGGATCCGAACCCGAACCCTCTTCTTCGTCGTCGGTCTTTCCGAACGTGTTATCTACGGCGTCGAATATACTGACGTTTTCTTTTCCGTCGGGGGTGTCTGCAACGGTTTCCGCGCTGTCCGCAGTCTGATTCTCCCCGTTGTATTCGGGATCATCCGCCTCGTTATATACGTCTTTCTTGAACAGGTATGCATCGTCGTCGCCATGCAACTTCCTGATTTTATCGATAAGTCCGTCGTAATCGGGTAACTCGTCGAGCGAGGAAATCTGGAAACGTTTCAAAAAGTTATCCGTCGTTCCGAAAAGCGCGGGATGACCGATGCTATCCTTTCTTCCGACAACCTCCACGACTCCGAGTTTGAGAAGGTTCTGAAGCGCGTACTCGCAGCTGCAATTTCTTATATCTTCGAGATCCATTCTCGTAACGGGTTGTTTGTAAGCGATAATCGCCGCGACTTCGAGCATACTTCTCGAGAGTTCGCGCTCTTTTATCGGATTAAGAACTGTTGCAACGCTCTCGGCGTTGTTTTTATTCGTTCCGAATTGCAACTTTTTGTTAAAAATGAGCAAATGAATACCGCTGTCGGCGTTATACTTTTCTCTCTGCAGTTTTTCGGCAATCGATAACACTTCTTTGTCGGTAAGGCAAAGTTTTTCGGAAATATCTTTTACGGCAACGGCGTCGCCGGAAACAAACAATATCGACTCAATTATACTCGCTAAGGTCTCCAATTTCTTCACTCCTGTCTTCTCTTAAATTAATTGTTATATCGCCAAAAGTTTCCGATTGCTCGCACGTTAAATATTGCAATTTCAACAATTCCAGAAGAGCCTGAAACGTCGTTATGATTTCCATTCTCGACGCGTCCTCTTTGAAAAGTTCAAAGAAACTGCACGTTTGCCTTTCGAGCATCGTGGTTTTTATATAGTTGATTTTATCCGCAACGGTGAAAACTTCCTTAGGAATCTCTTTCTGAGCGTTCTTTATTCTCTTTTCGAGATCAAGCCTTGCAAGAAGTTTCGAGAACGCGTCGACAAGATTTTTAAGGTTAAAATCGGTGTATTCTATCCTTACGTCGGTAGCCGACTCATCCGGCTCTTTATAGAAAATATCCACCGTTTCCTGTTTCTTCAGGTTTTCGCTCGCCTCTTTGAAGAGTTTGTATTCTTCGAGTTGACGGAAAATATTTTCCTGAGGATCGTCAAACATATCGTCCTCCATGCCGTCGTTTTCCCAATCGAACTGCATTATCGGCAACAATTCTTTAGATTTGATTTCCAGAAGAGTTGCCGCCATTCCGAGATATTCGCTCTCGCGCTCCATATCGAGATCTTCGGCCGAACGGACGTATTCGATGAATTGCTCCGTAACTTCGGAAACAAATATATCGCGGATGGAAATTTCCGCTTTGTTAACGAGATACAAAAGCAAATCGAGCGGACCTTCGAAGTTGGAAATCTTCGTGGTATAATCCACTACGGACTCAAAACCGTTCGCTTTTATAGAATAATAATCGTAAATATTCTGCTGTTCGGCAGTTGCCCTATCTTTTTTTAATTCTTCGTTTTCAGTTATATCGCTCATAACCCTAAAATCAAACCCCACAACTTAATAATCGGCGTTGCAACGTAATTCGTGATAACCGGCAGAAAATCAAGCCACCAGACCCCCGTAATATCGGCAACGTATCCGAGAAGAATAATACCTATAAGGATATAAAATCCATTTTTTCTCAACGTGTAATAAACTCTGCCGTGATTTGTTGTCAGCGCGTCGTAAAGCCTGAACCCGTC
>ERZ827150.3068-NODE-3068-length-16881-cov-2.929038_pt1 | contig 16881 bp, 14 predicted proteins | sample MGYA00519779_ERZ827150 | MGnify/ENA primary metagenome ERZ827150 (study PRJEB31778, sample SAMEA3449267) | human gut metagenome | biome: human gut; feature: human-associated habitat; material: faeces | place: United Kingdom | collected 2010/2012 ...
CTCTGTCTTCATGGACAAGGGATCCGTCCGCCTGAACAATACGCTCATTACAGACAAGTTCGGCAACAGCGGAAGAGTGAACCTGACTTTCAACCACAAGCATTTCAAGGATTTTGATTTCCAGGTGAACGTACAGGCCAATAACATGCTTATGTATGATGTTAACCAAAAGCAGAACAGCATGATTTACGGAACCGTATTCGGCAGTGGATCCGCCCTGATCAGGGGAAATGAGAAACTTGTCGATTTTGATATCAACGTGCGGAATGAGCCCAATACCAACATCTTCCTGGACTTCCTCAAGAACAACAGCGCGACCGATTATGATTTCATCACCTTCATAGATAAGGATCATCCAAAATCGGAAAAGGATACTCTGACTCAAACCTCCGCATCAACCACTTTGGCAAATGAGACGCCAGGAGAGGCAGAGTTACGCATGAACTTCATGCTCGACATCACGCCCAATGCCCACATCGAACTGATTATGGATCCCATCGCTGGCGACCGTATCAAAGGATCAGCAAGCGGTAGTCTGCAAATCCAATATGGCAACCATTCGGATCTCAGGATGTTTGGCGACGTGAACATCGTGGAGGGTAATTACAACTTCAGCCTGCAACAGATCATCCGGAAAGACTTCTCCATTCAAGAGGGTAGTACGATCCATTTCAGGGGTGATCCTTTGAACGCAAACATGAATATTAACGCCGTTTATAATACGACGGCCAACTTAAGCGACCTGGACGAGTCGATCGCCCGGGAAAGCGCCCGGACAAGCGTTCCGGTCAATTGCCTCCTGAACTTGGAAGGTGCCTTGCGTAGTCCGGCCATCTCTTTTGATTTGGCCCTGCCAACCTCCAACGAGGAGATTGAACGGCAAGTGAAAAGTGTTGTCAGCACCGAGGATATGATGAGCCGGCAAATCGTTTACCTGTTGGTACTCGGGAAATTCTATACGCCGGATTATACGATGGCCAACCGTACGAACGAGTGGAACGCTGTCGCCTCATCGGCCATCTCAACCCAGTTATCCTCCTTGTTAAACAGCATCACGGACAAGGTACAAATTGGCACGAACATACGAGCCGGTCAAGAGGGATTCGCCGATCAAAGTACGGAATATGAGATGTTGTTGTCCAGCCAACTGCTCGACAATCGCTTATTGATCAATGGTAACTTCGGAATGCGTAACAACAGCTACATGGCCAAGAACGTGTTCGTCGGTGAGTTTGACCTGGAATACAAATTAACTAAATCGGGTGAGATCCGATTAAAAGCCTATAACCATGCGAATGACATGTACATGTCGCTCAAGAACTCCCTGACCACGCAAGGAATCGGTATCATGTACAAGAAGGATTTTACCCGTTTATCGGAGATCTTCCAACGCCGGAAAAAACCGATCCGGCCAAACCTGGACTCCATCCGTGTCTTCTCGACACCAGTGGATACCTTGCGCCAGGCTCAACCGGCTGATCACTAGAAAAACGACTCAAACAATTCCCGGAGCTGTCTTTTTGCCAAATTAAAGTCTTGCTCCTCACCCAACTCCCGAGCTAAGGAGGTTACTCCCTTATCCGTAAAGCCACATGGATTGATGTAAGAAAAATAGCTCAAGTCCGTATTAATATTCAAGGCAAAACCATGCATCGTCACAAAATGGCTGCTTCGTACGCCGATCGCGCAGATCTTTCTCGCACGCCCTTTTATCAATGGATCGAGCCATACACCCGTCGCGCCATCCAAACGTTCTCCTTTCAAACCATAAAGCGCCAAGAAACGGATCATGATCTCCTCCAAATTATAAATATATTGCCTCAGCCCCATATTCCAGCATTCCAGATCAAAGACCGGATAGCCGGTAATCTGTCCCGGACCATGATAGGTGATATCGCCCCCTCGACTGACATGATAAAAAGTAATGCCTTTCTCACGCAATAAAGACTCAGGTATCAACAAGTTCGACTCCTTTCCATGCTTGCCTATCGTCAAGACCGGCTCATGCTCGCAAAAGAACAGATGATTTTTTTCCCCACCACCTTTCGTCTTGGAATCCACCAGCTTGTCGAACGCGGTTGTCTGCAGTTCTAGAGCATCCGCATAAGGGATCGACCCCAAATCATGAAATTGAAAACACGCCATACTATTCCTTATTATATATTACCTCACGAACCGTCCACGTACAAGACTGACCGAGGACATCGGCTCGCCATTTCTTTCTTTTCTTTCCACTTCCTTTCTTGCTGTTCACACCAGGATCATATCCCATCTTAATTTGGATCAGCTTATCCATCAAAGAGAGGATCTGTCGCTGCCGTTTAAGCATATACGCCGAAGGCTTGGCTGAATTGAAACGCCTTGGATTGGGCAATGTCGCCGCGATCAAGGCCGCCTCATTCCTGGTCAACTTATAAGCGGGTTTCTTGAAATGCGCCTCCGCTACCGCCTCGGCACCAAACAGGCCACGTCCCATCTCGATCGAGTTCAGGTAAACTTCCATAATACGCTCCTTTCCCCAGATCCATTCTATCAACAGGGTAAAATAGGCCTCTATCCCTTTCCTCAAATAGCTTTTCACGGGGAAAAGGAATACATTCTTGGCTGTCTGTTGTGAGATCGTACTGGCACCACGAACCCGTTTTCCCGCTTTTGCCTCCGCACGGGCCTTCTCGATCTGCTTGAAATCAAACCCACTGTGCTCCAGGAATAGGTTATCCTCCGACGCGACCACAGCCTGTACAAGAGGTTGGGCAATCTTTTCCAACGGGACCCATTGATGACAGATCTTAACCGGCTTATCCGCCTGCCATTGCTCAACTTGCCGGACAAGCATCAAAGGTGTATAATAGACCGGGACGAACTTATAGACAACTACCGCCAATATGCTCGACAAAAAGAGGAACAACAACAAGTTCCTCACCCATACCAGACACCGCCTTATCAATCGAACTCCCATCCTTGGCTCACCGTTTTTAATTCCCCTCATACTTAAAGTAACCGAAATCGGCCACCGCCTTCGAACGTGACGATCCGGATACCGCATACAATCCCAAAACAACCCCAGTAAAACCTCCGGCCGTTTCCGAGCTCAAATAACGGGTATTCATCTTGCCCAGCTCATGGAACTGCCCCTCTTCAGTATAACCGAAATAATAAAAATCCATATCCGAACGAACTTCCAGTTCCACATTCTCCGCAGTACGTAAAGGCTGTACCTTCTCAATATGGGTCATCTCACCCAACTTATAACGCAAAACAACCGACTGTCCACCTTTCTCTTCCTGGCGTACAAACAGATCATAATGCGAATGGAAATCCATAAAAACAGAGATACCGGCCTCATCAGCAACAGAAGCGTCACGCAAGGCAACAGCTGTCGCCGCACGCATATTAAAGTGCTCTTGACGCAAAGCCACAAACGAAGGACTCTTTCCTGCACTTAAATCCACAGAGGTCGCTTTCAAACGTAACTGTCCCGTTTTGGTAAAGGAATAATTCTCCTGAACCGGATTCTGCAAATAGATCCATTCCGGAGATAATTTCCCGGCCTCAAAAGTAATTACGGATGGGCGTTTCTCAACAGGACTCAATGGCAAAGTCGGCGCATCCATTTTCAAGGCGATCGTTCCATTGCCATTCACCACAGGCCAAGCCTCCTTATCCCAACGCACAGGGGCTAAATAGGTCTCACGTCCTAACGTATGATGTGATCCCGGCATGACACGATAAGCCAGGCAAACCAACCACCAAGAGCCATCCGCCGCCTCAACCAGATCAGCATGACCGGTTGCCTGGATCGGATTGGATTGCCCAACAACATTCGCATGTGTCAAAATTGGATTGGCAGGATTACCAAGGTAAGGACCATCGATATAACGACTACGGGCAATCGTCACACTGTGCGCGATCTCCGTACCACCTTCTGAGATCAACAAATAATACCAACCATCCTTCTTGTATAGATGTGGTCCTTCCGGATAACGACCACCCGTTCCTTCCCATATCCGTTTGGATGGCGTGAGTTGCTTGCCACTCTTCGGATCAATCTCGCATAAGTTAATGCAATTGCCCGGATTACTTACCATATAACACTTACCATCCTCAAAATAGAGTGAGGGATCGATGCCTCCCTGCTCCAACCAAACAGGCTCCGACCATTCCACACGAGGATCGGTCGTATACACCAAGAAATTACCTTTATGGGAAACGTTGGTCGTAATCATATAATAGGTTCCCTCGTGATAACGGATCGTCGGCGCATAAATGCCTCCACCCGAATTGGCTCCACTCAAATCAACCTGCGACTCACGGGAAAGGCAATTTCCTATCTGCTCCCAATTCACCAAATCTTTACTATGAAACAAAGGAACACCAGGGAAATATTGAAAGCTGCTATTTACTAAATAATAATCGTCGCCAACCCTACACACGCTCGGATCCGGATGAAAACCGGGAATCACCGGATTTTGATAGCCTTGCGCCATTGCCCCCGAAACAAGAAGGAATAAAGCGACCACGCTAGATAAAATGTTTCGCATAACCATTAAATTTAAGTATCCTGTTTACAGACCTCAAATATAACTTATTTTCATTTATGATAGAAACGACCAATAGTCCCTAACTATTTTTTTCGTATCTTCACGAACACAATTCACTCAGTAATTGTTTTTTAAACGAATCACACGGAAAATAAACATTCAATTATGGATAATAGATTCTTAGGACTTATAGAGAAAAGCGTCAAATCGCATTGGAATCAGCCCGCTTTCTCGGATTATAAGGGAGAGACCTTCCTTTACCGGGACTTGGCAATCCAGATTGCCCAACTACATATCCTGTTCGACCAAGCCGGCATTAAGAAGGGCGACAAAATAGCGCTCGTCGGCCGTAACTCCTCACACTGGGGGATTGTCTTTTTCGGTATCCTGGCTTATGGAGCGGTCGCGGTACCTATCCTCAATGATTTCAAACCGGACAATATTCATCATATCATTAACCATTCGGAGGCGAAAGCGGTCTTTGTAGGAGCAAATAACTGGGAAAACCTAAACGAAAGCAAGATGCCCAATGTCCGCTTCTTCATGTTGCTCGACCAGATGAGCATCCTTTTCAGCAAAAGCCGCCAGGCGGAAAAGGCTTGGGACAACATGGAGACTCTTTTCCTCAAGAAATACCCACATGGACTTACGCCCGACATGGTTCGGTTCCATATTGAGAAACCGGATGAGCTGGCAGTCCTCAACTATACCTCAGGCACAACCAGCTACTCGAAAGGGGTCATGATCCCATTCCGTAGCCTCTGGAGCAATACCCAGTTCGCTTACGACAATCTCCCATTCATCCATCCTGGAGATAATATTGTCTGCATGTTGCCAATGGCTCACATGTATGGTTTGGCCTTCGAGATACTGAACGCGATCAACAAAGGATGCCATGTTCATTTCCTGACACGTACACCAAGTCCGAAAATTATCATCGAAGCCTTCAATCGCATCAAACCAACCTTGATCCTGGCTGTTCCACTGATCATCGAGAAGATCGTCAAGAACCGAGTCTTCCCAGAGTTGAACAAGCCACATATTAAGCTGGCAATGAAAATACCTTTCGCCCGCCAGATCATCCTGAAGAAAGTCGGAGAGCAACTTTCAGCGGCCTTCGGTGGCAATTTTGGGGAGATCGTGATCGGTGGAGCTGCCCTCAACAAGGAGGTAGAAACCTTCCTCAGACAAATCCGTTTCAAATATACTGTCGGTTACGGCATGACCGAATGCGGCCCGCTCATCTCATACGCCCAATGGGATGAATTCAAACCGGGATCTGTCGGAAGGGCTGTCGACCGAATGACGGTTAAAATCGACTCCAAGGATCCAGAACATGAGGTCGGGGAAATATTGGTGAAGGGCACAAATGTCATGCTGGGTTACTACAAGAATCCTGAGGCGACAAAAGCAACTTTAATGCCCGATGGCTGGATGCGTACCGGCGATTTGGGAATCATCGCGGCCGATGGTTCCATCTACATCCGTGGCCGCTCCAAAACCATGATCCTGGGACCAAGCGGACAAAACATCTACCCGGAGGAAATTGAGGACAAACTGAACAATATGCCCTATGTGGCCGAATCGCTGGTCGTCTCGAAAAACAACCGACTGGTCGCTCTCATCTATCCCGATTGGGAGCAGGTGGACAAAACCGGCGTCGGTCACGACAAGATTGAGGCCGTCATGCGGAAAAACATCAAGACCCTGAACGAGGAGATCCCCGACTATTGCCAGGTCTCCGGGTTCAAGATCTATAACGAGGAATTCGAGAAAACCCCGAAACGGAGCATCAAGCGTTATCTTTATTCTTCTTAATATTTGAATTTATTTTAATGTCGCTACTACCAAGACCGGGTTGCTGTCGTATTCTAGCACGGCCAATCCCGGTTCCTTGGAAGCGACTTGATTGAACTTATCCTCCTGCCTCTCTATTTCTTGGTCGGTCAAGAGCGAAATCAAGACCTTCTCACTTGAGGAGCCTTGCCAATATGCCAAGAAATCAGGCCCACCTTTCAAATCCTCCACAAAACCGGGGAACTCATTACGTACATTCCTCACGAGCCTTTCCGCCTTATCGACATAAAGATTATAGAAGGAATCCCGATAGGCGTAAACAATCAAGAGTAAAGCGTCTGTCTCTATGATCGTCCGGATGGAGACTTGCTCAGCCAGCCTTTCCATATTCTTAAAATCGTTCTTGCTCCGGTTCATTGGACCGGTCTGGATCTCGTAGCAAGGTTCCAACGCAAGAGGTGTCCCAATCCGATAAACCATATCCAGCAATGGGTTCTTATAGAAAATATTCCCTTGATAAATATAGAAAAAAGGCATCTCGAAAAGTAACATATCCATATCCTGGTCCTCAATAGTCGTAGGCAAAGAAGCCTTGATCTTTCCCTCCTTATCTGCCAGATAAAGTTCCTTGACATCTTGGTCACTCTTAATCCGATTAAACCGGCTATTATAGAATAGGTAATCCTCTTTCACCTTTTGAATCATCCAAGGTGTCTCTTCAAACACGGTCTTTCCCAAGAAGTTTCCCTCATAGCCATAGGCATAGACCGTCTTGGTTTGTGGGCTGATCAGACAAACACGTCGTTCCGGCTCATCAACATAAAAGTAAAGGGCGGAAGCATATTCGCCTGGCCCGTTTCCCTTACGACCGATCTGATTCAGGAACTTTCCTTTCTTGTCAAAACGATAATAAGCTCCCATCTTCTGGTCACCTACAAATATCGCCTCTTTTCCATAAAAGATTTGCAATTCGTCTCCTAAAAGACACTCTTCTCTTGTCTCCAAAGGAATGTAGGTGACGGACTGGGCTACCTCGCTCAACCGAACCTTCTCGAAATCATTCCGATGACCATACAAATCAATCTTGTCTTGAGCATTCACAGAAAAAACGCCTAACAAAATAAAAAGGAAAATCAACTTCATAACAACAAAGTATTAAAGGATTACAATTCTCACAAAATTAAGAATAACAAGACAAGAGGCAAACTTTTGCTCATGATATATCCTGCACATTTCTACACAATACCAAAGCCTCAAACACACATACGTACATGTAGGCTTATACATACGTTCGTGTGAGCTTATATAAACGTTCATGAAGACCGATACGTGCGTATGTGAAAGCTCACACATACGTACGTGTCAAACCGCTCATAAAACAAGAACGCCACAGCTTATTCCCTGAATGGAACAGCCATGGCGTTCTTTACTTATTTCCAATAAGATATCCGTTCTTAACGGAAATCTTTCAGTTTTTTCTTTAACTCTTGTCGTGCGAAGAAGATCCGGCTCTTGACCGTTCCCAGGGGAACGTCCAATGCTTCCGCTATCTCATTATACTTGTACCCACTCACGAACATGGAGAAAGGCACTTTCAATTCCTCGTTCAAGCTCTCGATCGCCGAAGTGATCTCCTGGATTTGGTAAGCGCCATCAGGATTGTCAAAGCCAGAGTCATTCATGATATCCAAATTGTAGAGATCAATATCTTGATCCACTACTGTTTGTGTCCGGACAATCTTATGGTAATTATTGATGAAAATATTACGCATGATGGTCAAAACCCATCCCTTGAAATTGACATTATCGACAAATTTTTCCTGATTATCCAGAACCTTCAGCGTTGTATCCTGCATCAGATCTTGAGCATCATTCTTGTCCGCTGTCAAAGTGAGCGCAAAATTCATCATATTCTCTTGCAGGCTCAATAATTTTTTCTGAAATTGCAACGCGTTCATAATACTTAGTGCATTAAATTGTAAACACTCTTTTTAATTCATCCGTCAGTCCTGATCATCGGTGGCTAAAGGAATCTTATCTCCTCAAAGGCCCCGTTTTTCACACTACCGGATGTCACAAAGATACGATAATATCTTTATATTGTTCACTCTTTGTGAATAATTAATAGCTTAATTTCTAAGATTATTTAGAAAGAACTAACAAAATAGAAAAGCGTTTGCCAAAAGAGGACTTTACAAGGGAATCGTAAGTGAACATGGTTATAAATCAATAAATTATCACAGCATCAAACAAATGTTTTTTAACAGATGAAACGTTTTTACATCTTATGCCTCATACTCGCTTGTTCAAGTATCCTAACCTATAAGGCTTGGAGCGAAGAAAAGCCCCTGATCTATCAAGTTGAGATCAAAAAAGAGATCAGCAGTACGACGTGGATTTACCTGAAAAACGGGTTTCTGGAGGCCAACAAGCTGAAGGCGGCAGCACTCCTGATCGACATGAATACTTACGGAGGATTGCTCGAGGCGGCAGATTCCATGCGAACCGCCATCCTCTACAGCCCAATACCGGTTTATGTCTTCATTAATAATAATGCCGCTTCGGCCGGTGCCTTGATATCCATCGCTTGTGATGGAATCTATATGCGAGAGGGCGCAAGCATCGGTGCGGCAACCGTAGTCAACCAAACCGGCGAGGCTATGCCCGACAAATACCAATCTTATATGCGCTCTATGATCCGGGCAACAGCGGAGGCACATGGTAAGGACACGCTGGTTCAGGCAGGCGATACCGTGATCTGCTGGAAACGTGATCCCTTAATCGCAGAGGCTATGGTAGATGAAAGGGTAGCTATCCCTAACCTGATAGACAGCGGGAAAGTCCTCACCTTCACGGCACATGAAGCCCTGAAACATGGTTATTGCGACGGTATCGCCCAAAGTACGGATGAAGTGATTACCCGCTACTTGGGTTATACGGATTACCAGACTAAAAGCTATGAGCCTGAGTGGACGGATGATTTCCGGGGATTCCTGTTGAATCCTGTCGTGCAAGGTCTTTTGATATTCATTATTATTGGAGGTATCTATTTTGAGATGCAGACACCCGGCTTGGGCTTCCCGTCGTTGGCTGCCCTTATCGCGGCCATGCTCTATTTCGCTCCTCTTTATATTACAGGATTGGCACAAAACTGGGAGATCCTGGCCTTCATCATTGGAATAATCCTGCTCTTGCTGGAGATCTTCGTCATACCGGGCTTTGGGATCGCGGGCATTAGTGGGATCGTCTTGATCATTGGCGGATTGACCATGAGCCTCATCAACAACAGGGATCTTGATTTCGAGGGTGTCACCTCTGCTGATACCGGACGGGCTGCCCTGACCATCCTTCTCAGTCTTGGATGCAGTTTCGTTTTCCTGGGCTGGCTATCGAACCGAATCGGCAGTAAGGGACCATTACGACGTCTGGCGCTTAACACGGACCTGGAAACAGCGGTTTCCGCTCCCAAACAACCAGACTTGATCGGCAAGAACGGAACGGCCATCACCGTCATGCGACCCTCCGGAAAGGTGCGCATAAAAGACAAGGACTATGACGGGATCTCCGAGACCGGATTCATCGAGGCCGGCACAAGTGTTCGGGTAACAAGAGTGGAAAATACCCAAATTTACGTAGAGGAAAGCTAATCGATCGCCGGACGCTCCTGGCTACGGTAGACCAACCGCTTATCACGCAAAACGTATTCCAGCATATCCATCGCCAAAAGATCGCTGATGATATTGCGGGCCGTATAATAATTGATGTGCGCCACCGAGCAAAACTGGCGAGGCGTGATGTAATCATGGGCATCCAACCACGAGAACAGCTGTTCGACCGGCTCACTCACCTTCAGCAGGACACCTTGTGAATTCCGCCTTTTCTTCCACGAGAGCACCAGGATCTCATTAGCCAGGATGTTCTCGTCGGCCACCCGGATATAGGCCATATATTTGTCATCCTTATCGGGAGCGAGATAGGGCTTGTCGGCTCCAGGCGCCACATAGACCTCAAGAACACTTTTCCCATGCAATTCCCAACGCTTAGCGGTAAACGGAACCGAAGGACGGGTGTACATCGTCGAGGCGGCCTCAATCATATAATATTCCTCCTCGCTTCTCACGCCCGAGATCGCCCCATTATCCTTCACGCCAATCAACAAGCGTCCACCATCCGTATTGGCAAAAGCGCTCAACGTCCTCGCTATCTTCTTACTGTCGCTTACCTCAAACTTAAAATCCAATTGCTGATGCTCGCCTTGACTAATCAATTCCTCAATGGGATGTAATCTCTTCATCTCTCGCGTCCGTAAAAATCGGTGGCAAAAATAAAATAAATCCCTAACTTTGGCAACATCAAACAAACATCATACCGAATTATGAAATTCATTGGCATTATACCGGCCCGCTACGCCTCTACCCGATTCCCGGGCAAGCCCCTGGCCGACATGAAAGGGAAACCCATGATCCAAAGGGTTTATGAGCAAGTGGAGGGCGTTCTCGACGCTGTTTGTGTCGCCACCGACGACGAACGGATCGCAGCGGCGGTCAAGGCTTTTGGCGGACAGGCCGTCATGACCTCCGACCAACACCGAAGCGGGACGGACCGCAGTTACGAGGCTTACCAAAAGGTAGGCTCCGGCTACGAGGTGATCATCAATATCCAAGGCGACGAGCCCTTTATCCACCCGGAACAGATCGAGACCCTGAAGCGTTGCTTCGATGATCCCGCCACGGAGATCGCCACATTAGTAAAACCATTCGATCCGAACGGCGATTTCGAGAGCACACTCTTTAACCCCAACTCGCCTAAAGTCGTATTCAACAAGCGAATGGAGGCGCTCTATTTCAGCCGTTCAATCATTCCTTATATTCGTGGAGAGCAATACACGGAATGGCTGAAAACACACACCTTTTACAAACACATCGGACTCTATGCCTACCGGGCAGAAACGCTCCGTGAAATCACGGCATTACCCCAATCGGAACTGGAAAAAGCCGAGAGCCTGGAACAGCTGCGCTGGTTAGAGAACGGCTATCGGATAAAGGTTGGCATCACCCATCAGGAAACCATCGGCATCGATACGCCAGAAGATATGGCTCGGGCGATCGAGTTCATGGAAAAGCGGGGATAAGACCGAGGATAAATGACTTCACCCGAGGTCTGCCGCAGGCACCCTCCAACCTCTGCCGCAGATATGCTCCGAGGTCTGCCGCAAACCTTCTCCGGGGTCTGCCGCAGAGGTCGTACGAGGTCTGCGGCAGGTATCGTATGAGGTCAGCCTAGGGGTCGGAGAATATTTGCCGCAAATCAAGAAAGAGGTCTGCCTAGACCTCGGAGAATACCTGCCGCTAACCTCTGGGCAGGTAACCGAAAGCATCCTATGCCTACCGTATAAACGAGGAAAGCCTCATCCGGTCCCGATGGATCAGATGAGGCTTTCCCTCATTTATATTACAGCCAGATCGCCTGACGATCATTGTATGCCACGCTCACGAAGCCGCTTTTGCCAATTCCAAGCAGAAAGCAACGTATCGGCCAAAGTCTCCTTGGCTGTCCACCCCAAGACCTTGTTCGCCTTTTCCGGATTGGCCCAAACCTTCTCAATATCGCCCTCACGACGACCAACGATACGATGCGGTACCTTCACGCCTGTTGCCTCCTCAAACGTATTGATCAGCTCCAAGACACTGACACCACGTCCCGTTCCCAAGTTGAAAGTCTCGATCGCCTCCTCCGAACGGTTCTCAAGCATACGATCCATAGCGATCACATGCGCTTTCGCCAAGTCAACGATGTTGATGTAATCCCGGATACAAGAGCCATCAGGCGTATCGTAATCATCACCAAAGACGCTTAACTCCTTGCGGATACCGATCGCCGTCTGGGTCAGGTAAGGAATCAGGTTCTGGGGCACGCCATTGGGCAACTCACCGATCTCCGCGCTTGGATGCGCGCCAATCGGATTGAAGTAACGCAAGATAACGCTCTTGAACGGAGCGCCCGCATGGATCGTATCACGGATGATTACCTCATTGATCTGCTTCGTATTACCATAAGGTGACATGGCAGGCTTGATCGGCGCCTCCTCTGTCACGGGTAAATTCTCCGGATCCGGTTGGCCATAAACCGTACAGGAAGAGGAGAAGACAATCCCCTTGATTCCAAACTCCGGCATCAGTTCCAACTGGTTGATCAAGGTCACGATATTATTACGATAATATTTCAACGGCTGTTGTACCGACTCGCCTACTGCCTTGCTGGCGGCAAACAAGATAATACCCTCTACCCCAGGATTAGCCTTCAAGATCTCTCGAGTCGCCTCCTTGTCCTTCAAGTCTTGCTGGACAAAAGCAGGACGTACTCCCGTAATCTTCTCAATGCCATCCAGGACCTCGATACTCGAGTTCGACAGGTCATCGATAATCAACACCTCATAACCCGCGTTGATCAGCTCTACGGCCGTATGCGAACCGATATATCCAGTACCACCGGCCACCAAAATCTTCTTTTTCATATTCTATATATATAAGGTATTAGACGATGCCCGAGAATCCCATGAACGCCATAGCCAGCAAACCGGCCGTAATCAAAGCAATCGGTGTACCTTTCATGCCTTCCGGAATATGTGTCATGGCCAATTGCTCACGGATACCGGCGAAGATCACCAACGCCAAGGCGAAACCCAACGCTGTCGAGATCGCGTAAACGATCGACTCCAACAAGTTATAATCTTTTTGGATCACCAGGATCGCCACTCCCAAGATACAACAGTTTGTCGTGATCAAGGGCAAGAACACGCCTAATGCCTGATAGAGGGCGGGTGAAACCTTCTTCAAGATAATTTCCACCATCTGCACCAAAGCGGCGATAATCAAGATAAAACTGATGGTTTGCATAAAGCCCAAGCCAAACGGGTCGAGCACATATTTCTGAACCAAGAAAGTAACAATCGTCGAGATGGTCAAGACAAAAGTTACCGCGGCGCCCATACCCATAGCGGTCTCTACCTTCTTGGAAACACCCAAGAAAGGACAAATACCCAAGAACTGGGATAACACGACGTTATTAACGAAAACCGCCGATATAAATATCAAGATGTATTCCATATTCTATTCCTGTTTTTATGCCTTACGCAACTTGTTAACAATAGCGACCAAATAACCCAGCACGATAAACGCACCCGGCGCCAAGACAAACACCAAAGAGCCATACTCCTCCGGCATCAAAGAGAGGCCGAACAATTTGCCCGTACCCAGCAATTCACGGCATGAGCCCAGCAACGTCAAACCAATCGTGAAACCCAATCCGATACCGATACCATCGAATGCGGACGGGATAATGCCATTCTTAGCGGCAAAAGCCTCAGCACGTCCTAACACGATACAGTTTACCACAATCAATGGGATAAAGAGACCCAAGCTCGCGTACAAAGCCGGAACATAAGCCTCCATTACCATTTGGACTACCGTCACGAACGTAGCGATGACCACGATATATCCCGGAATACGCACCATATCAGGGATCAATTTCTTCAATGCTGAAATCACGATGTTCGAGCATATCAACACGAAGGTAGTTGCCAATCCCATACTCATACCATTCAAGGCGGAAGAGGTTGTTCCCAAAGTCGGACACATACCCAACAACAAGACAAACGTTGGATTCTCCTTGATGATACCATTCATCAAAACTTTCAGATTATTCATACTGCTCTCCTCCACTCATTAATTATTTACTGCTGTTGAATCCGTTTCCTCGACCATGGTCGCACCTGTTGCCCCATCAGTCGCGCCGCCAGTAGCCGATGTCGCGCCATCCACTCCTGCATAAGCGCTATAAGCCCGGTTAACGGCGTTCAAGAAAGCCCGGCTGGAGATGGTTGCCGCGGTAATCGCGTCGACATTACCGCCATCCTTTGATACCTTCAGCTCACCCTCACTTAACTTACGACCGATTACGCTCTGGTTATTCTTGTCTGTCCGGAACCACTCCTGCATCTTTGATCCCAAACCCGGGGTTTCTGAATGCTGCAAAACGGAATAGTTATACAAGGTTCCCTCCTTGTCGAAACCCACAATAACCCGGATCTCGCCACTAAAACCATTCATCGTATTACTCTCGACAGCGGCACCAACCAGCTCGCCACCCTTCTTGGCAGGATAAATCCGGAGAGAATCTCCATCACCCGTCACAGCCATATAAGACTCAGCGGTTGGGGTATTATCAAATTCCGGAACGACCATTTTAATAGCCGACTCAAGAGCGGCCGCCTTGGATGCGGCAATCGGCTCGAGTGTCGCCTCATTAACGCTCGCCAAAATCGCGCCGGCAACCACACAGATTCCCGCCAACGACAACAACATATTAGGTAAAGTCGATTTTAATTTTTCCATACTTACTTATCTCCAAAATGTCTAGGTTTAACATAAGTATTGATAAGAGGCGTCAAGGCGTTCATGATCAAGATCGCGAACGACATACCCTCGGGATAGGCTCCAAACAAACGGATAATCGCCGTCAGCAAACCGATACCGATACCATACACGACCATTCCGCCTTTCGACATAGGTGAAGTCACATAATCCGTCGCCATAAAGATCGCGCCCAACATCAAACCACCTGAAAGAAGGTGATAAACCGGCATCGCATACTGCACGGGGTTAACCAAGTGCATGATTCCCGTGAAGACAAAGACTGTAGCCAGAATGGAAACCGGGATATGCCAAGTGATGATCTTCTTCCACAACATATAAGCGAATCCAAGCAACAAAGCCAAAGCGGAAATCTCTCCCAAACTACCACTCTTGCTACCAATCAGCAAGTCGGTATACGAAGGCAACTCCTGGGCACCATACTTCATCATGGCCAAAACCGTCGCTCCAGTCTCCGCATCCGTATAGGTCATCGGGAAAGGCTCCAAGGCATCCACCAAAGGCCAAGTGGTCATCTGCGCCGGGAAAGAGATCAGCAGGAACACACGTCCAACCAAAGCCGGGTTGAAAATATTATTACCCAAGCCACCAAACGACATTTTACCGATACCGATCGCTGCCAGGGCACCAATGATCACGATCCAAAATGGCAAGTTGGATGGCAAGTTGAAAGCCAACAACACGCCAGTCAGGATAGCGGAACCATCCAGGATGGTCGGTTCCTTCTTCAAAAAGAACTTCTGGATCAAATACTCGAATACCACACAAGAGACTACGGATATGAGCGTCACGATCAGCGCACCCAACCCAAAGAAATAGAGGGAAACCAACAACGCCGGAACCAGCGCGATCAGCACCCCATACATATTTTTGCTGATACTGTCGCCACCGTGAATATGGGGCGAGGGAGATACATATAGGTTATTTTCCATATCTTTACTAATGTTTACGACTTCCTGGCCCGGATAATAGCCATCACTTTTCCTTTACCGAAACGGATATTATCCAACAACGGACGGTTGGCCGGGCAGGTATAGCTACATGACCCGCACTCGATACAATCCGTAATGTGGTTCTTCTCCGCCAATTCCCAATTCTTGAATTCCGTAGCGTTCATCAGAAGCGACGGCACCAGACCCATCGGACAAGCGTTCACGCACTTAGCGCAACGGATACAGTTGCTCATCGGCTTGCGGACCGACTCCTCACGAGTCAACAACAAGACACCAGAGCTACCTTTTGTCACGGGGACATCCGCACTGATCAAGGCCTTACCCATCATAGGGCCACCACCGATGATCTTACCCGTATTCTCGGGCAAGCCACCAGCTGCCTCAATCAAGTTAGCGATCGGGGTACCGATACGAACCAACAGGTTCGATGGCTTGGCAACAGCTTTGCCCGTTACCGTAACGACTCGCTCAAACAACGGCTTATTCTTCTGTACAGCCTCATAAATGGCATAAGCCGTACCGACATTCTGCACGATGGCTCCTGTCGAGATAGGCAACGCGCCACTCTTGACCTGACGCTTAATTACGGCATCGATCAATTGCTTCTCGCCACCTTGCGGGTAACGGACCTTCAACGGCATCACCTCGATTCCTTTATAACCTGCCGCCAATTTAGACAAATGAGCGATCGCATCCGGCTTGTTATTCTCGATGCCGATCACCGCCTTGCTAACGTTTACCGCCTTCATCAGGATCGATACGCCAACCAGGATCTGTTCACCTTTCTCCATCATCAGGGAATGGTCTGAAGTCAAATAAGGCTCGCACTCGACAGCATTAATGATAACGATCTCAGGCTTGCTGCCTGGAGGCGGCATCAATTTCACTTGTGTCGGGAAAGTAGCGCCACCCAGACCGACAATACCTGCTTGCGCGATCTTGTCGATAATCTCTTTTGGGCTCAAGGAGCACTCCTTTACCAGATCCTCGCTCCGGTCGATGCTCTCTTCCCACTCGTCTCCTTCCACATCTATATATATAGCCGGTTTCTTATAACCGCTAGCGTCTAAAACGTTATCGATCTTGTTCACCTTTCCTGATACGGAAGAGTGAATATTGGCAGAAACAAAGCCTCCAGCCTTAGCCAACAAAGTGCCC
>ERZ827150.3074-NODE-3074-length-16860-cov-3.045998_pt1 | contig 16860 bp, 10 predicted proteins | sample MGYA00519779_ERZ827150 | MGnify/ENA primary metagenome ERZ827150 (study PRJEB31778, sample SAMEA3449267) | human gut metagenome | biome: human gut; feature: human-associated habitat; material: faeces | place: United Kingdom | collected 2010/2012 ...
CTCATGTTTCATGCGGCAGTCAAGCAACAATTTTTTCCGGGGTGTTGCCAGCAGGTTGTAGGCGGCAAGCACACCGTCCGCCCGACAGACTTCATCCGCCAGTCCGACAAAGAATTGGACGGGGATGTTGCGGATTTCGGAACAGAAGCCACAGCAGTCGAAATAAGGAAGCATATGTTTCAACGTTTCCGGCTTATCCGTTTTTCCGGTCAGACATTGCCATGCCCCCTGGCTGCCACCGCTCCAGAGGTCACATCCGGCGGGAATGGAAACCGCAGCACCTGTAACCTTCCCCGAAAGAGCGGCACCGGCAAGACATTGCCATGCCCCCTGGCTGCCACCTAACAGAAAAAGATTCCTGCCATCCCATTCCGGTAGAGAGGTAAGGTAGTCGATCGCCCGGACGCATCGAAGGAACACGCCGAGCATATAAACCGATTCACGGTCACCGGAATCAAAGCCGCGCAGAAAATATTCCGCAAGTTCTTTTTCGTTAAGTTTATGGTAGTATTCCGGCTCCCGCCGATTCGGTATTCCATGCGCATTGACATCCAGCGTAATGAAACCGCGCTCGGCAAGACAGGCGGACAGGTCGCATCCGGCGGTTCGCACTCCTGCGCCGTCCAGGTTAAGAACCGCCGGCCGGCTGCGTTTCTCCGCCTGTCCGGGTATCAGCAGAATACCACTGACCGGCCGGTTTCCGTAACAATTGATTTGAATATCCGACACTGAAACCGTATCGGAGGATTCAAATTCCGTACGGCGAACCTCCATGGGAACGTTCCGCATGATGTCAATTCGCTTCTGCCAGAATTCACGGAAATCCGACGGGACCGGTAATGACGGCACAATCTGCTTCGGGTCGACTAAAACGCCGATTACATTTTCCCTGACAACCTCATCGCCGACAATCCCTTCCTGAATGCACTTGTAATATCCCGGAAGTTCCGGTACAAACCGGACCGTAGGACAGAAAGAGGAAGAAGGCGTTTCGCCGGAGGAAACAACCGTTCCTCCGTTACGGCTGATCCGCCAGCGAATGATCCCCCGGTTGATTTTTGATGAATACTCCTGAAGCATCGCCGAAAACGCAACCGTTTCGCCGACCGCGGCGATGCCCCTGTGATGAGTCGTATCAATATTAAAGCTGTATTCTTTCATATCTTTATTTCAGATTTTTCGCAATTGTGTACATACGCTATGGGGATCAGCTTTACAGGAGCCAATTCTCCTTTAGGATCACTTCTTTTTACACCATACAGTGAAAGGATTTTCGCGTGAAAATTGATTGCCGGCTTCTGCGTAACATCAGAGTTTCGTTCCGTCTTCAAGACGCCAGGCGGCGGAAATCCCTTCGGGAAGAAATGTTTTTCCGATACGTTCCGCTCCGAGTTCTCCGGATACGGGGATGTCTACTTCGGAAAGCCTTGAATCCTGCGCCAGCACAAGCGGCCCGGAAAGGAACGCAAGCCATCCGATGTCAGGCGATTTCACAATCCGGACGGAAAGGTCGAATTCGATTTCAATTTCCTCATTTCCGTCCCATTGCCGGCTCAGTGCGAAATATTTCCCCGGCTTGGGATTCTGCACTTCCCCGCAGAGTTTCAAAAACGATTTTTCGTTCCACCATGACGGTATTCGCAAGAGAAGCGTCCAAATTTCAGAACGTAAGTGGGAAACGGTAAGCTTGATCTTACCCGCAAATGGATAGCCACCGGATATCCTGAGGAATGCGTTCTGACCGTCAGGTGTGGTGAAATCGGCTTCCAGATTCTCGTAACAGTTGACAACGATTCCGTCTGCAGTACGCATGACAGCGGAAAGCGGCGCCATGGCAACCGCCTCGGGCCCCTGTGCCAGACAACAATCCTGACCGAAGCCGGTGATCTGGTCATCAGCGGGGCGCTTGAAGGCGGCGCCCGCAAGCGGAGTCGGATTTGCATGCGTCCAGCCTACCGCATCCGGGGTCATTCCTCCAAGCACACCATTGTAGAATACGCATTCGAGTTCCTCCGCAGCTTCGCAGTTGCCGGTCAGGCGAAGGAGCCGATCATTATAGCGTACCCATGTGGTTGTGATGCAGGTTTCTCCGAGCATGACGCCGGGATCGTGGCGGGTCTGCCCCCATTTTCCGTAATGCCAGTATTCGCCACCGAGATCTTTGAGACCACCCACGCCGGTGATGAAAACTTCATAGTCGCGGACCAACTCCCGGTAACAGGTCAGCGCATCAAGGTATTCCGGGCACGGATCTATTAAATAGAGTTCCGCCAATCCCTGAAAACAAGAGGTCAACTCATAAGCTTTACCGTCGCCGATTTCCGCCGGCGGAACCCCCGCGCGCGCTGCATCGAAAATATTATGCTTGACCGAACATCCGCTGTCCGCGATCCAACGTGCATATTCCAAGTGGCGTATTTCTCCGGTGATCCTGTAAACTTCGATGGCCGCGCCAAGGATGGATGACGCCGCAAGCCCTCCATGTTCTCCGTATTCTGTCATTTTTCGGCCGGTCACCGGCACCTGTCCCATCAGGTGATCGAGCATGTCCGAGCAGGTTGCCGCAACTCGCGGATTTGCCTCGATTTCCCGATAATACCTGGTTAGCGCCAGCAAGACGTATTTCCTGCCCCAGATATCCCAACCGCCCGTCTGTTTCTCTGCCGGGTAGGAGCTGATGCAGCCATCGGGCGTCCGGGTGGAGATCAGATCGTCAACTGTCATCCGGATCATGGCGAGAAGTGCCTCGTCTTTTGTGGCGCGCCACGCATGGATTGCGGAACGTACAATTTTCCCCCAGAACTCACAGCGCCAGAGCCCGTCATTTTCACGACGGAAACGGAACGGATCGACCAATCGACGGTAATCAATTCTCTTCAGCCGGTTTGCGATTGTGAGCTCCAGCCCCCGTCCCAACGGACCCATAAGCCGAACAGCGCCCAGCGGGAGATTGAAAAAATGATCTTGCATGAAACCACATCCTCCTTAATTTTCAAGAGCCGACCAATACGCGCGAATTATCCGGGAGCATGAACCTCTGCACCTCATTTTTCATGCGGTGCTATTTGGAAACACTCTTTCTAATCATTCCTTGTTTTTTGTTTATCCAATTCTTTGAATTTTGCTTCATCGGCAAGTGAAACCCCGTCCTCTACCATACCATTATCCAATGGGTCGACGATCCGGTTTTGCAGATTACGGAACAGTTGGCAGATACCGAAAACTCCGCCGATACTGAACCAGACACTGGTGATTGCCACCGCCGCCGCGGGAACGATGATTTGCGTAAGCAGGAAATATTCGCCCCACCAGTCCTGTGACCACGGAGAAAGCGCATTCCAAATAACCATCACAATAAAACAAATTCCGAAGTTGTAAATATAGGTGTAAATCACCAGGCTGTAAGAAATGATTTTATCGCCACGGGTATGCTCACTGGTGATTCCGGCAATCAGACGGATCAGATTGCTCCAGCGCCAGTCAATTGCGGCTTTGGCTGTTCCATCCAGATTATAGATTCCGCGATGAAGCATGCGATCCAGATTGAATGTTTCCCGCTGCGTCAGAAACGAAACCACAATATAGAGCAGCAGCGTGAAAATCATTGTAAACAAATAGAACTCGAAACTGTTAATGGGAAACTTTTCCGAGTTCATTTGCCAGACGATGATCGGATTAAACGGCGTTGAGACAGTTTCCAAAAAGTGTCCGACCGGTTCAACCCAATTGTGCTTCTCCAAATACGGATAGACCAGATTGGCCCAGTTCCGTTGTAGGAAAATCGCCAGAATTGAAAGAAACATTCCACTCAGCAGCGAGGCCCAGGCACCTTGCTTCGTACCGAATTTACCATATAGCCCAAAGATCATCATCGGGCCGCATCCTCCGAGCCAAGTGGAAAGAACAATCGTGATGAAAAGTGTAATATAATCCAATTGCGCCATGAAGCAGGAACAGAACAGGAACAGCAAGCCAATCAAAATTGCCACGATCCGGAACAGCCAGATATGGAAACGAAAGGAGGGCGCTTTTTTAAAGAAAGGCAGAATCACATCCTGTACAATGGTCAGAACTGAACTGAAAATATAGGAATCATCCGTGGAAACCATGGCCAGAATCGCGAGCAGGCAAAACAAGCCCATCATACCGGGCCCCATCAGTTTCCGCATCGTCATGGACATCATCGTCTGATTATAAAGAGTGTGAAACTGCTGTGTCTGATAGGCGCTGTTTTTCGAACCGGCTTCGTCCAACGTCTTGCGAACGGTGTCAATATAAATAGTGTCCAGATTTTTCTTATGGGAAAGCGGCGCATCAACACCGATCCGGTGTTTCTGTTCCGGAATGGCCGTGATATTGGTGATCAGCTTCTGCTGAAGGGCTTCGTCCTTGATGACATCGCAGGCGGCGCGGATGGAGAGTTCCGTCCGAATCTGCTTTGCTTCTTTCGAAAAGTGTTCATGGTTGAGCATGACTAACACAGACAGTGAAATCAACAGGTAAAGCAAAGGAGAGAAGAAGCCTCGCCATTTTCCCATGATGGAAGCCATTTTCTGTTCATGCGGACTGGTTGCCGCCCCCATTGCTCCGCCTCCAATCCATGATGCCGCATGCAAGAAGGTTGTGGCGACACCCAGAACCAGAATCAGTAAATTGAAGTCCCTCAACTGGAGTACATCATACGGGTTCAGAAAACTTTCCCCCGGCGCCCGATCCATCAAAGTAGGCGCGATTTCCGTGTTCCAACTGAATTTATAAAGCAGATAAGCCGAAAAGAAGACTATCAACGGCAGACAAACCATTCCCTGAATTGCGTCAGTGATGACAATGCTCAAGGTACCGCCACAACAGATGATGAAGATGGCCATTGCAACACAAACTGTCATTAAAAGAACAAAAACGGATATCTGAAATCCGCATACCGTTATATATTGTGGAAATCCGAGATAATACAGGAAAAAACGTCCGGCAATGGCGGGCATGATTGCATGCGCCATCAATTCTGCTGTCGTGCGCAAAGTAGAGGCAAACACCCGCAAGCCCTTACTGCCATAACGCATTTCCAAAAACTGCCCGAACGACTGTGCCTTGGTCTCGCGGAAACGGTAGACGCAGTATCCGAATAACGCCAGCGTCAGGGTCAGCGGTATCATGACTCCGTTCCAGATGCCGACCGCATATCCTCCTTTATAATTCTGCTCGCAGATCATGGTTATGGAGAGAATGCTGATCCCGTTCGCCATATCACCGGCGAGCAGGACATAGCGTCCGCAAAGTCGTCCGGCGGAAAGAAAGTCCACCACCCCTTTAACATATTTTGTTGAATATACAGCAAGCCCCAAAACCAATATAGTCGGAATAATAACAATAAACCAGTCAAACCATGTCATTTCTTTTTCCCATCAGCCTCACTTGCTCTCCTGCATTACAGAGTTGTTGGAGGGGAGCACCCTATAAATCAGAAAAATGATTTTTATCTTCTTCGGAGTTTCCCGAAGGAAAAGCTGCAATTTTTGCGGGAAATGCCGATCTTCATTATATGTCATAAAAGGCATCCGGTATCCACTGATTATTTTCATCGGCAAGGCCGAAAAGTACTTCGGCCTGCTTCATCGTTTCATCCGCCGGAGCAAGTCCCAGCAGAAGTTTGTGCTTGCCCCTGATCAGTTGCAAATCCGCCAATTGATTGAGTTGCGCACGATGGAATGCCGGAACCATCCTGCCGGACTCACGGCCGAAACAGAACTCTCCATCCACCCATACCCGCATATTAGCGGGGGTATTGACCAGAAGCCGCACGGCGCGATCTGCGGAAATATTGAATTCAGTCTCAAGCATCAACAATGATTCCGGAGGCAACGGTGAAAAATCAACCGTAAAAAGATTGCCCGGAACCGTGAATATTTTGGCATCAACAGCTATTGCCGGCGTGAATTTGCAAAAATCCGAGGCGAACCAAGGCTTGAAAACAGAATATCGGAACCGTATCTGAAATTGATCGAGATCAGGCATGGGAACATCAATTTCTTCTATCGTAATCTTCTCCCGCAACGAGATTACCAGATCCGTAAACTCATCAAGAGTTGCCGGGGCGTCGATTCCAGTGATTCCTTCGTTGAGTACGAGAGAGTTCCCAATGGGAGCAAGCCATCGTTTCGTGATTGATTCGGGATCAATAATTCCCAGGATTGCTCCGACAGTGGCTCCCGTACAATCCGCATCCTGCCCGAAATTTACAGCATGGCAGATTGATTTGCCGAAATCCCCGTTTCCCAGCAATAATGCCGCTGTTACAAATGAAAGATTCATTTTTACATCCGTGAAATTGGAACTTCCGTAATGCTGCATGATAAGTCCTCTTATTTCACTGAAACCTTTTCCCGCTCTGCACCATGAAACGGTATCGGCGATCGCCTTGTACAGACGCGATTCGGCCGGAATCAGGGTGAGGCCTTTCGCAATCAGTTTTTCCAGATCAGATTCGATGAAAGCCTGGCTTTCGAGAGCTGCCAGAAATTGTTCCGCATAAATTCCGTTGCCGTCGTGGTCAAGCGACGCATCCATGCCTGCCAGTCTTGCGGCGCGCTCAGGAGCTCCCGGCGCAAGTACCGCCCAGAGTTCGGAACGAATTGCACCGCCAAGACCATCGGTAAACCAGTTGTCGTAACGTCCGGAATAAGGAGCTGGAATACCGAGTTTGAGATTACGGATGACAACTCCGTACTCATCACAGGGGAAACCGATATTGTTAAGCCAGGCGTCGGAAAAATTTTTGAGCGATACAACTCCATTCCAGTCTGTTGCAAGATGACATGCCCAGACGACTTGAAGATCCAGGTCGTCATTCGGCATCATTGCCTTTGGTATGGGATCATAAAAGGAGAGCGAGAGCGGACCGCGGCACCCCTCCCAAGGCTGCCCCAGCGTTCCGCCTACCACTTTGCCGAGCCATGCGCCCAATACTTTTTTTCTATCATTCGTTACTTTTATCATTGTACCGTTCCTTAGTCATTTATTCTATCAATGCCATGCTGAATTTTTTCCCGCTGAAGAATGATGGTTTCTCCGACGCCGCAACTCCGCGGAATTTCTCCATCTTCCACCGGATTATCGCCGATTACTCCTATCTCAGCCGGATCATCCGGAATTTGGTCGATTGCCCGCTGCCATACTCCCGGTTCGTTCTTACAGCCACGCAACTTGTCCGTACTTAAGATGCGACGAAAAAACGGTGAACCGAATTCATCGGCGAGTCCGCAAACTCTCAGTTTCATACAGCATCCCATGTAAGGATTGTTGCTGACAATAAAGAGAATCTTGCCAGCATCAAACAACCGCCTGACCATTTCAACCACATCCGGATAAACTTCCATATTATTTTTGTGCCATTCCCACATGCGCTCATACGCTTCCCGGGCAGGAAGCCGGAAAGCGGAAATAAAATCGGTATAATCCCAAAACGGAACTTCTTTGGTAACACGCAGAATACCATCTTCGGCAGTCTGTCTGTCCATGCCGTATTCCACCATCATGTCACGCAGAACGGGGAACAGATATTGATTGTGCAGAAAATTTTCCGATCTGACTGTATCTTTATAGCGAACCAAAGTACCGTCGAGGTCGAAAATACAATATTTTGATTGCATCCTTTACTAGTCCTCCAACTTCATCATACTCCTGTTTCTGCATGTTCCCAATATAGCTATCTCGGTAAAGCCGAGATGGAGAATCGCAACTGCCGGCTTCCGGGAAATGTTGTTTCTGAAAACGCGTTTTCCTCCCGTTATCAATACCGATACCCGCGGCCTCCCCACATGTATTTAAGTTCATCCGATGCTGTTCCATAAGAGCCCGATGGCACACATGCCACGCTGTTGGAACCGTCTGGATTGCTTATCCCGATAATTGTTCCCGGCGGGTTGACACTGCCGGGAGGCAGCGCCTGAACATGTCCGTCAAGAAAAGCAATGGGAGTCGAATTCATGTGAACATCGCCAAGCGGACGATTAGAGCCGTCAATACCTCCCGGTAAAGAGGAAAGTCCTTCCGCACGATCAGCAACGACAATTCTTTTTGAAGGTTTTTTTACGCGAGGTGAATCAAGTATTTCCGTCAGGATGACTTCCCCCTCATAATATCCGCAATTGATATTCCATCCATAAGTATCACCCCGGCCGCCAATCTGATTCCACCAATCCGCATACGCGGATTGAATACCGGAGATTGTCTTGTCGCTGGACGGACAACGCAGTTTTACCAGAATATAATTGACGTTTTTACCCTGAATTGTATATTGGGGAATGTAGCCCCGTGAAGCAAACATCGTTTCCCATCGTATCCCTCCCACGAGAAAAGGAGTGGCCTTTCCCATGAAATCATTCATATATTGAGTATTATAAAGACTGAGATTCTTGAGGTTTGAAGTGCATTTGATGCGTTTCGAAACATTTCGGGCCTTATTCAAAGCCGGCATAAGCATAGCGGCAAGGATGGCGATGATCGCAATAACGATGAGCAGCTCGATAAGGGTAAATCCACGCAGAAATTTATAACTTTTGTGCTTTTTCCTGTTCATGATGCCGTTCTCCTTCGTCTTCGGCTTGCGATTAGTGTTTCAGTTGTTTTGCCGCGATATTTTCACAGGTTCGCCAAAACTGAATCGCGCAATGGTAGCCTTCTGATTTCTCAAGTTCCGGCCAACCTTCGGACTCGAAATTCAAAGTTCGGTTATAACCGGATTTCCGGAGAGCCCGGAGAAAATCCCTCCAGGAAATAGTTCCGAATCCCGGCGGCAGATGCTCATCCAAATCGTGTGCAGGCTCAAGCAAACCGTCATATCCGATCAATTTTTCAGGGAGCCCGTGATTATCGTGAATATGTGTTGTAAACAACTTATCTCCCATAACCGGCACCCATTCAGCCGGATCATATCCGCCGCACCATGCATGTCCCGTATCAAGGCAGAATCCAACCGCGTCCGAATCCGCTCCACGAACGATTTTCGGGAGATATTCCATATTGCACCACGGGGTAAAACGGTCGAGATTCTCGATCGCGATCAGGATGCCTCGCTCCTTTGCGTACTCACCGGCATCATGCAGATTGGAGCAAAGAGTTTCCATCACCGCTTCGGCGGAAGTTTTACGGATAGCTTTCACAAGATCACGCTCGCAATCCTTCCCCGCATCCGTGCTGCCCAGGAATTTCATCGCATGAAAAATCACGACATCCGCATTCAGATTCACAGTATAATCCACACATTTTTTCATGCGGCGAATTACTTCATCTTGTGGCGCGCCCGGCATTGTATACATGCTTGTGAGCGAATGGTGCTGGGCCCCAAGCATTCCGCGGCTCCGCAGGGCGTCCCCCACCTTGCGGGTTTCATCATCCATATCAAAATCAGCGGATTCTTCACAATGATAACCGGACAGCATCACTTCGTCGATCCCACATGATTTTAGTTCATCCATTTGTTTGCAGATTTCATCAAAAGAGAGTCGGTTGATATTCCTGCCGTTCCACGCGACGGTCCAAACAGGATATGAGAGTTTATAGTGCTTTACCTTTTTCATCATGAAACAAATCCTTATTTACTATGCTTTTCACTGGCGACCTGCTGTTTTCTTATCAAGGATCAAATTCGCATACCCTTCGTAAAAATGCGGATTGCCGGCTTTGAATTCCGGATATGCACTGACCTCACGACTCGGCAGATAAACGGAATAGTTATGCCGAACCAGATGAATTGTCCACTTTTCCGTCGCGTCCCATTTTGCACCATACCGCGTGAGTTCTGCCGCCGGGATTTTCAGCATCAAGGTCCAGCCGCGGTCATGATCGCCATCATCGTTCAACGTCCCATTCAAGATCGTTTCCACTTCCACGCCATGCTTGTAAGTGTCATTGACCGGCAAGCCGAGTCGCCCGCGTCCCGGATAAAAGTAGCAGGTCTTTTTGGCATTTACGCTGCCGTATATCTCCCAATAATACGGATGGTTCCCGGGTTTAATGAACAACTCCACGGTATCGGCCAGAAGGAAAATGTGTGTTTGATTTCGTTCTGCCTCATCGACAAGATCGCTGTCAGTCATTTTTACGCCGATATAGAGAAAATTCTCATTCCAGAGCAATTTGATCGAACCGGGTTCCAATACCCGATCCCGCATGCCGTTGGCCCGTTCGATTTCTTCATACCATGTTCCGGCAGTATAAGGCAGGAAATGATATTCCGGCGCCTGTTTCCAGACCTTGCCGGCCATTGAAATATCCGGTTCGGCGGCAGTATATTCCGCAACCATAACCGGAACCTTGTGCATACACCCCGTAAGAGAGAGGAATGCAAGCAGGCCGGTTACAATTATTCCTGATTCCTTCAGCATGCGTCTACCTTTATTGTTTGATGATTTCGATCGCATTGGCAAGGCAAACCGATGCGTTATCTCCTTTCCTGGACGGATGATGCCGCCATTCAAGAGACAGTTCGCCGTCTGTAACCGGAATGTCATCGACCTCCAGTTTCAATGCTTTGTTGAAATCGCCGTCTGTCAATTTGTACAGATCGATCTTGTCCAGGACTGTTTTTCCGTTTGCAGAGACGGAAAAGCAGTAGGCACCCGGTGCGAAATTCGGCTTGAAGCCCGGTTTCAGATATAATACGCATTTATAGGAACCGTTCGAAACCTTGAATTTGTATCCGCTCAGAAAATAAGCCTCCGTCCTGTAAAGTTCTGGAATATCTGCTCCGGTAATTCCGGAGATATCACGGGTACAGGAATTGTAGTTCTTTCCATAATATCCGTATTGGCCGTTGAACATCTGATCCGGAAAGAAAAATTGGCCGTCAGGAGCTGAATAAAATGTATTGGCCCCACAGTTCACGGCATAGTGTCCGGTATCAACCATGCGTTGCTGCCGGATTAAATTCGACAGATTCTGCTGTTTGGCGAGCAACTGATTCATGCGTTTTGCAAATGCTGCCCGATAAAGTTCCGCGAACCGCTTCTCCGCAAACATTTGTTCCAAATGTGCTATGTCTTTTTTCTCTGGCGAAACATCTATTTTACCATTAGCAAGAAGTTCCGTCGCCGCCTTGAGTGCGGCAATCCGTTTTCTGTAGAACTCTACACTGCCATTGTCCGTTGAAATAAGCTTCAGGTTTTGTATTTGGACTTTTCCCTTCGGAAACAGGAAGGAACGGAGCTGAAACGGCTTCAATTCAATCGTTTCGCCTTTGATCATTTTACCGGAGGAAAGATCCTCATACGGCAGAGCTTTTTCAAAATCGAGCGCAACCGCCACATTGCCATGGAACATATTGACGACATAGAAATAAGTGCCGTTTTCGGTATGGAGAAATCGCGCCGTAACCGGATCGTCAATGCCGCTGACCTTGCTGAACGCTTTCGCCGGAAGAGCTTCGAATGCCTGGGCAAATTCCCGAGTTTCGGAATCACGTCCGATGGTGGGGAGGGGTTGTCCTCCCGCGACATATTCCTGGGCGTCGAATGCGCCGACAACAAATGCCGCTTCCCGGAGATACCAGCGTCCATGTGGTTTGATATCCGCATTCTCAAAAACGCAGTAATATCTCTTATCAAGCGGATTAACATAAGTTTCAAAATAACTGTTGTAAGAAATAACAACATCCGCTGAACCACTTGCGAAATATTTTGAAAGGGTTTTGTCACGGAAATCATATAATTCCTCATTTTCCGTGCTTTCCGCTTTTCCCCAATGAAAACCGTGACGGTATGCGGTGGGATGGCGGATTACCGATATGCCGACATTTGGAATTTTTCTGAGGGCGTCCAGGTCAATTCCGCTTTTCTCATAGTTATCCGGATCCTGATTGATGGCAAGGTATAGTTTCAGTTCCGGATTGGAACGATCCAAGGTTGCGCGTACCATTCTGACAAGATTCGTGACCTGTTCCGAACGCCATTTCAGCCATTCTTTGCGTTTTTCCGTAGTCAGATAAGGATAACGCTCCTTTAGATTTGCGGGAACTTTGATTCCGGTTTCACGGCTGAATTTGTTGACGGTATAATCGTCATATCCCCATTCCAGAGATTCCCAGGTTCCGAAATTACAGATAAAGTATTCGATCCCCGCCAGTCCCGAATGCCCGTAACGTTTCACCGGTTCTTCAAAATAGGACGCGAAAAGTTCAAGAACTTTGGGATGACAGATATTGGCACGATGATCGCCCATCAGGTATTTTGTAATGCTGTCGCCGTAACGGTCCAGTGTTTCCAATCCTTCCTGGCGGTAATTCGATTCGATTTTTTCAATCTGTTTGATATCCGGTACGTTCGTATAGTTCATTATGGCAATAAAACGCTTGCCATGTTCCACAAAGGAGTTGAACACATAAGGAAGCACCCGTCCGGGATACATGGAGAACGTAGTCTGGCCCTCCAGCGGAAAGTAACCGACATCATAACGCCACACGGGTGAATGAAGCGTGTTCATACCGGTATAATCGAAGTATTTCAGCAATTCTTCCGTGAAAAAGCAATTTGCATCGGGATATTTTTCCTTGAATTTCTGAAAAACCGGAGATTTCGTCATTGTGACATCCACATTCAGATTATTGGTAAAGGTCTGATCTTCGTCGAAGGCCCCGAAACCTCGCCCCGGCATATTCTCCGGCCGCCTGACGGTAAGAGCGGGAAGTCCTCCTTTGATTTCGTAAACCTTGATCTCGGCGACCGCAGCCGGCATATCGGCCGCCAGCGTCCGGGCTTCAAAGAGATATCGGGAGGTCCCCGGATAGAAAATATGGCGCGTCGTCTGCATACGGCCCGAATTCGGAAACTCATTACCGGCTGAAATTCCGGATTGCAGACGGTCACGGTTGACTCCGAAACCATAAGGATACATATACCAGCCCATCATTCGGGCTTTGTCATCGGGCCAGATAATGTCAAGTGCCACGGGTTTTCCGAGTTGCTCCTCTGCAAATGGAATTTCTACACTGAAACGGTCCGTCTTGTTGTCGCCCGCTTCCAGGTAGGCTCCATCCGAAGAAAGCCGAAGTTCACCCTGTTTCAAAACGGCCGGATCATTGGGATTATCAAATTTCTTTGCAAAAAGCAACTTGCCCACCTGTAAATCATTCGTGGATGCCGCCGCCTTGTAATCCGAGGAAAAACTGTCAAGAGAGAAGGTGCGTTTATAAGCATCGTTGATGGTGCATTCAAGAGTATAAGTTCCGGTAGGAAGCGTGACTTTCTTCAACTCAATATCCATGGGGGCGTCGATTGAAAGTTCTTTTTCCTCCTGCATCAGAATATTGCCCTGAGGATCTTTGAGGACGAAAGCAAATTTTCCGGTTCCGGTGATGAAAGAGTCCTTTTCCACCGGCCTGGGACGTGTGTAAAATCCCCCGGGGGCCAATTGAATGGCTATGCCGGTCGGCCGATTCGCGGGAACGACGGAATGTTCCATAACCATATCAAATGGCATGAAATGCCGATATTCATCATAGACATCGCTGTTTTTGAGTGTACGGTGAAAGAAACGAAGGCGGTCAACGGTATATGTTGTTTGTGAATTGGTCAGGAAATTCAATTTCCTGATATTGTCAACATCCGCGTTTATGAAATCAGGAATACGTTGCCCGGGTGTAAAATCAATAACATAGGGCAACATATTGATGAAAAACTTCGCGTTGGAATCTTCATCCCAGGTCAATGCCACCAGTATCCAGTCGCTGAGTTCTCCCGGAATTGTTCGGATATAGCCGAGTTCTTTTGTTCCATCCGCCCGCTTAACAATGATTGAATAACGTTTGTCGCCGCTGAACTGGACGGTCATTTTTGCATTCCCGCCGTCAGTCAATTCGAAAAGTTTTCCATTTGCCGGCCGATTCACCTTTACCCAGAACATCAAACCGCCGACCTTACTGTTAAATGGCGGTTTCAGATCATAAGAAAGTTCACCGTTTCCGGACTCAAGGGAAATTCCCTTGCCATCCATTCCCGGCACAAACTGGACGTTGGCAGCTTTTAACGGCGAAATCTTTTCGCCCCTGTCATCGACTGCATCCGTAGTCCCGTCATCAAAGTTCAGCGAGAAAGTCGGCTTTTCGATCACTGTCTGTTCCTCCTGCGGTAACTTCTGTACTTCGAAGTCATTTAATTCCGCTTCCAGATTATAGGTGTTCAGACTGATTTTTTTCAGCGGTAGAAAACCGGGGTGTCTGGCGCTGCCGATTTCCTGAGAGCCGACCTTAACGGAGAGCGAGTTTTTAAGCAGAATAATGGTAATTTCACTCTCTTCTCCCGCTTTACGAGGTGATAATGGTTTGATTATTCCTCCTTTACGTTGTTGATTCTTATAAAAATAAGATTCAAAAGTATTATCCTGCCGGAAACGAAACAATCCATATTCGTTGTTCTCTCCGTAAAGATTCAGATTCAATGCCGGCGGATTTTTTGAATCGGTGGACGGAGTGACCTTCACATGGAAAGAGATTTTCAACGGTTCCTTGCCATCAATGGCAAATTCGACTTCGCCACCATTAGAGAGCTTCAGAAGACCGTTTTCAATCTCCCCTCGACGAACGATCTTCATTCCGGGAACGCTTTCTTCTGAAAAATCAGTTTTAAGTTCTTGTGCAACCGAGAGAAAAGAAAAGGCTGCAAGAATAATGGCAAGAAACACCGTTTTCATTATTTCTTTTCCTCCGGTTCTCCGGAAGGCTGCGGCGCATTTTCTGCCGGTAATATACTGAAACTAATTGAGTCGAGTTCACTTTCCAAATTATAAGTTCCCAGAGAGATACTTTTCAAAGGTAATAAACCATCACACGAGGTTTGACCAATCTTTGTCCCGTTAACCGATAATGTCGTCATTCCTTTGTTTACGGAAAGCTCGACATCGCCAAACTCATTTTTTGCATAAGGGTATTTTTTTATGAACCCTTTTTGGGGATCACGTACATCATTATTATAAAAATAAGAGACCAGCAGACCGTCTGCACGGAACATATTAAGACTTCTGGCTTTATCCTTTCCGTTTAAAACAATTTGCCAGAATGGAGGATTTTTCGAACCTTCATCCATTTGGACGACTCGGGCCTTCAGCTGGATTTTGAACGGCTGTTCTGTTGAAACATTCAAATCGACAGTACCGCCGTTGGAAAGTTTCAGAACACCGTTCTCAATGTTTGCTTTCCGGATGATTTTCAATTCCGGGCCAGCCGGTGTTTTGAAATCCGTTTTGAAATCCTGTGCGGTCACGCAAATCGCGGCAAACGCCATCGCCAATACCAAGCTTTGCTTTCTCATGTTCATTCCCTTTCCGTTCGAATATCGTCGAAAGAATCCATCATTCTTTCTCTTTTTATATTATGGCATAGAAACAAGAAAAACGAATCCATATAACAGACAAATGCATCCATATTTTAGACTTTCAAATGATTTTGCTTTATTCCTTCTCCTTTTCGGCTATGATTCGCGCCTATTCCGCAGTTTCCTGTAATCATTGTGTATTTCAGTAATAATCCCGATTTGTTACCCGGTTTGATTTTCAAGATATTAACACCTATATTACAGACAAATGGGAGTTTCTGTTTATGGACAGTTTAAAGTTCTCCGAATATTTCGAGGAAAAATATTTCCCCCTTTCCGTTACTGTCATGACGAAGAAAAACAATGCCGGAGAAAAGTCGGACAAAACACGGACATGCCTGCACTCTCATGACTTTTCCGAAATTGTATTGATTGCCAAAGGAACCATCTTCCATCACTGTAACAGGATGAATGATTCTCTGAAACAAGGAGAGTTCTTTTTAATCCATCCGGGAACGGAACATTATTACTCTGAAATTACCGATGACACGGTTTGTTATAATATTCTGTACAATTCCGACACCCCAATCCCAATGCTGATGTTGAATTCGTCTGCTTTTCTACATTTGCTTTACCCAAATGAAAATTTGAAAAAAGGACATTTCGCCGGAATTTTCGGAAAAATCGCACCTCGGGATTTGGCCACCACAGTATACCTGCTTGATCGGATGCGATCAGAAACCAAACAACGGCGCCCAGGGCACCAAACTTTACTGGTTTCACTTTTTATTGCGGTTGTAACCTTGCTTTCCCGTTATTACAACGAGGAGGAAACACATGATGAAAACTGGGGATTGAATAAAGTCATTGGAATGATGAAGGCCAAATGTCGTGATAATATGATCACCGTTCCGGATTATGCCAAAGCGTCCGGCATGAGTCCCAGAACTTTGCTCAGACGCTTTAAAACGGCATTTGACATGGGACCAGCGGAGTACCTTCAGTGTCTGCGAATCGACCTCGCCAAGACTTTTCTGCAGAATTCTTCAATGACCAATGAGGCAATTGCCTATCAGTGTGGATTCAATAGTTCCGGTCATATGTGGAAAGTTTTTCGAGATCGTTTGAATTGCTCTCCCTCCGATTTACGATCCCGGAAGAAACAGGAGTAATGACAGTGTATGCCCAGCGTTTCGGTAGCGCACGCTTCCGCAAAAGCGTGGAAACTTGGGTTTAATCTGCATGCAAAGTCCAGTGGCCTTGCAAAGGTGGAATTTTCTGCAATATTACAACAGGAGGATCCGAGGAACATCAATCAACATCCTCGGTGTTAAGGCCATGAATACAATTTTATCAAGCAAGCCCCTCAAAGAAGATTTTGAACGCAGGTATCGGAAGAATTTGGAAATGCTCAATCCGAATGCCGCCGGTTTGGATTTACACAAGTGTATGCCCAGTGAGCCCCATGGTGAGGGGAGATATCGCGGAGAGCTTTGGAAAAAAATTGAGCCTCTTCACCAGAATTTGTGGGCGAAATCCGGTTCCGGGAGTTCGCCAAGCT
>ERZ827150.3076-NODE-3076-length-16858-cov-3.460453_pt1 | contig 16858 bp, 15 predicted proteins | sample MGYA00519779_ERZ827150 | MGnify/ENA primary metagenome ERZ827150 (study PRJEB31778, sample SAMEA3449267) | human gut metagenome | biome: human gut; feature: human-associated habitat; material: faeces | place: United Kingdom | collected 2010/2012 ...
TTTTTCTTCAGGATATAATTAATAATCATTACGGATTAGTGGGTCCATATTCAAAAATATTTCAGTCAAATGCCTATGGTATATATAATGAAGGTGATACATCTATATTAATTTCAAATGGTGTAACAAAAATATCAGAAACATCACCTTTAGGTAAAATTAGCCATATTTTAAATAAAATATATATTCCAGAGATAGATATAATAAATATGGTACAATCTAATGAACATTCACTAAAATTGAAAAAAAGAAGTGTTATTAAATTTTAAAACTACTAAAAGTAGTTTTTCTTTTATTGTGTAATTTTTTATCTTGTAGTATAATACAAGTGCAAAAAAAGAAGGTTGATTAAAATGAAATATGAAATAATTGTAGTTGGTGGAGGACATGCTGGATGTGAAGCAACACTAGCTTCTGCCAATAAAGGTCACAAAACATTACTTGTTACAGGTTCAAAAGATACAATTGCGATGATGCCATGTAATCCATCAATAGGTGGTTCTGCAAAAGGAATTGTTGTAAGAGAAATAGATGCACTTGGCGGATATATGGGTAAAGTTGCAGATAAAACATTACTTCAAATGAAACTTTTAAATAGTAGTAAAGGACCTGCTGTTAGATCACTTAGAGCGCAAGGTGACAAAATTACTTATCCAAAAGAAATGTTAAGAATATTAGAGGAACATAAAAATATAGATATAATTGAGGAATTGGTAGAAGATTTAATAGTGGAAAATAATAAAATAAAAGGTTATAAATCTACCCTCACCACCCCTCACCTGGACCCATATCTTATAATAAAAAGATAACGGGGAATCTTAAAAACTCAATCATCTTTTTCAGATTTACCACAACGTTTCCAGAATACTCCATTATTTTATTCAAAACTGTGCGGATATGAATTAAATATTGGTGCGGTTGCCCTGGATAAAATATCAATAGACTAACTCAATAAAATGCATTGTTCGACACCAATTTCCTGAATAAAATAATTGTCGTGTGAGATTGCTATCACAGTACCTGCATAATTTTTGATAGTAGCAGTGATAATTTCAATACTTTGTATGTCCAAATTGTTGGTAGGTTCATCCAGGATAAACATATCAGGGGTATTGTTACTAATCATCAGACAGCAGAAAGCGAGACGCATTTTCTCACCACCACTAAGTTTCCGGCAGGATTTGTCCCATTCGGATGCAGGAAACAAGTAACGGTTTAGAATAATCTTTATTTCATGCTCCGGCAGATTCCGGCTGTTGAAAGCGTAAGCCTGTTCAAGAATACTGTTCCGGTCGTCAATGATCGAATACTCTTGATTCAAATAGACATAGCTAAAGTCCGTCCGTGTCAGGGTTCCTTCCTGTGGTTGAAGTTGGCCGGTGATTAATTTCAATAGAGTTGTTTTCCCGCTACCGTTGGCTCCTTCTATACGGAGGCGGTCTCCGCTCTTTAGCTGAAAGCTGACAGGAGCTTGCCAAAGCTGTTGTTTTGAGATGCTATTTTCCTGAATATCATTGCTATTCGGATTGGGATGATAACCTGTGTCAGACAAATTTATTTCATCATTTGTCAGAATATTATTGTTAATCGAATTGGAATGATAACTGAAATTAATCTCTTTTGCTGTCACTAATATTTTCCCGGTATGAAGTGAGGAACTATTGAAGTCGGTTTTTAATGCAGCAGTCGGAGAGAGCGAACCTCGAAGCTGGTTGCGCTCATCTGTTAACTTCTCGGCTTTTTCCTGATGAACGCCAGTCAGTTTACTAGTGCTCTTCTCGGATTTCCCTTGGAGTGCGTTCAATACAATGCGTGGAACTCCTTTTTTTATATTACTCTTTTCGCCGCGTACATTCTGTTTGTCCCTGCGTTCGGCCGTTTCGCGAGCCACTTTACGGGCAATACGTAGTGCCTTTTCTTTTTCTTCAATACGTTGTTGCAATGCTTCCTGCATCAGCGTTTTTTGTTCTTTGTAGAATTCGTAATTTCCGCCATAATAATTGATTTGATGCTTCTCTAGTTCGCAAATCTCGGGGAGAAGATTGAGCAGAGTACGGTCATGACTTACCACCAACAGGGTGGAACGATATTTCTCTACCCAGTCATATAAACGTTGTCTGCCGGAAGAATCGAGATGATTGGTCGGTTCATCCATAAGTATGACAGATGGATGATGAATGTCCATACCTGCCAGGAATACGCGGGTCTTTTCGCCGCCACTAAGCAGATTCATCGGGTAGGATAGCGTAAACTGTCCTAATCCCCATAAATCGAGAGCGGCAATGGAACGTTCTTCGATATTCCAGTCATCATTTAGAATGGTGAAATTCTCGTTTGAGACATCTCCTGCCAGGATAGCGTGCAGAGCTTGCTGTTTGCGCTCTATTTGAAGAGCCTGTGCGATGGTCAGTGAATCATATTGCCCGAAATGTTGCGGGATATAATATAGGTCGTCCGGGCGGACAATGACACCGGAAGAGGGTGATAACTGTCCGGCAATAATTTGTAGCAAAGTAGACTTGCCACAGCCATTGTTACCGACTAATCCTAGTTTCTGCCCTTTACTGATGGCGAAATTGAGCTCACTGAATAATACATCTTTATCCGGATGGATATAGCTGATTTGTTGGATACTGATAGACATGATGATCTATTGGGTTTGAGGTTGAAAATAGAGTGAAAAAAATCACAGGATAGGGGAACGACAAACACAATACTGGCTAAACAACACGGATTTCGTGATGCTTAACAAAATAGAAAAAGCATATAAGAAAAGTGATGTTTACTTAGAAGTGTTGTCTTACTTAGTAATTCTCATTGCGGTAGGTATATAGTTTAACTTGGTGGCAAAGATAACACTTTCTATTAGATTTCACTCTATTAAGACTGAAAAAGAATGAGTTTCATTTATTTAGAGGCTCCGTTTACCTCATTCAGAGCCTCCGATTACTCCAAATAGAGCCTCTGTTTACCCTATTCAGAGGCTCTGTTTTAGAAGTGAGTTATATTCTTTCTTATTCTTATACATCAAACAGTTGATTTAATCCCTCACTCATACTGGGATGCGTGAAGATAAAATCGCGCAAGAATGTAGACGTCTGGCCTGTCTTTATCGCCATAGCTACGATATTGATGATTTCTGAAGCATCGGCGCAGAATAGAGTACAGCCCATAATCTTCCCGTTATGATTATTGATGATAGCTTTTAGCATACCATCTGTCTGCCTCAATGTACGGGTACGGACGATGGAGGAAGCCGGCAACCGGGAAACTTTAAATGAATATCCTCTTTTCAGAGCTTCTTCTTCACTGATTCCGATATGTGCCAATGGCGGATCAATAAACACTGCATATTGCACAGGATCACGGTCTCCGATATCACGTTTCTTGTCACCGAAGAGCTGGTCACGGATAATCCGGAAATCATCTAGCGAGACATAAGTAAATTGCGATCCGCCTTTCACATCTCCCATTGCCCATATATGAGGAACAGTAGTGCGTAACTGATCGTTTACGATGATAGCTCCGTGAGCATCAACTCCTACACCCGCTGCTTGCAGATTCAATCCTTCAATCATCGGTTTACGTCCCGTTGCGATAAGAATGGCATCTCCATCTACATAATAAGGGGTACCGTCGGATATGTCCGAGTAAGTCAGTGTCACTCCGTCATTCGTGTCATGGATAGACTGCGCACGCGCGTTCAAATGGATTTCAATACCTTTCTTATCCATTACTTCTTTGACGCTGTTTGCAATATCCCGATCTTCGCGAGGCATAAATTTGTTTCCTCCTTCGAGTATCGTCACTTTACTGCCGAAACCGGCATACATAGAAGCGAACTCCAGTCCGATATATCCTCCACCTATGATAATCAGGTGATGAGGAAGTACGTTTAAGTCCAAAAGCGCACTACTGGTATATACGTGCTGACTTTGCTGAATACCATCTATTGCAGGGATAATGGGAGTAGACCCCGTGTTGATAAATATCTCTTTTCCTTTCAGTTCGATTTCTCCTTCGGGAAGTTCCACTTTTATGGTATCGGCGGATATGAAAGACCCCGTTCCAGTATAGATAGTCACATTAGGACGTTTGCTTAGTCTTTCGTAATTATCATTCCTAAGAAAGGAAGTGAGGCGGTTCTTTCGGCCGATGGCCTGTTTGTACATATTCGCCTGCTTCGGAAAATCATCGTGGTAAAGCAAAGCGGAAACCTCGGCTTCATGCACCAGCGTCTTTGTTGGGATACAGGCTACATTCGGACAGCTTCCTCCATACATCATGTTGGAACGTTCTACGATGGCTACTTGCCATCCGCGGTTGGAAAGTTCGGCAGCCAGGGTTTTCCCTGCCTTGCCGAATCCTATAATAATTGCATCATATTGTTTCATAACTTCTTGTATTAACGATTTGTATGAGACTATATAACAGTCTGAAAATACGATTTGTTCCGCAATGGCAAGAAGTCAGAATCCTCTTTAGTGGTTGTCTTAGTCTTTTTTAAGTGTTTTGAGTACGCGTTGTGACGAGTCGGATAATAACACTACGGCACTGGCCAGGATCACAATGTCTTTAATCACCAACCGCCCTGCACCGGATAGTAATGGGAAACCGAATTCTCCGCTTCCCAAGTCGGGAACCCAGACTTCCGGGGTGGTGACAAGAAAAGAAAGTGTGCCGAGCGTCATGATAATGGCGAGGGTGTCGCCTGCCAATCCCACTTTTGGGAAAAAGATTCCCAGGAATACCAGTATGCCGATCCCCATAATAAGAGCTCCCAGTCCGTAAGAGAAAGTATAAGTGCGGTTTGCTTCGTGCCATGCACGATTTTCCGGGACAAAAGCACCTTCCGCATTTTTATGTTCTTTGTATTCGGGTGCACCTTTAGCATAGAAGAAACTCATAAAAGGACTGTTGGCAACAAACGGAACAATCCCGTCGGCTTCATAATGGAAATACTTCAATCCGCCTATCCATACAAATACTATCAGGATGGCAACGCGGATAAATTTCATACCAAAACTTTTCAGACTTGAAGTGAAGGTCAGTAAAGCGATCAATTTCTCTTTCATTTTGTTGGGGTTTTAATGGATTTATCTTATGTCGCAAAGGTCGTCCATTTCCACTACCCCCAAAATAGCAATACTTCCGTATGCCTTGTCAATTTTTCCCTTCCTGTGTGTTTCTGAATTGCACGGCGCTCTGTCCAGTCATATTTTTGAAGAAACGGCTGAAAGAAGCCTGATCTTCAAACCCCAGAATATCGGCTATCTCTTTGGCACTTTTACTGCTGTACAGCAGCAGGCGTTTCGCTTCCGCTTCCACCCGTTCATGAATCACACGGAGTGGGGAAGGCAGTTTGCACGTAGAAAAGATATTCGACAGGGTTTTGGGTGATTTGTGCAACATATCGGCATAGTCCTGCACCTGTTTCTTAGTCTTGTAATACTCGTCCACCAGATTGTAGTATTGGCGGACAATCTCGAAGCCGGATTCCTTTTCCCGTGTAATGTCCAACCGGTGACGGGCTATCCGGGTACATTGGATGATAAACCTTTTAAGAAGGATGCGCAGCATTTCTTCCTGAAGGCTGTCCGAAACGGTGAATTCGTTTTCCATGGCTACGGTGATATCGTTCAGTTGCCGGCGTTCCTGCTCGTTGAGGGTGAAGCGGACAAGGTGGGACGAACCGTTGAAGAGGAAACCGCTGCACGACACCTCATGGTCATTGCCGTAGATGCAATAGAAATTACTGTTGAACAGTAAAGTTGTATATTCCCCGTCGATTGATTTGAACTCAAGATGTTGCAGGTGTGTCAGTGAAATCACATCATCCTGCGACATCAGCATTTCCTGGTGGTCGATTTCCACCGTGATACTTCCCTTGCGCACCCATATAAACTTGTAGAGTCCTTTTTCTTTTTGCAGTGTCTTCTCTGTCTGATAAGAATCCGTAAGCGCGAGTGTTCCTTTAAGTTTTGTGTGATATTGTTGCAGCATAATTAATCCTCCATAGCTGATGCGTCAAATGATAACGGCAGTAAGTCGCCTATACTTTTAATTTCGTAGATGCATTCTTTGCCGTAAAGCAGAATGCGGATCGGTTGCCCGTAGCGTTTCTCCGTTTCGAGAATCACCTGGCGGCAGGCACCGCAGGGAGGAATCGGATTATCAATAAAGTCTTTCTCCGTTCTGGCGGCGATAGCAAGTGTGATGACGGGCTGGTCGGGGTATCGGGAGTTGGCATAGAACAGTGTGGTACGTTCCGCGCAGAGTCCCGACGGATATGCGGCATTTTCCTGATTCGTGCCGGACACCACAGTTCCATCGCCCAGCAGTGCGGCTGCACCCACCGAGAAATGCGAATAAGGGACATAGCTGCGTGCGGTTGCTTCCTTGGCAGTGGTCACAAGAGCCCGGTCGGCCTCATTCAACTCATCATATTGATATACTTTAATAATTGCGGTAATTGTGAGGTCTCTCATATACGTTAGGGGATTGGTTTCTACAATTAATGTTACAAAGTTAGGAAAGAGATTGATAATCCCAATTATTTTTCAGATTTTTGTGCCTTATAATCCACATCTGAAATAAAATGGAGAACAAACTGTATAGACTGGTCTTTTTTACTATGGTTTTCTTCTTTGCAGTAGGAGCGCAGGCGCAACGAAGAAATTCCCGTTACGTAGAATATATAAATAAGTATAGTGATCTGGCTGTGGAGCAGATGAAGCTTCATAAGATTCCGGCTAGTATAACGCTGGCGCAGGGATTGTTGGAAAGCGGAGCCGGATATAGCCAGTTGGCACGCAAGAGCAACAACCATTTTGGTATCAAGTGCGGCGGCAGTTGGCGGGGGCGTAGTGTCCGCCATGATGACGATGCGCGTAATGAGTGTTTCCGTGCGTACAGTAATCCGCGTGATTCGTACGAAGACCACTCTGAGTTTCTGAGACGCGGAGCCCGCTATGCCTTTCTTTTCAAACTGGATATTACAGACTATAAAGGTTGGGCACGGGGATTGAAGAAAGCCGGATATGCCACCGACCCTTCTTATGCCAACCGTCTGATTACTATCATCGAAGATTATGACCTGTATAAGTACGACCGTAAGGGTGTCTACTCCGAACGTAAGCTAAGGAAAAACCCCTGGTTGATGAATCCGCATCAGATTTACATAGCCAATGATATCGCCTATGTTGTCGCCCGCCACGGAGATACTTTCCAGGATTTGGGCAAGGAATTAGGCATCAGTTGGAAGAAACTTGTGAAGTATAACGACTTGCATCGTGAATATACCTTAATGGAAGGAGACATCATCTATCTGAAATCCAAAAAGAAGAAAGCCTCCAAACCTCATACTGTATATGTGGTGAGGGACGGTGATTCCATGCATGGCATTTCCCAGAAATACGGTATCCGGCTCAAAAACCTGTATAAGATGAATCGTAAGGACGGTGATTATGTCCCCGAAGTGGGCGACCGCCTGCGTCTTCGTTAGGCAGCTTTGAACACGCTTCTTTTCCTTTTTGTAAAAGTTGGACAAAAGGAAAACTAAATGACTCATCCGGATGTTATTATTAGGATAAAACATGATTGGAGTATGAGTCTAAATATTGCAAAAGTTGACAAGAAGCGTGTCGTCATAGTAGGCGGTGGTTTCGGTGGCCTGAAGTTAGCTAATAAGCTGAAGAAATCAGGCTTTCAGGTGGTATTGATTGATAAGAATAATTATCATCAGTTTCCCCCGTTGATTTATCAGGTGGCTTCGGCGGGTATGGAACCTACTTCCATTTCGTTCCCTTTCCGTAAAATTTTCCAGCACCGGAAAGACTTTTATTTCCGAATGGCGGAAGTACGCGCCATTTTCCCGGAAAAGAACATGATACAGACTTCCATTGGGAAAGCCGAATACGATTACCTCGTCTTGGCGGCAGGCACTACCACCAACTTTTTCGGTAATAAGCATATCGAAGAAGAGGCCATGCCGATGAAGAACGTCTCCGAAGCCATGGGACTGCGGAATGCTCTTTTGGCTAATCTCGAACGGGCGCTGACCTGCTCAACCAAACAGGAACAACAGGAACTGCTGAATATCGTCATTGTAGGCGGAGGAGCCACAGGCGTAGAAGTGGCCGGTGTACTTTCGGAAATGAAGAAGTTTGTACTGCCGAACGATTATCCCGATATGCCGGCTAGCCTGATGCATGTCTATCTGGTGGAAGCCGGACCACGACTGCTTGCCGGAATGTCGGAGGATTCATCCGCTCATGCGGAAAAATTCCTTCGTGAAATGGGAGTGAACATATTGCTGAACAAGCGTGTGGTCGACTATCGCGATCATAAGGTAATGCTAGAAGACGGTAGCGAGATTGCCACCCGTACCTTTATTTGGGTGAGTGGTGTGACTGGTGTTACTTTCGGAAACATGGATGCTTCGTTGATAGGGCGTGGCGGACGTATTAAAGTCGATGAATTTAACCGGGTGGAGGGAATGAAGAACGTCTTTGCCATTGGTGACCAATGTGTGCAGTTTTCTGATAAAGACTACCCCAACGGACATCCTCAACTGGCACAAGTCGCTATCCAGCAGGGTGAACTCCTGGCAAAGAATCTGATGCGCCTTGAAAAAGGAGAGGAGATGAAACCTTTCCATTACCGGAATCTCGGCTCAATGGCAACTGTCGGTCGTAACCGTGCCGTGGCGGAATTTAGTAAGATAAAGACGCAAGGTTGGTTTGCCTGGGTGTTGTGGCTGGTAGTTCATTTGCGTTCTATTCTTGGCGTGCGCAACAAGGTGGTGGTACTACTTAACTGGATATGGAACTATTTCACTTACGACCAGTCCATGCGTATGATTGTCTATGCCCGGAAAGCAAAGGAGATTCGTGACAGGGAGGTCGTTGAAGCGACTACCCACTTAGGAAAAGACCTGCTGCACGAACCGCAACAAAGCGGACAGGAAAAAGCATAATGTCGTCTTATGCGGCACACCGTTCTGTTTCTGAACGGTAAATTCGTACAGGGTGTTCGATTTCGGACACCCTTTCTTTTGGGCTACATTCTCTATTTCAGTAGTTTATGATTCTGGCACGGATTTGGTATATATAAGTTCCGAATGAATATAATACATGATAAAATCATAAACAATCAGATATGGACAGAGAAATTCCTAAGGAAGTTCGTCAGAAAGAACGTAATAAGAAAATCATTCGTTATTCGGCCATAGGGGTGGCAGGAGTTATTGTTGTCAGTGTACTCATCTCTTTGATGAGAGTGGGAGTAGAAGAAAAAGATCTTGTGTTCTCTACAGTCGACAAAGGAGTGATCGAAGTCAGTGTCAGCGCGTCGGGAAAGGTGGTTCCTGCTTTTGAAGAGATAATCAATTCGCCTATTAACTCCCGTATCCTTGAAATCTATAAAAAAGGAGGCGATAGCGTGGAGATAGGCACTCCGATTTTGAAACTCGATCTTCAAAGTACGGAAACACAATACCAGAAACTGTTGGATGAAGAACAAATGCGTCGTTATAAACTTGACCAGCTTCGTGTCAACAGCCAGACCAAACTTTCCGATATGGCGATGCAGATCAAGGTTTCAGCCATGAAACTTAGCCGGATGAAGGTGGAACTGCGGAACGAACATTATTTGGACAGTCTCGGGGCAGGAACAACGGATAAAGTCCGTCAGGCGGAACTAAGCTATAATGTTGCCCAGCTCGAATACGAACAACTTCAACAGCAGTTTAAAAATGAACAGGAAGTGGCCGCCGCAGAGTTGAAGGTGCAGGAACTTGATTTCAATATCTTCCGTAAGAGTCTGGCGGAGATGAAGCGTACGTTTGAGGATGCGCAAATACGTTCTCCCCGAAAAGCTATCCTTACCTTTATTAATAATCAGATTGGTGCACAGATTTCGCAGGGCGAACAAGTGGCAGTCATCTCCGATTTGAGTCATTTCAAAGTGGAAGGCGAGATTGCCGATACGTACGGTGACCGTGTGTCGGCAGGGGGAAAAGCGATTGTGAAAATCGGCAGTGATAAATTGGAAGGAACTGTCAGCAGTGTGACACCGCTTTCCAAGAATGGGGTGATCTCTTTCAGCGTACAGTTGAAGGAGGATAACCACCGCCGTCTGCGTTCCGGATTGAAGACGGATGTCTATGTGATGAATGCCGTGAAAGAAGATGTGATGCGTATTGCCAATGGCTCTTTCTATGTGGGACGCGGTGAATATGAACTGTTTGTCTGCGATTCGGATAGCGAACTGGTCAAACGTAAAGTACAGTTGGGCGATTCCAACTTTGAATATGTAGAAGTGCTGAGCGGGTTGAAACTGGGCGACAGGGTAGTGGTGAGCGATATGAACTCCTATAAAAACAAGAATAAACTGAAACTAAAATAAGGTAGAAGATATGGTTGTCAGGGTATATTTGAAACAAGCGTGGAACTTAATGAAGCAGAATCCGCTTTTCAGCACGCTCTATATTGTAGGAACAGGGATTTCTATCGTTATGACAATGGTAATAGCTATTGTGTATTATGTGCGGTTGGCTCCTGTTTATCCGGAGACGAACAGGATGCGTACATTGGTGGTGAAATCCGCTAAAATGACAAACGATGAGAGTACTCATTCTTCCAATATCAGTTATGCAATGTTGAAAGACTGGTTCTACTCGTTGGAAAGTGCGGAAGTAAGTACCGGAGTGTCTGGTACAAGTTATGCCCGGGTGACAAACGACAAAGAAGAAATTCCGACTTATGCAAGGTATACGGACGAGAACTTTTTCCGTGTCTTTCCTTTGGTCTTTCTGGAGGGGAAGCCATTTACTGAGGCCGATCGCCGTAGCGGTATTCATAATGTAGTACTGACAGATAGTTATGCACAGCAGCTTTTCGGAACAACTAAGGGAGTGGTCGGTAAAAACTTCTTAATGGATTATACCAATGTAAAAGTGGTGGGTGTTGTGAAAAGTGGCAGTTTTCTTACACGGACTCGTATGCCCAAGTTTATCTTCCTTATAGTTGTCGCGATGGCTATGATGATGAAGGAAGCCATTGGGCGTTGGGAGGTTATCGTGTCTACATTTTGATGAAGGAATCGAAAAGTGTCACAGATGTACAAGATGAAGTACTGGAACTTGTCCGTAAATTTAATGTATCGGATATGGGTGACGGGTGGAAGCTGGATTTAGTGGGACAACCCGAACTTTATTGGCATAGCACTTTCCGCCTCTGGAGTAATGTCGCTGTCGACTGGGGCAGGGTGATATGGATGTTTGTAGGTATCTTTATGGTATTACTTTTTGTTCCCGCTTTCAATTTGAGCGGCATGATTTCTGCCCGTATGGAACGCCAGTTACCGGATTTGGGTATACGTAAGGCGTTTGGTGCTTCCCGCAGGCGGTTATTGGTACAGATTATCTGGGAAAATCTACTCCTTACAGGCTTGGGAACTCTTCTCGGATTGGTAATAGCTTGGATTGTACTTGCTTTGTCGGGATATGAGATATTCAGTTTATTCGAAGTCTTTCCTAAGTTTCCTCCTAAAGGAGTGAATTTGGGAATGGGAATTGATATGTTTTTTGCTCCGTTAATCTTTGTGGCAGCGGCTCTGTTCTGTTTATTACTGAATCTGATATCAGCGTTAATACCCGCATGGAATGCATTACGCCATCCGATAGTTGAATCTTTGAATGAGCAGAAATAGGGTTATCACCTTATATATAATAGAATTAGATCATTATGTTGAAACTGATATTGAAAAATCTTTGGGCACGGCGAGTCCGGAATGCGTGGTTGCTTGCCGAACTGATACTGGTCACTGTTCTGACCTGGTATATCACTGATCCTCTCTTTGTGTTAAGTTATAATCAGACGTTGCCTTTAGGATACGAACCGGACGGGTTGCTGATTGCTCCTATCCGCAGTTTGCCTTCCACTGCTCCTGATTATAATAAGGAAGAAGCGGATTCTCTTCATACAATGGAAAATATGCATCGTATGTTACGTAAGTTGCGTGATTATCCCGGTGTACAGAATGCTGCTCCTTTGGTGACTTTTGCTTTTCCGGGTTCGGGAGGGAGTTCGTATAATACTTATGCATACGATACATTGGCAATACCGGCGTCCATATCCTACTTTATACCCCATACCGGATTCTTTGAGACTTTTGGTTTCAAAACCTTTGAAGGAAAGACATTGGGAGAATTGGACAATATGGATTATCAGAGAAATGATCTTGTTGTATCTGCTGATTTGTTGCAGATCCTTCCGAAGGTCGGCCGATTGACCGGAAAACGACTGTTTTATAATAGCGATGACGATGAGAAGGATACAACTTTTTTCTCAATAAAAGGAGTCGTGGAGAAAGTGCGTTCCCGTAATTATGAACAAGGTATGTATTCTTTCTTTGAACCGCAATTGAATGTTCGTTCGAAAGAAGTATGGAACGGGGGATCTTTTTTGATTCGTCTGCAACCGGATGTGTCCGAGCAACGTTTTCTGCATGACTTCCGTACTTGGGCATACAGTAATCTGAAAGCCGGTAATCTTTATATACGGGAGGTCTCTACTTACAAGGAACAATTGGATTACTTGGAATATGGCTCCGGTGTTACCAATAAATACCAGATGAATATAATATTAGCGGTTTTCTTTCTTATTAATCTGGCGTTAGGAGTCACCGGTGCTTTCTGGCTCCAAACCCGTAGCCGCCGTGAAGAAGTGGGAATTATGTTGAGCTATGGGGCAGCACCGGGTAATATATGCAGGCTATTAATGGGAGAAGCTGCTATATTGGCTTCGTTTGCCTGGTTGGTGGGGTGTCTGATTTATTTGCAGTATGGACTGGCAGAAGGCAACTGGTATGAACAGGGCTATGTCGTGCCTTCACTTTGGATTAACAATTTCTGGCTGCATTATATAGTAGTGTCACTTATAGTTTATATCATTATTATCGTTGTGGTGTTGCTCGGAGTCTTTATTCCGGCTTACAAGATAAGCAGGATTCCTCCCACCGAAGCCTTGCGTGATGAATAAATGATGAAAGATACGACCGGAAAAAGAGAAAGACAGATTATAATAATAACGATTTTAATACTTACGACTGTGATTAAATTAGTTGACATTAATAAGATTTATCGCACCAATGAGATTGAGACGGTAGCGTTGGAGGATGTAAACCTTACAGTGAATAAAGGAGAGTTCCTGAGCATTATGGGGCCGTCAGGTTGTGGTAAATCCACTTTATTGAACATTATGGGGCTATTGGATACACCAACCAGTGGAAGTATAGAAGTAGCCGGAACAAGAATTGAAAGCATGAAAGATAAGGAACTTGCCGCTTTCCGTAATAAGAAACTGGGATTTGTGTTTCAGTCCTTCCACCTGATAAATTCGCTCAATGTGCTGGATAATGTTGAGTTGCCTTTACTTTATCGTCGTATGAGTAGCAGTGAACGCAAGCGGTTGGCACAGGACGTTTTGGCAAAGGTGGGGTTAAGTCACCGGATGCGTCATTTCCCGTCTCAGCTCTCCGGTGGTCAGTGCCAGCGTGTTGCTGTTGCCCGTGCGATTATCGGCAATCCGGAGATTATCCTTGCTGACGAGCCGACCGGTAACCTGGACTCCAGAATGGGAGCGGAAGTTATGGAACTGCTTCACCGGTTGAATAAGGAAGACGGACGGACGATTGTTATGGTGACGCATAATGAAGAACAGGCAAAACAGACTTCGCGGACAGTTCGTTTCTTTGACGGGCATCAAGTGCAGTAAAAAGTTAAGGCTATTTGCATTGTTTTCAATATAATAACTTATCTTTGTGCGAATAATATTGAAAGAGGTGCAGATCTTTTGCTTATGAAACAACGATATTTCTGTGTGTTTGTAGTTCTGTTTATTGCCGTTCTTTGTCAAGCGGCAGCATCGGAGCGTACATACAATGTGCTTTTTATCCAATCGTATACTTCGCAGACTCCTTGGCATCGCGATTTGAACCAAGGTTTGGTGAAAGGCTTTAAAGATAATGGATTGAAAGTGAATATAACGACTGAATATCTGGATGCGGATTTTTGGGCATTCAGATCTGAGAAAGTCATTATGCGTCGTTTCTGTGAGCGTGCCCGTGACAGGGAAACCGATTTGATTGTGACATCCAGTGATGAGGCTTTCTATACGCTCTTTGCGTGTGGAGACTCGTTGCCCTTGCAAATACCGGTTGTATTTTTTGGTATTAAGTATCCGGATGAGAAGCTGTTTGCCGCTCATCCCAATGTCTGCGGATATACGGTCAATCCTGATTTTGATATTATTTTGCGGGAGGCACAGCGACTGTTTCCCAAACGCAAAGAGGTTATTTGTGTGATTGATAATAGTTTTCTGAGTAACAAGGGACTGGAGGATTTTCAGGAGGAATGGGAAGTCTTTCAGAAAGATAATCCCGATTATGACATGAAGATATATAACACACAAAATCAGACAACCAGCCATATTATTTCTGCTATTTGCTATCCGCGTAATAGTTACGGACGTGTGGTAATTGCTCCCAAATGGTCTCCTTTTCTTTCTTTTGTAGGCAAGAACTCGAAAGCCCCTGTTTTTGCTACACAGAATGTTGGTTTGACCAACGGAGTGTTCGGTGCTTATGATTGCGATGCCTATACTTCGGCAATGCAGGCCGCACAGAGAGCTTCTTCCGTGTTAAAAGGAACATCTCCCAAAGACGTCGGGGTTACTGAGATTCCGCAAGGGTTTATATATGACTACAAGCAACTGGAATTTTTTCATGTCAATCCTGACAAGATAGGCTCGAAAGGAACTGTTGTCAATGAACCCTATTGGGAGAAATATAAACTCTTATTTATTCTTCTTTATCCGTCTATTTTGGCATTATTGATTGCGTCTATCGTATGGTTGATGCGTGTTAATCGTCGTGAGGCCAAACGGAGGGTACAGGCGCAGACCCGTTTGTTGGTACAGAATAAAATGGTGGAACAACGCAATGAGTTTGACAATGTCTTCCATTCCATTCGCGACGGTGTCATTACATATGATACCGATTTACATATCCATTTCACCAACCGTTCCCTGTTGCAAATGCTACATTTGCCGTTCGATATAGGCGGACGTGTGTATGAAGGAATGATGGCGGGAAGCATTTTCAAGATTTATCATAATGGTCAGGATATCCTCCATAAAATGTTGAAGGAAGTAGCAAAGACCGGAAAGAGTGTTATGATACCGCAAGGTGCCTTTATGAAAGAAGTACATAGTGACAAATATTTCCCCGTATCGGGAGAAATCGTGCCTATCTTTTCAAGGGAAGAAATTACCGGTATGGCTCTTTCTGCACGTAATATATCGGATGAAGAGATGCAGAAGCGTTTCTTCGACATGGCAGTGGACGAGAGCGCTATTTATCCGTGGCAGTTTGATATGGAAACAAATTGCTTTATTTTTCCGCAAGGCTTTCTGGTGAGGCTCGGTTATGATGAAGCTGTTACTACCATTTCTCGCGAAGAAATGGATCGTACGATTCATCCGGATGATATAAAAGAAATACGTGTTCTTTTTGACAAGGCCTTGTCGGGTGAAGAAGAAAGCACACGTTTGAACTTCCGCCAGCGTAATGTGAAAGGCGAATATGAGTGGTGGGAATACCGTTCTTCTATTGTTACCGGCTTGACGCAGGATTCTCTCTATAATATATTAGGTGTATGTCAGAGTATCCAGCGGTATAAGACTGCTGAGCAAGAGATGCGGGAGGCACGTGATAAGGCGCTTCAGGCGGATAAATTGAAGTCGGCCTTCCTTGCCAATATGAGCCACGAAATCCGCACTCCGCTGAATGCTATCGTCGGTTTCTCCGATTTGTTGAGTGATACGAGTAACTTTACCGAAGAAGAGGTGACGCAGTTTATTGCCACAATCAACAAGAACTGCGGATTGTTACTGGCTTTGATTAACGATATTCTCGATTTGTCGCGCATCGAATCGGGAACAATGGAATTTATGTTTGCGGAACATAACCTGCCTTTATTGCTCAAAACTGTCCATGATTCGCAGCGCCTGAATATGCCTGCGGGCGTAGAACTGGTACTGCGTATGCCTGCGGGCGACAAGAAATATCTTACGACAGATAATGTCCGCCTGCAACAGGTAGTCAATAACCTTATTAATAACGCTGCCAAGTTCACCGGTAGCGGCTTTATCACTTTCGGTTATGAAGAAGATGAAGAACCGGGTTATACCCGGATTTTCGTAGAAGATACGGGAGTCGGCATTTCGGAAGAAGGTATCCGCCATATCTTCGAGCGGTTCTATAAGGTCGATAACTTTACGCAGGGGGCAGGTTTGGGATTGAGTATTTGCCAGACTATTGTCGAACGTCTGAAAGGAACTATCAGTGTCACTTCCGAAGTAGGCAAAGGCACCCGCTTTACGGTACGTCTTCCTAACTACTGCGAATAGACACCCGTACCTGCTACAAACAATACTAAAACGGCTGCATACATAATCGAACGTTCATTTTTGAGCATAGTGTCCGAAAATGAACACTGTTCTTATTCTTTAATTGATTGAAAATAAATACCTTATTCTTTTGGCACATCGTTTGAACCTCCTTAGGTGAAAAATATAGTGCGTAATGAAAAAGAAAAGTATATTGTTTGCTCTTGCTGCTGTTTGCCTGCCTGTGGTATTATCGGCACAGCAGGAAAGGAAGATAACCTTGAATGAAGCTATTGCTATGGCACGCGTGCAATCCGTAGATGCCGCCGTTGCCCTGAATGAATTGAAAACTGCCTATTGGGAATATCGTACCTTCCGTGCCGATCTTTTGCCGGAAGTCAACCTGA
>ERZ827150.3081-NODE-3081-length-16835-cov-53.128129_pt1 | contig 16835 bp, 10 predicted proteins | sample MGYA00519779_ERZ827150 | MGnify/ENA primary metagenome ERZ827150 (study PRJEB31778, sample SAMEA3449267) | human gut metagenome | biome: human gut; feature: human-associated habitat; material: faeces | place: United Kingdom | collected 2010/2012 ...
TTCAATTCTCAATTAACGAAATGGACAAGAAAACAATTTGGAAAACCATCATCCAGACGCTGGTCACCATCCTGACCGCCATCGGAACTACGCTGGGCGTCACCAGCTGTATGGGGCTGTAAACGAAGCGCGTAGCCCACGACAACACAAGCGCTGAATAAAACACCCGCTGCCTCAGAGAAGAATGAGGGGCGGGTGATTTGTTTTTAGCGCAGGAATTCAAATCCTCCCACAATTATTTCAATTCATTTTCTATCTCTTCAATGCTTGGCAACGTACCTTTAAAGTCTGTCGGATAGAGTTTGGACAGTTCGTATTCTGAAATACCTATGGGCTGATTGGACGACTCCAAGGCATATTGAGCCAGCACATTGTCTTTGGACTTGCAGATCAGAAGCCCCAACGTAGGATTATCAATATCTTTTTTCAGCAGATGGTTTACAGCAGCGACGTATGTCCCTAATTGTCCGATATACTCCGATTCAAATTTGCCTGTCTTTATTTCGACAACCACATAGCAGCGGAGATTCAGGTTGTAGAACAGCATGTCTATAAACTTTTCGGTTTGCCCTATCATAAGGCGGTATTCACGTCCCATATAGGCAAAGCCCGTCCCAAGCTCCAAAAGGAAATTGCGGATATTCACCTCCAGCGCATCTTTCAACTCCTTTTCACGATATCCTTCGGTCATCGTAAGGAAGTCGAACTTATATGGGTCTTTGGTCATTTCCTGCGCAAGGTCACTTTGCGGAACAGGTAGTGACGCCTTGAAGTTGGTAATGGCCTTCCCCTGCCGTTCGAAGAGGTCTGTATCCATAAAGTTCAAAAGGACATTCCGGCTCCAACCGTTTTCAAGCGTCTTTCGCACAAAGAACATCGCCTTCTCAGGCTCGTTGAAACATTTGTCCATGATATATTTGTGATGCCCCCAAGGAATACGCCAAATGGCGCTCTCCTGTAATTCACCCCCAAGTTGGGGGTGAATTGTAAACCACTCATTATAAAGCAGATAAAATCTTTTGGCATATCCAATGCTTGTTTCCGAAAGTCCCTTTACCCCCGGAAGTTTGGCACGCAGGTCCGAGCTTAAATTTACAAGGAATTTTTCGCCCCATCGGCTTTCCGCATGAAGCGTCACAATATCCTTTCCCAACGACCAGTAAAATTGCAGCATTTCACTATTCACATGGGTTGCTGCCTTTATCTGGCTATGCTTGTACCTCTGGCTGAGTTCCTCAATCCAGGAGGCGTAATCTTTATCTATGTTTACTAAGTGGGTCATGATAATTTATAAAATTATTCCAATAATCTCTATACATACTCATTTGTTATAGGTATGTTCAAATGTGCAGCTGTATTACTTAAAATTCTATGCAATTCATCAGATGCTTTAACTCCTACAATAATTCGTTTTATAAAAGAGAAGGGACTTTATGAAATCCAATCTCAAATTCACCGATTTGCTTTATACTAGTTCACAATTTTGTGTAAAAACAAAAATTATTACAGAGGCAAATCTGCAGATTCTAAATCTATCACAGATTCACTTTCGAGGACAGCATCATCCATGGCTTTGTATAGGTCTTTTAGTCGTAACATAAATCTATTTCTTTAAAGTTTTTGATATTTGATAGAACCGCGGATATTCGGATTTGTAATCTTTTTTAAGAATAAAGCCTACTGATATTTTATAAGTTCCTTTGGGCAAAACATTTGCAAGTCTAATGTAGTTATCAAGGCCATTGACATTATAGTTTTCATCCAACACCACTACCAATCGATTGTTCTCAATGGCATCTATTTTGACAGACAGACAATATATATCATTGATTATATCTGAATTGAACAAGGTTATTTTTATATCGAGAAACTCTTCTTGAAGAGATGGTATAGTTGCTACAAAGAATGGCATACCACTATCAAGGATATAGCCTTTTGCATTAGGAAACTTTGAATTCAACATAATTCTATTAAAATCAGACTTATGCTGAGATTTCAATTCATTAATCTTGAGTTCATAAGTTTGCGCCAAAGCAATATTCTCTAGCTTCATTTTTAACTGGGTATTTACAACTGAATCACCTCCCACATTAAAGTCGTAAGTATGAATTATCCGTACAGAATCTGTAATTTCTTTAACGATAGTAGGATCATCTGGGATTATTTTATTGCAAGCTCTATCACATAACAATGTTATGATTGCTCCGACAATAAGCCACCACACCTTCTTACACCAAGGATTATTCTGTATCCAATTTTTATTTTTCATATTCTTCACGCGTAATTGGAGTTTGAGGATCAACATCTAAAATTTCATCATAAGTACGTCCATAAAGATGATACACCAATTTATCAATCTCATGTTCTTCTAAAGAAGTATCAGCATTTGGATCTAATTGTTTGGCCGCCAATATAGAATTTACAAGTTCTATTATCGGCTGCTGTTCTTTTGAGGGCACTAATACTATAGGTATATTGCGAATGTGTTCAGGTACTATATGATAATCACCACTTCTTATATCTGTTAAAAGTATTGAAGCATATTTGGAATTTAAAATTCCTAATAAATAGAGCAGATCAACTTTTCGAGAAAGCCCCTCCATTTCACTGCGTTTTAACTTGGAAAATTTTTGAATACTGGAAGTAATACTTTTATTTGAAACATTCTTTAAGTCTTTCCATAACAATGCCATACGTACTTGCTGTTCACAATAAAATTCTCCATTTAAATCAATTGATGCTTTCAATTGCCCTAAAGCATTAATAAGCAATTTTTTATTGGTATATAACTCTTCAAAAGTAGGTCTTCTTAATTCGTTCGGACAACGTTTTGTCCCCCATTCTAAAAATCTTACACGCTTAATATTATATGGCTCTATATCTTTTCCTTCAATATATTGTTTACAATGAATTTCATCACATATATTACTTATCAAATCTTCTTTCTTAAATTGGCCTTTAGCCTTCTTCTCATCAGCATTAAGAACCATTCCGACACTTATGTAGCAGAAATCACCCAGAACATACATATCCGGATGTCTATTTGCATTCCGATTTTCTAAAGTAAAATTCCATACATAGGTATTACAGTCTTGAATCAAATGCTCCAAAGACTTGGAATAGCTACGGGTTATATTTTTATCTTTATCTGCATGAGAAACTACAAATTCTGTTACCGAATGAGATTTACGAACGAATGGAATACAATTTGTCACCGTTGCATTATCAAAGACTTTTACGTCGTATAAGTCAACAATTTCCAAAAGATCATACTCTTCAGTAATCATTTTCCGCATTTTCTTTGCATACAACTGATTACTTAAAGGATAAGGAACAATCATGGTAAAGATTCCATCATCTTTACAAAAATACCTGATACTAATTTCCATAAAAGCAATATATAAATCCCATTTCTGATAGAGAGTTTTATACCGCTTGTCTTTAGATAACTTTTCTCTTTGTTTTTTCAGTTCTTCTTTTTTTAATTGCTCTTTTGCATCGATATATGGCGGATTTCCAATTACAATATCAAATCCATCTTTTACCCCAAACATCCATTCTGAGTCAAAAAAAGGAGCGAAAGAATTCTGATCAAACCTGTCCCAGGTTTGAATTTGTCTCGCCTCGTCATTACCTATAAATCCATTCTTTATAAGTAAATCAGCTATCTCGCATTTTAGTTCTTTTATTTTATCCTTATACTTCTCTTTTGCTTTATGCTTCAAATAAAAGATTTTGTGATTTATATCTTTCATTTGCTGCATTTTTTCCTTTACTTTTCCATCGTCAAATAAAGGAAAATCATTTTTCTTGTTCAATCCTATAAGTGTATTGGCAGCCACAAACTTAGCTTCAAGATTTGGCAATGGGCGGATTCCGAAATTATCTTCTGGCTTATTGTTCGTTTTTTGATCTACTACCAGCGAAATGAAAAAGCGTAACTTACATATCTGAATGGCTATTGATTGTATATCAACACCATACAGACAATTCTCTATCAGATATAGTTTTCTTTTGTAATCAGGATTTTTAAGTTGGTCTTCAAAGGTCTCGTTTATTTCTTTCAGTCTTTGTTCACGTTCTTCGAATGTTTCTGCAAGAAAGGCATTATGGCTCTCTTTAACCGCTTCATCCAATACCATTTGTTTCCATACATCATTTGACGGGTCTAACTGTGATAAAACATGAACCATCTGCTGAAGCATCCCCACAGGAAAAGCCCCTGATCCACAAGCCGGGTCAAGCACCTTACAATTGTATATGGCATTCATAATGCTATATTTCTGTTCATCCGTCAGTGTCAATTCTTCGTCAGTATATCGCAACAACTTACGATATTCTTCTTCAAGCTCACTTCCTACGACCTGTTTTAAATGCGCCACAAGACTTTCGTCCACCATATATTGCACAATTTCCCTTGGGGTATAGAACGAGCCTGTCTGCTTGCGGGCAGTAGTGTGAGTTTCAGGATTGTATGAAGCCAATAAGTTTTCAAAAACCTTTCCCAACAATTCCGGGTCAAGTGAAACTTCCTGATCGAAAGGAGTATTCTCTTCAATCGTAAAATTATATCTACCGAAAATTTTTATTATACCCGTTACGTGTTCATTATACTTTTTCTTATCATTAAAGAATGTAGATAAATCGGCTACAATATTATCGCTAAAAAATAAATAGTCTGGAACAACTAACGACTTTTTAACCTCCGCTTTGTCAGAAAAACCATCCAAATAAAACTTCTCTTTTTTATTATCCAGACAGTCGAACAAGCCTCCGTTCAGGAATGGTACAGTTTGATTGGCCAAATCAATGAATAATTGAGGATTCTTAAACATTGATTCATATCGCATCAATTTATTGTCGTTAAAATCAGAACTTGAAGGCGTTCCTTTGTCTGTTAACCTTCTGAAATGTCTTTCGCTGAGTTCACTCTTTCCTTCTTTAGTAATTGGACTGTTCAACATGGCAAAGAACAGGTTCTGAAGAATAGCTTTGTAGTATTTGCTTTCCAATGATTTTTCTTTAAAGAAGCCAAACTGTTCATTGGGAGAGAAATCTTTTAAAAGATTATCAGCTATATATTTTTCATCAAAAAATTCGTTAGGAATCAAACCTTTTTGCTTCAAAAACCACACAAAAATTAATCTTGTTATCAAACGGATGGTACTTTCTGCATTATATTTATCATCATCATTTGGATCGTCCAAATCGTTAGGAAAACGTACTACATCCAATGCACAAGCAAACCAGTTTTGTAACTCTTTATAAAAATCCGTTGTAAGTTTCTCAACAGAGAAACGGTTACGTAAATCCTTATAATCAACGACTCTTTTTATTTCATCATCCTCACTTTTCTTACAAAGCAGATATTCATCAATCGTTCTTTTTCCTTGAAGACTTGTTCCCACTAAATATGAATATCTGCGCGGATTGCTGTATCTTTTGCTACCCCGTGCGGAATCGTCTGCCGTGTCGAGCGTAATCTCGATCAGCGAGAAGCGATAGTTTTCATTGCTGTCTTCGGGCACAAAGACAACCAGCGCCCTGTCCTTCATTTCATTGGCAAGCATTCGGAAGGCTTCCTTGGAGAGCGACACGCGGGCATCGTGCCTGGAACGATGTTTCACCTCATAGACTACCAGCTTGAGCGACTGGCACGTGCCGAGCTTCACGGCCTTGGTAGAATAGGTCATTTTGGTTCGGAACCATACTTCCTCTTCGGAGGGAACAAAATCCTCGGGCAGGAAGCAGTTTTGCAGAAATCGTACAAACTCTTGGCGGCTATATGCTTTGTTGAATTCCATAATCAAATTTTTTATCTCTTTATTTATGAGGTTTATTGCAGTTCTTCACTTAAAATCAATGTTTCTTCTCCATCGTCCACTTTGTTTTGAGAGCTGATGATGCGTGCCAGGTATTCAGCGGAGATTTTCAAGGGCAATTGGGCCGCATCTTTTGGTGCCAGTTGATTAATAAACCGTATCTCATAGCCGGACAATGCATCGGCTTCCACCACTTGCACTAAATCTTCAAGATAGTCTTGAGGCAATATCTGATTATTTGCAAAACTCCGAATTTTTCTATATGCGTTTATCTGCTCTTTCTCGTTCTGTTCCCTTACATCGCTGCTGAAAAGAGATGTTTTTACCCGCTGATAGATGGCATCGAAATTGTTGCTCAGATCGACTGGCTTCTCATGTCTGTCTGCTTCGAACAACGAAATGGCCTCTTCTGCCGAAATCATGGCAGGGGGATTGACCGCATCGCCCATCTTGAAAACGAAGTCGTCGCCTTTGCGTCCGAACATCAGGACACCTTTCTTTGGCTTTTCCGCCTTTCTTGCCGTTCGGGCACGATGGGGCATCTCCAATGCGGCATCGTAATCTTTTGTCCCCTTCAGGTCGTTGAGCAGCTTGCGGTAGGGCGTGTCCCACGAAGCCTCTTCGCTGCGGGCAAACTCCTTGCGATAGCGTTCCTTGAAGAATGCCTTCACCTCTTCTTCTTTGGTCAGCGCCTTTGTGTCTTCGCCCATGATGGCGTGAATCATGGCCATTTTGAGCGTGGAGATTTCTTTGGTTCTTGTTTCGGCTTCGCCTACATCGGTAGGGAAATAGTTGTATATATACAGGTGCTCGAATACTTTCTTATTGACACGATTGATACGCCCGATGCGCTGAATGACGCGGGTCGGATTATAAGGTATGTCGTAATTGAAGATGGCGCCCGCACGATGCAGGTTGTAGCCTTCGGATATGGCATCGGTGGCTATCAGGACCTGATAATCGTTCCTCTGCAAGGCAGGTTTCATACCTGCGTCGAAATTGGCTCGGATAAGCTCCTTGTTGGCAGGGGTGGCATCGGCCGAGGTATATTTCATCACAGGCAACCCCGCTTTGGCAAGCGCGTCGCCCAGATAGTTTACCGTGTCGGCAAATTCGGAGAACACAATGAGTTTACGCTCTGGCTCGTTCTTTATTTTCTCTTGGACGATGCGGATGAAGGAGTCCAGCTTGGGGTCGTTCTTGATTGTGTTGCCCTGACCAAACCATTGTTCGCGCAAACCTTTGAGCAATCGGATGTCTGACTCAACATCTGCCACAAAATTATCTTTCACATATTTCATGTCTATCTCAAAGAACCCACGGGCTTCGTACTTTTCGAAGAGTTCCTCGATTTCTTCCATGCCGTCGTCGCTTGTGTCATAGAAAGCAGACACATCCGGCAGGTTCCCTTTCTTGAACACAGGTATCTTGTTTCGTTTCTCAATCCATCGGAGCATGTGTTCGGAGGACTGAATCATGTATCCCAACGAAGCCTGGAATGCCGCTACCGAACTCTCGAAACGGGCTACCAGCAGATGGCGCATAAATTTGGAGATATTGGCTTGTCGTCCAATCAAAAGATTGAAATTGACACCTGTCTTGTCTTCGAGTTCTTTGGCCAGCTTTTCTTGCAAGTCTTCGTGAATATAGAGGGCTGGCGAATAGCGGGCTGCCTTGAAATGGTAAACGTTACTGCCTTCTTCAGATGGGCTGATCCGTTCCAACGTAGAAAGATACAAGGCTTTCAATCCGCTCAAATCATATTCAAGTTCCTCGGGGTCGTCGGGCAAAACCAGCTGAATGTGCTGCTGCTTCAAATCTTCGGCGTATTCAGGAATGTCCAGCAGGTCCAGACGTGAGCGGCGAACCACCAGCGGGCTGATGATAGAGCGGATTTTCTTGGCCATGTCGCTGACCTGCGTTTTGATTTCTTCGTCAGTCGTTTTACCTTCTCTTTGCTCTTCACGCAATTTTTTGTACTTGCTTATCAGGTCCTTGAATGAAGCGCCCAAGTTCTCGACGGTCTTCAATGTGGAGTTTGAAGGTATTTGGAAGAGTTTTATCAACGCATAAATGTCGGCAGGCTGGTTGTTGAAGGGAGTTGCCGTCAGCAACAAGACTTTGTTGTTGCAACACAGATTATGCAACAGGGCATAATCCTGCGTATACTCATTGCGGAAACGATGTGCCTCGTCAATGATAATCAAGAATTGCTCGCCAGGTTTGACCAACTCCTGATAATGCAAAAGGGCTTCTTCTATTTTTCCTGAACTGAACACGGTAGCGGTAAAGCCAAACTCATCGCGATAGCCTTCCCACTGCTTGTACAGATGCGGAGGACACACAATGATGGTCCGCAACCTCAGATTGCGGGCGATGGTAGAGGCAATCACACTTTTGCCCAGCCCTACCACATCGGCCACAATAGCGCCGTTATGGTTGTGCAAAGCGTTCAAAGCCATCTGGACGGCATCCGTCTGGTATCTTAAATTCGAATACTTTCCTTCCGTAATATCATGTGGGGTCAGGATATTGTTGGAGGTTGGGATATTAAAGTATTCTTTCAGAACTCGGATGTACATGAGGTATGGCGAGTAGAGCTGTTCGTACCAGATGCGTTTCATTACCTTGTTTTTCCATTCGTCCAGATTGTCTTTGCTTGCAATGGTCACAGAGTCGTCCCACAATTCATCAAACAGCTTTTTCCCCTCTTCGTATTCCAGCTTGTCATTGAAACGGGCGTTCAGTTCCAAACGTCCTTTCAGTCCCTGATAGGACAGATTGCTTGAACCTGTTATCAATACTCCAGGCAGTTCTCCGTCTTCGTTCATTAGGTCATTGTAGGCAAACAAATACATCTTCGAATGACAGGGTTCGAGAGTCTTGCGTATCTCCAAAGTGCCATCGAGTATTTTGCCATAGAACATTTTGAATTGTTCCAATTTGTCAGCAGAGTCAAGGAGGTCTGAATCATTAAATAGTTTAATAAACTGTGTATAGTATTCTTCTTTCACCAAATTGCGTGACACAAAACCTTTCCGAAAGTTTTCTACCTCGCTGATACGTTTGGATATATGCAAGTCAATATCCAACCCTACAAGTATTCTGATCTGTTTGTCTTTCAGTTTTTCGGATAGTTGGATATAACCCGAATAGTAGAAATAGCCGACCAGTATATCGACTGCATTTGTTTTGGGCAGAATGCCGTTAATAATATCGGATAGGAATTTTTCCTTGTTTGTTATGAAACTGTTGCTCATTCCTCTTTGATTATCGAACAGGGTCCTTTTAAACTAAGCGCACTTGGCGTTTTCTTTATCGTCTCGCAAATATAAGGAAATATTTATTCGAAGAAGAGTTGTAGGACAAATAATTTGCATCCTATTCTGTCTAAAGCTACGAGCGGAATTGTAGTCAGCGACGTTCCACCTCCTCCATCCACTCCTGATAAAGGGCTACCGGCCCAAAATGCCAATACTTGGTAGAATCAAAAAAACGGCTGGAATGCCTGCGCAATGACAAATGACAATTACAGTTAGCCAAAATGAAATTTTGAGTTTCTTCGCCCCCGGCTCAGAATGACAGCGGGGATAGAATAATATAGGATGCGGTTCGGGATAAAAAATATCTGAAACAAGTTTCAATATTTTGTTCTCCTCTCACCTTTCGCTATATTTGCCTTGCTAATTTGGAGCAAGACAAAAGAAGGATTACCCCGTTGTGAATACAGCGGATAAACTTAGCTGTTAAAAAAGTAGGATTTTTAAGCAGAGCACCATGACTGATTTTGAAGAATATATCAGACAAAATGAGCCTGACAGCCGGCAGAAAGCCTATGCCTGGCGAACAGCAATTGGACTTCAGGCCGTCGATGGCTTGAAGCCCTCTGAATATCTGAAAGATACGGCACGCAAGCATATTGAGGGAGAGATTGATATTGACGAAGCGCAAAAGCTGATCAAGTCGTACTATCAGTCGAAGACGACCAGAACTTCCGTAGACGACGACCTGGAAGAGGCCGATGTGGTTTCTGCTCATATAGCCAAACTGTTGGGGGAACAGTCTTTTGCGTTTTCTGTGGTGGGCATTACTTCTATTCACCGCCGGTTATTTGAAGGTGTTTTCAAGTTTGCCGGTAGAATTCGTGATTATGACATCACGAAAAAAGAATGGGTGCTCAGAGGTGATACCGTGCTATACGTCAATTCGGAAGACATAAGAAGAGCTTTGGAATATGATCTGGAGCAGGAAAAGAGCTTTGTATATGCCGGACTTGCACACGGCCAAATGGTGGAGCATATCGCAAAATTCGTATCGGGATTGTGGCAAATACATCCGTTTGGCGAAGGAAATACGCGCACGGTAGCTGTGTTTACCATCAAATATCTCCGTTCCATCGGATTTTATGTTGAAAACGACTTGTTTGCCAACTATTCGTGGTATTTCCGCAATGCGTTGGTCCGTGCCAATTATCGCAATGCGGTGAAAGGAGTAGAGCCGGATATGAAATACCTCGTCCGCTTCTTCCGTAACTTGCTCTTGGGAGAAAACAATGAATTGCGCAACCGATACATGGTAATTGATGCTCCTGAAGAATGGAAGGAACCGGGGGACAATGTTACCCCCACAAGCACCCCCACAAGTACCCCCACAAGTCAGACAAACCAACTGTATACAGACAATGTCAATGTTCAGAAGCTGGTATCGGTGATAGGGGAAAACAAACGGAGCATAAAAGAGATTTTGGACCTGTTGAATCTTAAAGATCGGAAAAACCTGCTTGAATATTACGTCATGCCGGCACAAGCCAATGGATTTGTGACGTTGCTCTATCCTGACAAGCCCCGCCACCCGCGTCAAAAATATGTGTTGACCGTCAAAGGTCTGGCCTTGCTTGCTTCGATGAATGACAAATGACAATTACAGTTAGCCGAAAGTGATTTTGAGATTCTTCGCTCCGCTCAGCATGACAGAGGGGAAGGCAGGCGGAAAATGACAAACGGGCAGGCACGAACGAAGCGCCTCTCCGCTCCTGCCCTCTCATACCCTCAGAACTTCAGATAGAAGTCGCCCGTGAGGCGGCGGTAGTCGTCGGAGTAGTCGCCGCCCGCCTGGTGGATGTAGAGCGCGTCCTCGTCCACAGGACCCAGACGGCGGCTGTAGGCGACCAGCACGCGGCGGGCGGGCTTGCCTGCCTTGGTGTAGACACGCGTGCGGCGGCAGGGATAGAGGCCCTGCATCCAGGCGGCGTCTTCGGCCGCACGCTCCACCTCGCTGGGGATGACGATGCTCACCACTCCGCCCTCGTCCAGCAGCCGGGCCGAACGGCGGAAGAGCACGTCGTAGTTCAGGCCGCCGGCATGGCGGGCGGCGTTGCGCTGGCGGTCGGGACAGGGAAGCGCGTCGATGAAGTAAGGAGGGTTGGAGACGATGAGGTCGTAGCGCACGGCGGGGGCGAAGTCGCGGAAATCTGTACAGACCACACGGATGCGGTCGGCCCAGGGCGAGGCGGAAACGTTCTCGGACGCCTGCGAGGCGGCATCGGCATCGACCTCGACGGCCGTCACCTGAAGCTGGGGGTTGCGCTGGGCCAACTGCAAGGCTATGAGGCCCGTACCTGTGCCTACATCGAGCGCTGTGCGGACGCCTTCCACAGGAGCCCACGCGCCCAGCAGCACGCCGTCGGTGCCCACCTTCATGGCGCAGCGGTCGTGGCGGACAATGAATTGTTTGAACAAAAAGGATGATTCGGACATATCGCTCTGATGGATTGCTGTCGCAAAAGTAAGGAAATCCGCCCGAAAAAAAGTCCCCAAAATGCCCGTTTTTTGTCTTTTTAAAGAATTGGGGGCCGATTAATACAAAGAAATAGCGTAAATTTGCATCTGCATTGTGAACTCCCACAAGAGAGTACTAACTTAACATGACAGAAATGAAGAAAAGATTTTATATGGGCGATGACGAATCGCAGGCCGGAAGAGGCTTCTCCGTCATTGCCGACTACGAAGGAGGCGACGAACAGCAGCTGATGGACGTGGAGATAGACAACGTGCTGCCCATACTGCCCCTTCGCAACATGGTGTTGTTTCCGGGCGTGCTGATGCCGGTATCCGTAGGGCGGAAGTCGTCGCTGCGGCTCATCAAGGACGCCGAGCGCAAGGGAATGTACATCGGCGTGGTGTGCCAGAAGGTGGCCGACACGGAGGCGCCGCTGGCCGAGGACCTGCACGACATGGGTACCGTGGCCAAGGTGATACGCGTGCTCGAGATGCCCGACCAGTCGACTACCGCCATCCTGCAGGGCACCAAGCGCATGCAGCTGAAGGAAATCGTGGAGACCACGCCCTACCTGAAGGGACACGTGACCACCATCGACGAGGAACTGCCCGACAAGAACGACAAGGAATTCCAGGCGCTGGTGGAGGCCTGCAAGGACCTCATCGTGCGCTACATGCGTACGTCGGAGATGTTCTCGCAAGATCCCTCGTTTGCCATCAAGAACATCAGCAACCCCATCTTCCTCATCAACTTCATCTGCACCAACCTGCAGCTCAAGAAGGACGAGAAGATAGAACTGCTGCGGCTGACCTCCATGCGCGACCGCGCCTACCACCTGCTGGAGATACTGAACCGCGAGGTGCAGCTGGCCGAAATCAAGGCATCTATCCAGATGCGGGCCCGCGAGGACATCGACCAGCAGCAGCGCGAATACTTCCTGCAACAGCAGATCAAGACCATACAGGACGAGCTGGGCGGCAGCACGCAGGAGCAGGAGATAGCCGAGATGCGGCGCAAGGCGGACACGATGAAGTGGAGCGCCGAGGTGAAGGCCACCTTCCTGAAGGAGGTGGACAAGCTGGAGCGCACGCACCCGCAGTCGCCCGACTACAGCGTGCAGCTGAACTACCTGCAGACGATGCTGAGCCTGCCCTGGGGCATCTATACCACGGACAACTTCAACCTGAAGAACGCCGAAAAGACGCTGAACAAGGACCACTACGGACTGGAGAAGGTGAAGGAACGCATCCTGGAGCACCTGGCCGTGCTGAAGCTGAAGCACGACATGAAGTCGCCCATCATCTGCCTCTATGGCCCTCCGGGCGTGGGAAAGACGTCGCTGGGACGCTCGATAGCCGCCGCGCTGAAGCGCAAGTACGTGCGCATGTCGCTGGGCGGCGTGCACGACGAGGCCGAGATACGCGGACACCGCCGCACGTACATCGGCGCCATGCCGGGGCGCATCATCAAGAACCTCATCAAGGCGGGCTCGTCGAACCCGGTCTTCATCCTCGACGAGATAGACAAGGTGAGCGCCGACCGTCAGGGCGACCCGTCGTCGGCCCTGCTCGAAGTGCTCGACCCTGAGCAGAACTCGACTTTCCACGACAACTTCCTCGACGTGGACTACGACCTGTCGAAGGTGATGTTCATCGCCACGGCCAACAACCTGAACACCATCCCCGCCCCCCTGCTGGACCGCATGGAGCTGATCGAGGTGAGCGGATACATCACGGAGGAGAAAATCGAGATTGCCCGACGCCACCTGGTGCCCAAGGAGCTGGAGAACAACGGCCTGAAGAAGACCGACGTGAAGCTGCCCAAACAGACGCTGGAGGCTATCATCGAATCATATACACGCGAGAGCGGCGTGCGCGAGCTGGAGAAGAAGATAGGCAAGATATTGCGCAAGGTGGCCCGACAGTATGCTACCGACGGAACGCTGCCAAAGGCGGAAATCAAGCCCGAGGACCTGTATGACTACCTGGGCGTGGCCGAATACACGCGCGACAAGTATCAGGGTAACGACTATGCGGGCGTGGTGACAGGCCTGGCATGGACGGCCGTGGGCGGCGAAATCCTCTTCGTGGAGACGAGCCTGAGCCGTGGCAAGGGCGGACGGCTGACGCTGACGGGCAACCTGGGCGACGTGATGAAGGAGTCGGCCATGCTGGCGCTGGAGTACATCAAGGCGCATGCATCGCTGCTGGGGCTGGACGAGGAAATCTTCGACAACTGGAACATACACATCCACGTGCCCGAAGGGGCCATACCCAAAGACGGACCGTCGGCAGGCATCACGATGGCCACTTCGCTGGCTTCGGCCCTGACGCAGCGCAAGGTGAAGGCCAACCTGGCCATGACGGGTGAAATCACGCTGCGCGGCAAGGTGCTGCCCGTGGGCGGCATCAAGGAGAAGATTCTGGCGGCCAAGCGCGCAGGCATCAAGGAAATCATCCTGAGCGAGGAGAACCGCAAGAACATCGACGAGATTCAGGACATGTATCTGAAGGGACTGACCTTCCACTACGTGAAGGACGTGAAGGAGGTGTTTGCCCTCGCGCTGACCGACGAGAAGGTGGCCGACCCTATTGACCTGACCGTCAAGAAAGATAAGGAACAAAAAGAAGAAGCATGAAATTCGAATTACAATATACAGACAGCAAGACCAATGCCCGCGCAGGCCTGATAACGACCGACCACGGGCAGATAGAGACGCCTATCTTCATGCCTGTGGGCACCGTGGGTACCGTCAAGGGCGTGCACCTGACGGAGCTGAAGGAGGACATCAAGGCGCAGATCATTCTGGGCAATACCTATCACCTGTACCTCCGACCGGGCCTCGACGTGCTGGAGAAGGCGGGCGGCCTGCACAAGTTCAATGGCTTCGACCGCCCGATGCTGACCGACAGCGGTGGTTTCCAGGTGTTCTCCCTTGCCGGCATCCGCAAGCTGCGCGAGGAGGGTGCCGAGTTCCGCTCGCACATCGACGGCAGCAAGCACATCTTCACGCCCGAACGCGTGATGGACATCGAGCGCACCATCGGGGCGGACATCATGATGGCCTTCGACGAGTGTACGCCTGGCGATGCCGACTACAACTATGCCAAGAAGTCGATGGAATTGACCCACCGCTGGCTGGACCGCTGCATCGCGCGCTTCAACGAGACGGAGCCGAAGTATGGCTACCACCAGTCGCTCTTCCCCATCGTGCAGGGCTGTGTGTATCCCGACCTGCGCACGCGCTCGGCCGAGTACATCGCCTCGAAGGGGGCCGAAGGAAATGCCATCGGCGGACTGGCCGTGGGCGAGCCTGTGGAGAAGATGTATGAGATGATAGAGCTGGTGAACGGCATCCTGCCTAAGGATAAGCCCCGCTACCTGATGGGTGTGGGTACGCCGGTCAACATATTGGAGGGCATCGAGCGTGGTGTGGACATGTTCGACTGCGTGATGCCCACCCGCAACGGCCGCAACGGCATGCTCTTCACGAAGGACGGCATCATCAATATGCGCAACAAGAAGTGGGAGACGGACTTCTCGCCCATCGAGGCCGACGGCGCCTCCTATGTCGATACACTCTATACGAAGGCCTACCTGCGCCACCTCTTCCATGCACAGGAGCTGCTGGCCATGCAGATAGCCTCCATCCACAACCTGGCCTTCTACCTGTGGCTGGCGGGCGAAGCGCGCAAACACATCATTGCGGGTGACTTCGCGACATGGAAACCGATGATGGTCAAAAGAGTATCTACCAGATTATGAAAAAACTAAGAAGCATACGAATACCGAAACTGAATGTCAGCATATCCAAGCTGACAGGCGGATTCTTGAAGCGGCTGGACATGTACATCATCAAGAAGTTCCTGGGGACGTACGTCTTTGCCATCGCCCTCATCATCTCCATTGCCGTGGTGTTCGACTTCAACGAGAAGCAGGACAAGTTCATGTCGCACAACGCTCCCTGGAGCGCCATTGTCTTCGACTACTACATGAACTTCATCCCCTACTTCGCCAACCTGTTCAGCCCGCTGTTCGTGTTCATCGCCGTCATCTTCTTCACCTCGAAGCTGGCCGAGAACTCGGAGATCATCGCGATGTTCTCCACCGGCATGAGCTTCAAGCGCATGCTGCGGCCCTACATGGTGTCGGCCGCCATCATCGCCGTCGCCACCTTCTGGCTGGGGTCGTACGTCATCCCCAAGGGCAGCGTGACGCGCATCAATTTCGAGGACAAGTACTACAAGCCCCGAAAGGCCAACTCGGCCCGCAACATCCAGCTGGAGGTGGACTCGGGCGTCATCGCCTACATCGACCGCTTCGAGAACTACCGCCAGACGGGCTACCGCTTCTCGCTGGACAAGTTCAAGGACAAGCAGCTGGTGTCGCACCTGACGGCGCGCAGCATCACCTACGACACGACGTCGTACCACCACTGGATCATCAAGGACTACATGATACGCGAAATGGACGGCATGAAGGAGAAGATAACCCGCGGCGAGCGCATCGACACCACGCTCTTCATGGAGCCGGCGGACTTCCTCCTCATGAAGAACCAGCAGGAAATGCTCACCAGCCCGCAGCTGAGCGAGTACATCGACCGACAGAAGCAGCGGGGCTTTGCCAACATCAAGGAGTTCGAGATAGAGTACCACAAGCGCATCGCTATGTCGTTCGCCTCCTTCATCCTGACGCTGATCGGCGTGTCGCTCTCGTCCAGAAAGACCAAGGGCGGCATGGGTCTGCACCTGGGCATCGGACTGGGACTGAGTTTCTCGTACATCCTCTTCCAGACCATCGCCTCAACGTTTGCCGTCAACGGCAACATGCCGCCGATGATTGCCGTCTGGATTCCTAACGTGCTGTATGCCTTCATCGCGTTCTATCTGTACAAGAAGGCGCCCAAGTAAATGAGCTACAAGCTACGAGCTACGAGTGACGAGGTGTGAAAAGCTATGAGTGGCGAGTGCAGATTACATGCCGACAACTCGTAGCTTTATAATCCTCACTCGTAGCTCGTAGCTCATCACTCGTAGCTAAAAAAAACATGAAGCCCCTCCTGCTCTCGTGTCGCCACAAGTGCAGGAGGGGCTCTTTTGTTGTATTCATTTCCTCTTATCAACCACTCTCTTCCTGTCCGACCGACGGATAAGCATCAGTTCAGATAGGCCGAAAGCTCAGCAGCAGAGATGTTTTTGGCAATAATCACACCATTATCATCCAGTAAATAGTTAG
>ERZ827150.3090-NODE-3090-length-16810-cov-3.429782_pt1 | contig 16810 bp, 10 predicted proteins | sample MGYA00519779_ERZ827150 | MGnify/ENA primary metagenome ERZ827150 (study PRJEB31778, sample SAMEA3449267) | human gut metagenome | biome: human gut; feature: human-associated habitat; material: faeces | place: United Kingdom | collected 2010/2012 ...
GAAAGAGGTGAAAAGAGAAAGAGGATATTATGAGGAAAATAAGCTATAAACAGTAAGATTTTGAATAGAAAATCAGGAATAACTTGGTTATCTATTCAAAATCTTACTGTTTATAGCCTAGGATCATCTGCTTGAAGTCAGTAGTATATGCTACTTTGTTTCCGGATATTTATCCTACTATCCATTTACTGCCCGGTATAAACGAAATGATCTTAGTTGTTACAAAACAACAGATAAACGTAACCACTGCGATACATGGTATAGCGGCAACAGTGGGAAGCGCCAATGTATCTTTGAACACAGTCACCCACAGTCCGAGCCAGAATATGTGCATAAGATACATACCATAGCTAAGTTTCGATGTTTCCGTCACCAACTTGGGAGCTTGCGGACGTTTGATACATGTAAACATAAGGAATGTACCCGTTGTGAGAAGCACACAGTTAATCGTACAGAAAGCCCATCCTATTTCTATTACAGGTGTGGAATGGAGTTCGCCGGGTATAGCCTGCACATAGAATGAATAAATAGTCCATACAGCACCGATTACCATTAAAATGATTCCTACAGTGAAACGTTTGGAACGGTTCCAAGTAAGGTGTACACGAATGTAATGTGCCAGAACAAGATAGCCCAGATAACCGGAGAAGTACCACAACATGTGGTATTCATTCCAGAAACATTGTCCCCACACTTCACCGCACCAACGGTTGAGATAAGGCATACAGGTTGACAACACGAACAGCCCTATAAAGAAACGCTCTTCTTTAGCCGTGGCTTTTCTCAACCATGGGGATATAATTGGGATAAACAAATAAAGGCTTATCAGAGGATACATAAACCACAAGTGTCCGGCTAGCGTCGGGAAATTCAGGAATATCCGCGACAAGTCCTTCATAGATGTTTCTCCGTCTATCTGTCCCCACAACATGGGTAGAATGCTGTACAGTAGCATGAATATGAAAAACGGTGGAAGGATGCGAAGACAGCGCTGGCGATAGAATTGCCACATAGACTGCTCTTCCTTCATCGGTGCAAGCAGGAAGGCAGAGACTATCATGAACAGAGGTACTGCCATACGTGAAAAGCCATCGTATACTGATACCCATAGCCGGTCTGCTTCATTCGCTAGAAAAGACTGCGGGCCTGCCATATCGGTGGATCCGGGAGCACCGTAGAAATTCTCACTGGCATGAACAAGGATGACAAGAAAGCATGCAAACACACGGATGTAATCTAAAAAAACAATACGTTTCATTTATTCTAAGTTTTCTAGTTATTAATTTATTCTTTTGTGTTCGGGAACGCAGAGATTCTCAACCGTGCTGCACCCATGGGGATCAATGTTATTTCTTCTTTATCACCTTTCACCGCATCTTCTTCCGGCAATACGCCACACAGTCCTGTTTCGTCTATCTTCCATTCAGGTACCGGACGACCGATAGCTTTTACTTCTAAAGGTACACTGGCTACTGTGAAAGGATAGTTGTCAGCCGGCCAGGATTTACGGATGACCTTGAAATTTTTCAAAGGTTCTTTCTTATCCAATACCAACGAATAATTCCAGGGGCTATCCGGATAGATTTCAGTAGTAGGCCATTTTTTCGAATCAGCACCTTTCTGCCATTTTGAATCACCGATAGCTGTCTCCCGACTGTCTTTCTCTACATATTTCTCTGCAATCTTAAGAGACAAAGTCAAAGGTCCGTAATCTACGCTTACGCTGTTTTTATTAACCTGCCAGGTACGCATAGACAAAGACATCGGAAGAGTCAATTCCACACGGTCACCATTCGCCCACTCGCGATTGATGCAAAGATATTTTCCCGCTACAGGAGCTGCACTTACCTTCTTGCCATTCACCCGCACTTCCGCCTTTTGAGTCCATGAAGGAATACGAAGATAAAATGGAAAAGCGACCTTTTCACCGGTAGAAACAGTAAAGGCAATAGCTTCTTCAAAAGGATAATTTGTCTCTTCGTGAAGAGTGATTTCCTTGCCGTCACCCACTTTCACTGTAGCTTTGCAAGCTGCATAAATAGCTGTTGCCACTCCGTTGTCGGGAGTTGCCAATACCAGATGTTCGGTGAAGTAAGGCCAGCCTTGTGCATGGTTGTGTTGGCAGCAACGACTGCTGAAAGGATTCATCGAAAGGAACGGGCCACGATTGTCAATGCCCGGATGATGATTCTTCGAATCACTGATGGCATGGTTCGGACAAGTGATATAACGCAATGCTTTAAAATCCGGCATCACGGCAGCCGGATAAGAGTTGAACGCTACTTCTTCACAGTGTTCAGCCCACATGGGATCTCCTGTCATGCAAAGCATGATTTCATCAGAAGCCATTTGTTCAACCAGTCCGCAGGTTTCCACTCCCTGACGGGGATCAATATATCCCAGACGGGCATTTTCGTCCGCACCGAACATACCTCCGGGAACCTGACCAAAAGTACGCCGAATCAGATGATGGACATTATAAGAGGCTTTCAGCATCGCTGAATCTCCGGTCTGCATATAATAAGTGGCAGGTTCACGGAAACATTGGGCGATATTGACATTGTGCCAGTTAGGTAAGGAGGTGGATTTCGTCCAGTCGGCTGTATTACGGTGAATTTTCTCGGCTAATTCGAGTAGGAAAGCATCTCCGGTATGGTTGTAAAGCCAGTAGATACTGATGAGGTTATCACCGCCACGGCTTTTCTCCCAATAATCTTCCAGAAGCTGGTCGTCGGGAACAGTCATCTGCCACTTGAAGTAATTCGTCATCAGGTCAATGACACGCTGATCTTGAGAATACTCATAATAAGATTGCAGACACCAGAGCATAATCATCTGTGCCCAAAGTTCGCGTTTGCCGTTACGTTCATTGACCGGACCGAAATAGCCATCCGGCTGGCGACTGGCAAATACACCTTCAATCCAATATTTGGTTTCTTCAATCATCTTCGGGTCATTCAGGATATATGCCAAATTGCCATACCCTTTGAGCCAGTAAGGAACTTCCTCCCAACCGTGATCGCCACCGGTTGTCAACCAGGCATTATTATCCTTTTCCAGCCAAGCGCTGATTTCTCCCAAGTGTCCGGTCAGACCGTCACGTTGCAACTCCAGATACTTCTTCACCCATCCTTCGGGCTGAATACTACCTACCGGCAACTTTATAAAATTCAACGGTCGAAGCGGAGCGCGATACCCGATATAATTGGTATTGACGGACTGTATGTCCGGTCGGTCCACTACTGTCACCGTACCACTGGAGGAAGCAGACGCACAAGCTGTAACCACCACTCCAAGCACTATCGATGCAAAAAGTCCTTTAGTTTTATTTTTTTTCATTTTGTCTATTCTATTCTCATTTAGATTATTTCAACTCTCATTGCACTGCTTCAAGACGCATATTATCAAGGTCCAGCAGCACTTTCTTTCCTATTCTCCGATAAAAGCCATTGCCTATAACTCCATCAAAGAATATACCGGGAACGATTTGGCCAAGAGGATATGTCTTTACAGCTTCCGGTCCAGGAGGCTGCATTAATTTATCATCAAATATTATTGTAGGATCTTTTAAAGTTTTATATGTGATCGCCCGGGCCTGATGCAGCATAACTACCCCGAATGTATTCTTTTTACTGGTAGAAGCAATCGGCAGTTCTTTCTGATGTTTCTCATAAAATGCAGAATTAACTGTAACATATTCATTAGAACCCGTATCCAGATTAGCTGTAAAAGCAACTCCATTGAGTTTTATACGCATATACAAATCGTATTTGTATGCATAAATATTGGGGGCTTTAGGAAGGTGAGCATTGGCCACAGAGACGGGGAAACACATTTTGTTATGTTCGTAATCTGTCTGTATTTTCCCTATCAATTTCATTACCGGCAGTCCAAGAGACACACAATCCGTAAACAATGTACGCACCGAATCTACAACAGCCTGCGCTTTCTTCCTCTTCTTTCTTCTCTTAATTGATGAACCGGATACAAACGGAACACTCGCGGTGTCCGAGTAAATGAAGGCTGGAATATTGTAAAAAGTTATATTTCCAACTTCAATAGAATCAATGATACTCCGGACAGAAATCAAGTCCTCATTGATCGTTACTTTATTCTCGTCAATGCTGTCATATCTAACCCCCATCCCATCCGCCAACTTTCTACTTAGGACACAGTAGGGTCCTATCCCTGTATCAAAGATAGTGCGCTGTAATATTCCATTATATTTTGCTTGAAAAACAAGTCTGTCGCCTTCTTCTATGTCAACAAAAGAAAGTGTATCGTTCCGTTTCATTTTTATAGGAGGCAGATTCACTGCATTTTCAGCATAGGATAAGAAATTCTCTGTAGCAGTTCGCCATTCTTCATATTCTTTTCCGCCTGTAGTTGTCTTTGTAAGACTTTCATTCCAAATTCGTTTCATCTGCAGATAAGTATCCAATGCCTTATCCATATCCCCTAGTTCGATGTACGCATCAAACAAATTAGAATAAAAAACAAGTGTTTTCTCCCCAAAAGTTGCATAATGGTGAGGTATAAACTGCTCTAAATAGTAAGCGACACTGTCTGTCTTGTTTAAAAATTGCGCCATTCGAAATTTATAGTATAACTCTAAATCAGAAGGGATCGTCGTTGTATCTGATATTTTTTTGTGTAATTTTTTTTGATTCAAAATATCTCCCGCTAAACATTAACTTGTCCAGTTTCTGCAACTGTTCAACATCCTCCTGCCCATACAATGTAAGTGGAATCAGCACAAAAATAAAACAGGTGATATAACATGTTTTCCAATATCTCATAATTTATTTCTATTTTTACCTTCTGACAAGAGCTGTCTGATAACAGGCTTATCAAGCTCCACTACTCCCGCAACCGAGAGCAGGGAGCTGATTCATTAATCCATTATTTATCAACAGAGAATTTGAAGATACATTGGCTTGTATACTTTTCACCCGGGCGAAGTACAGCCGACGGCCATTCCGGTTTGTTCGGAGTATCCGGATATTTCTGTGTTTCGAGACATACGGAAGCACGTTGGTTGTAAGTAATGCCTTTCTTTCCTGTCAGTGAACCATCGAGGAAGTTACCTGCATATACCTGAATACCCGGTTCGTTAGTATAAACGTCGAGTACGATGCCAGTCTTCGGTGATTTCAAAGAAGCGCATTTACGGGTTACGTCGCCTTTCGTGTTCAATACCCAGTTGTGGTCGTAACCGTTACCGTTTTTCAGCTGTACGAAATCATAATCGTTGATACGTTCGCCTACCGGAGTCGGGGTGCGGAAATCCATCGGAGTTCCTTCTACCGGAACGATCTCGCCAGTTGTCATGAAAGTACTATCCACCGGAGTATAATAGTCCGCATCCACCATCAACAGATGACCGGAATTGTTGCCTGCATCGCCTTCAAGGTTAAAATAAGAGTGGTTGGTCATATTTACAATCGTCGGTTTGTCTGTTTCCGCTTCGTATTGAATATCGATGGCATTATCGTCCGTCAGTTTCATCACCACTTTACAAGTGATGTTTCCCGGAAAACCTTCTTCACCGTCTTCTGCACGATAAGTCAACTGCAATTCCTGCGGATTCAACAATTCTGCATCAAACACCCGGTATTGGAATCCTTGCGGTCCGCCGTGCAGACAATGACCGTAGTTATTGCGGGGAAGCTGATATTCTACACCATCCAAGGTGAACTGTCCCTGATTGATACGATTGGCATAACGTCCGATGGTCGCACCAAAATCCGAAGGCTTGCTGATATAGTCCTGAATAGAATCGAAACCGAGAACAACATCACGCATCTGTCCGTCTTTATCGGGAACCATCACTGAAACAATACGTCCACCGAAGTTCGTTATACAAACTTCCATGTTGTTCTTGTTACGCAGAGTGAACAAATCAGTCTTCTTTCCATCCACTTCTGTCTGGAATTTACTCTGCAATAAACCGGAATCTGTAGCCTTTTCAGCTTTCGGAGTACAAGCTGCCATTAAAAGGGCGGCAACTGCCCATACACATAACTTTTTCATGATACAATTGGTTTTTAAATATTAGTTTTCAGCTATTCATATTTAGATGCAGACGACGCGGATAACGCGTTTTTTCTAATTTTGCATCAGAAAAAGAGCCGCATCATCCGCGTTATCCGCGTTCAATTTACTATGTCAGCATATCACTGTATACTATTCAATAAATCTACCTTTCCTTCATTAACCAGCTTCAAAATCAACTCACCGAAAAGAGTATTCTGCCAGGCAAACCATGCACGGGTAAATTTCTTCGGATTGTCCTTATGGAAAGATTCGTGCATAAAACCGGTACCGGCATCCGTGTCCATCAACATCTTGATACAGGTTTTGATTTCGGCATCATTCTGACTTGTGAAGGCTTTCATCATAATACTCATCGGCCACACCATATCGTAACCGATATGCGGTCCGCCGATCCCTTCGCCTGCCTTGCCTTTAAAGAAATAAGGATTGTCCTCACTCCACACAAAACGGCGGGTATTCTGATAAATCGGATCGTTTACATTCACATCACCCAGATAAGGCATCGCAAGCAAACTCGGCACATTGGCATCGTCCATCAGATGATGGTTTCCAAAACCATCTACCTCGAATGCATAGATTTTACCATATTTAGGATGATTATACACCGCATATTTCTTTAAAGCTGTTTCCACCTCCTGCGCCAAGTCCTTACATTCTTTAGACAAAGCTGTCTTCTTGTTTACCTTCTCCAAAATCTCGGCTGCCTTACGCAAAGAAGATACGGCAAAGAAATTGGAAGGAACCAGGAATTGAAGCGTAGTAGCATCGTCCGAAGGACGGAAACTGGAAACAATCAAACCGACAGGTTTCACCGGTGCTCCCAGACCGTCATTGCTCACAGTATCCAGTGCACGTTCCGTCTTACGTTGGAATTTATAAGGACCTACTCCGTCTTTGCGTTGTTGCTCTTTGAATGTTTTCAGTACATTAATGATTGCCTGAATCCATTCTTCGTTGAATATGCTTGCATCTCCGGTAGTCTTCCAGTAATGATAAGCCAAACGCAACGGATAACACAAGGAGTCTATTTCCCATTTACGTTCGTGCAACTCCGGTTTCATGTCTGTAAGGTCACTCATCCAATGACCGTCAGGAATAGCGCCGTCATTAAAAGCGTTCGCGTACGGATCGATATTGATACATTTGAACTGGCGGAGAATAACACCTGCCAGCATTTCTTTCAGTTCAGGATCCGCATTAGCTAATTGCACGTAAGGCCATACCTGTGCACCGGAGTCGCGTAGCCACATAGCATGAATATCACCCGTATATACGAACGTATCCGGTTTGCCATCACTTCCTTTACGGAAATGTACGGTTGTATCCAGTGTATTCGGGAAACAGTTGGTAAACATCCATGCCAACTTCGCATTCTTCAAAAGTTTCTGTACACGAAGAATCTCCTTCTCTACCGCATTGGAACGGAACAAACGATTGGATATTTCCGGGCGGTTATCTTTCTGAATAGCATCCGCCAGACATACATGCATTTCCGTCATACGGTTGGAGGCTTGCAGCTCCCCGCCACAGAGAAGCATACCTGCCAGCATACCTGCGCTGATATATTTGATCTGTTTCTTCATGATTACTTCTTCTTTTTAAATTCGTTAGAGAAAGAATAAGGGAAATCGGTCTCTTTGGTACCACGTTGCTGATTGGGGTTCGCATCCATCTTGAAAGAAATGCTAGCGCCATTCAACAAATCCTGATGAGTCAGATAGTTTTTGGTATATTCTTTACCGTTCAATGTCATTGATGAAATGTAACGCTTATCGTCTCCGTTATTCGGAGCAGAGATAGTCACCGTCTTTCCGTTTTCCAGATGCAACTTCATCTCCTTGAAGTAGGGAGTACCCAAAACATATTCATCCGTACCCGGACATACCGGATAGAATCCCATTGCCGAGAATACATACCAGGCAGAAGTCTGACCGTTGTCCTCATCACCGCAATAACCGTCGGGAGCAGGAGTATAAAGTTTGTCCATCACTTCACGAATCCAATGTTGCGCTTTCCAGGGTTGGCCGGAATAGTTGTACATATAAAGCATGTGCTGAATCGGCTGGTTGCCATGTGCATAGTTACCCATATTCATAATCTGCATTTCACGGATTTCATGAATAACGGCTCCATAATAACTTTCATCGAAAATCGGAGGCAGGATAAATACAGAATCCATCATCTGGTTGAATCCGTCTTTACCACCCATCAGGTCGATCAGACCTTGAGGATCATGGAATACCGACCAGGTATAATGCCAGCTATTGCCTTCCGTAAAGGCATCCCCCCACTTCAACGGATTGAACGGAGACTGGAACGTACCGTCTTCATTCTTGCCACGCATCAACTTATGTTTAGGGTCATAGAGATTCTTATAATTCATTGCACGCTTTGCAAAGATTTCAATCTCTTTTTTCGGTTTCTTCAAGGCTTTACCCAATTGATAGATACACCAGTCATCGTATGCATATTCCAGTGTACGGGCTGCATTCTCGTTAATACCTACATTATAAGGTACATATCCCAATTTATTGTAATACTCATGTCCTAATCGTCCGGTAGAACGAACATTCGGATGCACTGCGTTCGCTCCATGTTTCACGGCTTCCCACAATGTCTCGATATCGTATCCTTTCAATCCTTTCAGGTAAGCATCGGCAACTACGGAAGCAGAGTTGTTTCCAACCATACAACCTCTGTGTCCCGGACTTGCCCATTCCGGCAGGAATCCGCTTTCTTTATAAGTGTTCACCAATCCTTCCTGCATCTTTGTGTTCATGGATGGATACATCAGGTTAAGGAATGGGAACAGACAACGGAACGTATCCCAGAAACCGGTATCGGTAAACATATATCCCGGAAGTACTTCACCATTATAAGGGCTGTAGTGCATCACGTCTCCTTTAGCATCTATCTCGTAGAAACTTCTGGGAAATAATACTGAACGATACAGACAAGAGTAGAAGGTACGCAAATGATCGATATCATCATCTTTCACTTCAATACGTCCTAAAACATCGTTCCATACCTTGCGGCCTTTCGCTGCAATCTGTTCAATGTTGTCCGTACCCAGCTCTTTCAAGTTCAGTTCCGCCTGTTCAGGGCTGATAAAAGAGGAAGCTACACGCACATTTACCTGTTCGCCCTTGCGGGTTTTGAAACCGATCAGTGCACCGGCATGATTGTCTGTCGCTTCCAGTTTGTTGGTGTCAATCACACCACTGGCTACGGCAGCCGTATAAGTAAACGGTTTGTCGAATACTAGTACAAAATAGTTCTTAAAGTTGGCAGGAACACCACCGCTGTTTTTAGTGGTATAACCGATAATCTTGTTCTCCGAAGGGATTACTTTCACAAACGAACCTTTATCAAAGGCGTCTACCACTACATAAGAGTGGTCGTTTTCGGGGAAAGTGAAACGGAAAGCAGCCGCTCTCTCTGTCGGAGCAATTTCGGTCACTACATCATGATCGGCAAGATATACTTTATAATAATAAGGAGTAGCCGTTTCAGCTTTATGAGAGAACCAACTGGCACGCTCATCCTGATTAAATACTGCCTTACCGGTTACCGGCATGATGGCAAATTGACCGTAATCATTGATCCAGGGACTTGGCTGATGGGTTTGTTTGAATCCTCTGATCTTGTCAGCGTCATACGTATAGGCCCATCCATCACCCATTTTACCAGTCTGCGGAACCCAAAAGTTCATTCCCCAAGGCAGCGCAATGGCAGGGTAAGTATTTCCGGTAGATAATGCGTGCTTTGACTGCGTACCAACCAGCGGACTAACATAGTCCACCGGTCCGGTAATTGTTTTTGCAGTCATAGCCCATGCACTAAGTAACGTAAAAGCGAATAGAGCTAGTTTCTTCATGGTATTTTTGTTTTATTTAATCAGTTTTCCTTCAAGCATTTTGATATAATATCCACCTACAACGGAACGTGCCTGGAAGCCTCTTTGATTCGGTTCGTCTGTAAATACCCAGTCGGACATCGGAACACGGTTAGGTGTAACGTTCATAAACAGATATACGGGTTCGATAAATTTCTCAAAGGTAGCTTTGTCATTTGCCAATGTAGCTGTCCACATGATCCAGTCGGTCTTTGTGTATGTTTCACGGTTATCCAACGGAAGACCATATTTATTTTGCTTCGAAAGATAGTAAGCTATTTCCGTTTCTGCAACATTTTTAGGGAAGATTTGCAGATTCAACAGTTTATCCCACACCAAGTTATACTTCTGGCTCCATGTTCCCGGTTTGTCAAATGTAAGACGATAGTGGTCACCATCATCAGCCATTTTCACCCATTCGGCAGCCATTTCTTTCGCTTTCTGTGTGTACTTTTCAGCCACATCTTTTTTGCCCAGCATATCTGCCAGATAACCGTATGAAGCAACACCCATGATTGCTTTGATAGAAAGGTTGGCATTGTGTGCAAAGTGACCTGCAAAGTCATCGGTACAAAGTTGGTTGGCCGGATCAAGTCCGTTCTCTACCAGATAGTCTGTCCACGTAGTCAGGGTTTCCCAATGTTTCTGTGCGTAATCTGCATTACCTTCTACCTTGGCAATGGCAGCAGCCAACACTACCATATTACCCGATTCTTCTACCGGCATATCACCGCCATAAGTCTGGCCGTTAGCCAATGGATAAGTACCGACATCATGTGCAGCAAATAGTTTCGCCCATTTTCCGCTTTCGCTATAATAGAAGATATGGTTCATGGTAGCTTTCACCAATTCCGGATTGTAGTATAAAAGCAACGGAGCTCCCGGATAAGTCAGGTCGACTGTTCCGATGGAACCATTACTGAAGTTCTCCTTAGAAAGGAATACCAAGTCGCCGTTCGGAGCCTGTACCAGTTTATGTGCAGCCAATGCCTGACGATAAGCCAATGCACAAAGTTCGGCATATTTACGTCCACCGGCAGCAGTAGCTTCTTCCATCAGCTTCTTGTCGAAAGCAGCGCTGTTCTTCATTTGTGTCTTGTATTCTTTCTCCGCTTTCTGGAATTGGGAAACAATCGTTTCATTGCCCTCACGGTTCCAGTAAGGACGCAGGTTATCACCAAAGTATTGGATAGAATAAATATCATCATATCCGATCAACAGGTGGCCATCAGCTTTTTGTGTTTCGCCCAATGAACGTACCAAAGCCAGTTTATCATAACCGTTTGTGGTAGGAGCTTCCAGTTTATTGGCTACGAAGTTCTTGCGCAGCTCTCTGCCGTCACCGATTGCATAGGTACTGTTTTCCTTTTCAGCTGCCAGATAGAAATGTCCCCAGTCAATACGAACATCATCACCTTTTTTCTTCAGAATATCCTGATTGCGGCTTCCGGTACGAAGGAATAACAAATCGCCGTCAGTAAAGCTGTCGGCAACAGATTCCTGGTGAGGTTGGTCGATTGCCCATTGCGGAGATGCTTCGAAATACAGTTCAACCTGATGTTTCTTTCCGTCATTGGAGGCTACTTCATAAGAGATATAGTTGACAGGACGTGACAACAAGTCCAGATTATCCATAAACATAGGAGCGGTAAATGTCAGTTTCAAATCTACCGGACCGCAAGTAAATGTATAATAAGTCTGCATGGGTTGTACATCTGCAGAAGTTTGTTGCGCTGTTTGATGGAAAGAACGGTAACCGTCCAATTCTACCAGCAATCCGAAATCCAACAGTCCGTTTCCTACCCGGTTATGACAATAACCTGCAATCAGATTTTCACCCGGTTTCAAAGAAGCTACTACTTCTTCCGACAGTTTCACCCGCTCGTTCTTTTTACAAGCATTGCCTGTATCCACTACCTTGATGCCGTTGATATAGATAATAGCATCATCGTCATGAGAGAATTCAAGATATACATTCTTTCCTGTCAAGTCCTCCTGAATATCAGCTACCCGGCGTACCCAGATAAATTCTTCACCCCATTGGGTTTTAGCTGTATGTTCATTCTCCATGGTTCCGAAGGCAGCTTCGCCTTCTTTCCAGGCTTTATCATTGAATCCGGCATTCTGCCATCCGTCAGCAGGTTGTTGAGTGGTATACTTTCCTGTCCAGCTACCTTGTTCGGATGTCTTTACCAAAGGACGTAGTTCCAGTTCTTCCGTTCCCATGAAACGGTAGGTTTGTCCGTCTACTTTTGCAACACCAAGTAAAGAAAAATCCTTGCCTGTCCAATGTTTTACAGGACTGTCGTATAGATTGTCCGTAGTAGACCATGCACTAGTATAAGGATCAATTGTCACCAGCGGATATGCCGGAGCACGTAATTCATTCTTCTCGTGCTGTTCTACCTGGGTCTCACAGCTACAAAGTACAGAAGCTGTTCCCAGCAACAGCATCATCAGTTGTTGTTTCATAATTTAAATCACCTGTTTATTTAATCTATTTTACGCAAATTCCGTCGTTTTCTATTTATTTCTTAGCCGGAAACAAAAGCATCAATGCCGGTATACCGGAAGCAGAATAACTGTCGATTTCCGCACCTTCCGGCAACTTTTTATAGTATTCGCCTCCACATACGTTCCGTGTCTTATCTCTGTTTGCCCAACCTGTTTTGATGGTACGTTTCAGGAACGGGAGATATTGGGTTTGTCCGCAATCATACACCAACCATGCCATATATTCCGCAAAGATGGCAGTATAGATACCCTGTTCAATACCACCTTCGAAAGGTAGCACTTTATGTTCTGCTGACATATCTTTCACTGTATAGTCTGCTGCCAGAATAGCATTGTCCAGATAACGTTTCTCTCCAGTCGCCTTATAAAGCAATATGGATGCACCGATAAAGGTTGCCTGGTTGTAGACATGTGCCTTCCACGCGAGATTGCCATTTCCATGACGGCTATCAGCAATCTTTCCTGTTTCTTTATCCAGCAGATTTTCCACTCCCCATTCGTAGATTTCTTTGCCTTTGGCAAGATATTGAGCCTTCGTCTGATAATCCGGCCGTTTGCTGGTCGATTCTTTTCTATTTTCAGGCACGTTATTGTAGAGGGTTAATGCTGCAACAACTGTCGGAAAGTTGATACATGCCATCTTTCCATCACCGAATTTATTCGGTTTCGGATTTTGAATGGGTTGCCATTGCCAGAACATACCTCCGTTTTCTTTGTCATACGAACCTGTATCACCCACTTTTTCCGAGCCATACCATACCCGTTTGAAACTGGCTTCCGAAAGTTTCAGATATTCATCCACTCCAAAAAGCTCGTAACCGCGTGCCAGGCTGATAGTCCACCACATGATGTCATCGTAGATGAACCAGCCGGTATTTTCATTGTTATCATCAAAATCAAACTGACAATATTGCGCTTTGTTCCCTGCGAATATTTTCTCGCAGAGTGTTTTATAATAACTTGTCTTCTTTCTGTCTTTCTGTGCCTTTGCCAGTTTATAGGCATTCATTGCCATATCCCAATAAATAGGCTGACACCAGATAGCCGCTGCTCCATTGCCACGGTCAACAGCACTTGGATAGGACGAATTTGTCTTGTAAATATATTTATTGGAGTCTAGTAGTGTATTATTAAATCCTTCATAAGCTGCCCATACATCTTCGTTCGTATATGCGTGCTTCTTCTGGTTTGCTTTTCCTGAATTGCCGACTGCCCATATAGTAGTTGATGCTCCCAATAGTAGTGTCAGAGCCAAAAGAATTTTGCTTTTCATGATAGTTTATAAGTTTATAGTATTTTTCCTGTTACAAAGATTGCAGAAATAGCTGAAAAAAAACGATAATATTTATTCAATAAAGAACAAATACAGACCAAAACACTTTTCTACAATAAAAATAAAGGATTAATAAAGGGTTATTGGAGAATAATTTCCCCTTACTCTGTCCTTATGACAGAGATAAGGGGAATATTTAATCTACCTATTGAAAACTCATCCCGGTAAACAATTATTTGTTATCTGTAATGTCTGTGGATTCAATCCATTGCCAGTTATCACCAACTAATGTTGCTGTATGACCTTTCAAACCTGTTATTGTATTGGTAGCACTTTGAGTAGGCTGATCACCTTTCACTTCAAAATCCCAAGCATCTACCAAATCCGGGTTATCGGCACTTACACCTTCTTCATTACCCATATAAGAAGCATATACCTGATTTTCTGTCCGATTTGTTTTCCAGATACGTATCTTCTTTATGTAACCGGAGAACCATTCGTTACGATTTCCATTTTTGTCCATCATACAGAATCCCGTCATGCGAATCTGATTGGCTATGGATTGTTCATTGATATACGTTCTCCAAGACTCACCCACACGAATAGGATCTCCTTGCCTCGTACCGTCAATCATGGAATAACACTTCACATCTGTCGGAGTATCAAATCCCGGCAGTCCCTTATCCCTGAAGAGGAATGCATAATGCGTCCAACGATCTTTGGTCCAGTTGTCCGACTTTTTCCATCCCGGTTCCCATTCTTGTGGATTTGTATGATTATTATCTTGCCAGTGAGCAACCATTGTTCTCAACAATCCCTTCGTACGATCCTGGGCACGCCATCCGCTCCAATAAGGATCGTTTGTCATGGTAGAAAGGAAAGTACAGTTGTCTTCTCCCTGTTTATTGCAATATTCTTTGATATTCACCCAAAGTTCAATCGTAAATGCCTGATTGTCATCCTCTCCAAACTTCACATAATCCTCGCTATAACCAAAGTCTATATAGGAACCGGCATTTCCATCTACAAACAGATTCCAGGTAATCTGACTGTTATCCGGCCATGCAGAATCTTCGACTTCTTCTACTTTCTTATCGGCAGCAGCAATAGCCTCATCATAAATCTCCTGCGTCATATCTGTGATGGAACCGGATTTGATTCTTTCAGCCAGACTTTCCAAGTCTTTAGCTGCACTCTCCAAAACCGACTTATTTTCTACCGGATATTGTCCCTGATGATTTCCCCACTTCGTTTCATCATTAACGATTGCAAGTATTTCATCCGCCTTAGCCAGTAAATTATTGATATATTGCTGTGCTTCCGGAGACAGATTATAATATTTTGAATTTTTAAACTCGTCAATCGCTTGATTTACCTTTGCTACAGCAGCTTCCAAAGTTGTTTCATCCAGTTCTTCGCCAGCTTCTACCCGTGTTATCAGTGCATCCAACTCGGTAATAGCGGCATTTAATATATCCTTTCCGGTTTCAGGATATGTTCCGGGAGCAGTTCCGTAGGTTGAATTTTTCAATAAATAGTTCAATGACGTACGACTTTCCCGTAAGATACTTAATTGTGTATCTGTTATATACTCGTCTTCAATATCGTCACAAGCGGTAAATATCCCTGCCAGACAAGAAATCAGGAGGAAAGAGAGGAGCATTGCTCCCTCTCTCCATTTATTAGTTAAACATTTCATGTTTTTCATCGTTTTTACATTATTATTCAACAATACGTTGCCACTCGTAAGTACCGATAATCTTAGCAGTATGACGGCCTGTCAGGTCTATTACTTCATTACCCGAACCGGAAGGTTTGGTCATGAAATCCCATGCTGCCGCCAAATCTGCTTCTTTACCCGTCACTTCAGCCGTTCCATTATAAGAATTCTGAACATATTCGTTATCCTTTGCGCTTTTCCAGATACGGATTTTCTTCATATAACCGGCAAAGCCTTCTTCAAACAGATTATCACTAGTACGCATATAACGTCCGAAAGCGGTCATCGGGGCATTATAGTTGGCATAGTTGCTCGAATTATAGAATCTGCTACCCACGCTTCCCTCGGTTGTTTTCACTTCTCCGTTCACATACAACTTCGCACGAAGCTCCGGACTGCCCGGCAAGCCTTTATCACTGTACACAAACAAGAAATGTTGCCATTCTCCATCTTCCGGTGCCTTTAGTGACGGTTCACAGATATTTCCTCCTGTTTCGCCCCAAGTTGCACGATAAATACCACCGTCTGCATTACGCCAGTACATCATCCAGCCATTACGCCATCCGTCACCGCCCATGTAAGTTGACAGGAACACATTCTGGTCTTTTCCACCACCTTTGGTTACTTTCACCCAAAACTCAACAGTAAAGGCTTGGTTTCCTTCGGTTCCGAAATTGACATATTCTTCGCTACGTCCGAAATCGATATAAGAACCACCATCACCACGTCCGTCCACAAACAGTTCAGCCGGTGTTGTTTCAGCATCTTCTGTACGGATCGTACTCTTGAACTGTTCTATAGACGCCTTGGCTTCTGCCACATAGCGTTGTTTCTCACTTTCCGACGGAGAGGGTTGCTGATATTTGATTAAAAGTACCGCACGATTGGCATCATCTATCGCATCTGTCAGAATTGCCCGGCTTTCGGTGGGGTACTGTCCTTTCTTATCTCCGTAGTCTGAATTTTGCTGCAAATCGGTCATTTCAGCAATCAATGCATCCAGTTGGTCGATATAGGTATCTTCTATTTCAGGAGCCGCAGTATACTCGTCATGCGTTTCTTCAGAACAAGCCGCCAATTGAAGTGTCAGTACCATGCATAACACATAATACCACATTTTCCAATTTGAATATTTCGTATTCATTATTCTTCTTTTTTATGGGTTACAATTATTTATCTGCCGGAAACAACAACATCAATGCCGGTATTCCGGATGCACTATAGCTATCAATAGTAGCGCCTTCTATCTGTGCCTTATGATATTCGCCACCACACAAATTACGTGTCCGGTCGCGATTAGCCCAGCCGTAATTAATGTTGCGTTTCACAAAAGGTATATATTGCGTCTGAT
>ERZ827150.3114-NODE-3114-length-16702-cov-11.183276_pt1 | contig 16702 bp, 16 predicted proteins | sample MGYA00519779_ERZ827150 | MGnify/ENA primary metagenome ERZ827150 (study PRJEB31778, sample SAMEA3449267) | human gut metagenome | biome: human gut; feature: human-associated habitat; material: faeces | place: United Kingdom | collected 2010/2012 ...
TGCTGGACCGGCAGTCCCAGCGGCTGCGGAAGCTGACGGAGGACCTGGTGGAGGCGTCCAAGGCATCCACGGGGAATATACCGGTATCGCCGGCCCCTACGGACCTGAATGTGCTGCTGAGCCAGGTGTGCGGCGAGTATCAGCAGCGGCTGGAGGACCAGGTGCTGGAGCCGGTGCTGGCTCTGTGCCAGCCGGGGCCGGTGGCCATGGCCGACGGGCGGCTGCTGTGGCGGGTGCTGGACAACCTGATGAGCAACATCTGCAAATACGCCATGCCCGGGACAAGGGCGTATCTGTCCACGGAGGCGGGAGAGGACGGCGTGCGGATGGTGGTGAAGAATATCTCGCGGTATCCGCTGAATATCTCCGCCGACGAGCTGACGGAGCGGTTCGTCCGGGGGGACAGCTCCCGGTCCACCGAGGGCAGCGGGCTGGGGCTGTCCATCGCCACCAGCCTGACCGCCATCCAGGGCGGCGACTTCCGACTGACCATCGACGGCGACCTGTTCAAGGTGACGCTGACGCTGCCCCGGGCGGAGCAGAAGGAAAAACAGGAATAACGGGGCATGAAAATACCCTCCGGCGGAGTGAAAACCGCCGGAGGGTGATTTTTATGTGTTGGCACAGCGGGACAGAAACTGCCGGGTGCGCTCCATCCGGGGATGGTCCATGACCTGACGGGGGTCCCCCTGCTCCACGATGACGCCGCCGTCCATGAAGATCAGCCGGTCCGCCACGTCCCGGGCGAAGGCCATCTCGTGGGTCACCACGATCATGGTGGTGCGGCGGTCGGCCAGCTGGCGGATGACCCGCAGCACCTCGCCGGTAAGCTCCGGGTCCAGGGCGGAGGTGGGCTCGTCGAAGCACAGCACGTCCGGCTCCATGCACAGGGCCCGGGCGATGGCTACCCGCTGCTTCTGGCCGCCGGAGAGCTGGTGGGGATAGTGCCCCGCCCGGTCGGACAGGCCCATCTGCTCCAGCAGGGCCAGCCCCCGGTCCCGGATGTCCGCCTCCGATTCGCCGGGCAACTTGGCAAGACGCCTGGCCAGGGTCACGTTTTCCAGGGCGGTGTATTGTGGAAACAGGTTGAAATCCTGGAACACCAGACCGAAATGCAGGCGCTTTTCCCGCAGCTCCCGCTCCCGCACCGGGGGGCGGGACCCGTCCAGCAGGGTCTGGTCCCGCAGGGAGATCACCCCGGCGTCCGGCTGCTCCAGAAAATTCAGACACCGCAGCAGGGTGGTTTTCCCGCTGCCGGAGGAGCCGATGACGGACAGCGTCTCCCCTTCCGGCAGGTCGAAGCTCACATCCCGCAGCACCCGGGTGCTGCCGAAGGATTTTTCCAGGTGCGCAACGCTCAGATAGGACATATGCTCCCCCCTTTCAGCGGAAATAGCTCAGACGGCGCTCCAGATACCGGAACAGCAGCGTCAGAAGCCCCACAAACAGCAGATAGTATACCCCGGTATAGAACAGGGGCCAGGTGATCCCGGCGGACTTCACATAGTCCTCACCGGCCTTGGTCAGCTCCACGATGGCGATGATCCGGGCCAGGGACGTGTCCTTCACCAGGGTGATGATCTCGTTGGACATGGGAGGCAGGATCCGCTTCACCACCTGAAGCAGGGTGATTTTGAAGAAGATCTGGCGGCGGGTGAGGCCCAGCACCTGACCGGCCTCCCACTGACCCGCCGGGACGGCCTGGATGCCGCCCCGGTAGATCACGGAGAAATAGCAGGCGTAGTTCAGCACAAAGGCCACGGTGCACGCCAGCATCCGGTTGCTGCCCCAGATGTTGTGACCGAACCACAGGCCGGGGCCGTAGAAAATGATGATCAGCTGCAGCACCAGGGGCGTGCCCCGGATCACCCACACCAGGGCGTCGAACACCGCCCGCACCGGGCGGCAGCGGCTCATGGAGCCCAGGGCTGCCAGCAGGCCCAGCGGCAGGGAGAACGCCAACGTCAGCCCAAACAGGACGGCGGCCTGGCGCATCCCCTGGAGCAGGGAAAGGGTTACGGTCCAGAACATGGCCTTATGCGGCGGGGACCACGATGACCTGGGCGTTGCGGCAGTAGGCGGGGGTGCAGGTCATGGCGGTCTGCACGCCGTCGGTGAGGGTCATGCCGTTCCACACCACGTCGATGGCCTTGCTGTTGAGCTCGTTGACCTTCTGGCCCCACTCGATGACGACGAACTCCACGTCCACCTCCAGGCGCTGGGCCACCAGCCGGGCCAGCTCCGCGTCGAAGCCGGTCCACTGGCCGTTGTCGTCCTTATAGTCCATGGGGGCAAACTCCGTGATGCCCACCACCAGGGTGCCCTTGCCCCGGATATAAGCCACGTCGCCTCCGGCGTCCTCGGTATAGCCGGTCTGGGGCATTTCCGCCAGCAGGTCCTCCCGGATGCCGAACTGCCGGGCCAGGGTCTGGGTGGTGCCGTCCTGATAGGCCTCGGCCAGAACGGAGGTGATGAAGTCCGCCAGGTCGGAGCCCTGGCGGCAGCCGATGCCGTATTCCTCCTCCGTGAGGCTGTCGGTATAGGTGAGGTTGGGATAGCTGGTGTCGGGTCCGATCATGGCGCCGGCCATCAGCAGGTCAATAACGGCGGCGTCGGAGGTCCCGGCGGCTACCTCCATCAGGGCGGCTGCCTGATCCTGGACACTGTTGACGGTCCAGCCCTTTTCCTTGGCCACCTCCTCGCCGGCGGAACCGGCCTCCACGGCGTAGACCATGGTTTTCTCGTCGGTGCCGGTGTTGGTGTTCTTCTGGCCGCAGGCGGCCATAGCGGCGGTCATAGCCAGCAGCAGGAGCAGGCACAGCCCGCGGCGGATGATATTTTTCATGATTTCCTCCATTCCCCGGCCCCTACCGCCGGGCGATTTAGTATGCTAATACACTAACACGCTACTGAGATAAAGTAAAGATGGGAAAAGCCACAAATTTACACGGTGGCGGCTGTGTAATTTGCACGAACGACACAAAATGGCAAAAAGTACGCGCGACACGGACAAATATGCAAAGCCAAGACGGCTCTTATTTCGGTCATTGCGCGACCAGTCCGCAGACTGGTCGCGGCAATCCGTTCTGAGTTGTGAAGGACTGGTATCCACTTGAACACACAGAGGACGGATTCCCACGTCGGCCCGTCAAGCGGGCCTCCTCGGAATGACAGACCAGCGGTATTTGGCAGATTGACAGCGATTGAGGGGGACGGCAGCGGGGCATGCTAAAGGGGAGAGGAGGCGCGCATGGACATTTTTGACGGATTGACCGCCCTGGGCGGACTGTGCCTGTTTCTGTTCGGCATGCAGATCATGGCGGAGGCGCTGCAGCGCCGGGCCGGGGGACGGCTGGAGGGCCTGCTGCGGCGGATGACCCGCAGCCGCTGGGCGGGGTTCTTCACGGGCCTGGCGGTGACGGCGGCGGTGCAGAGCTCATCGGCGGCCATGGTGATGGTGGTGGGCTTCGTGAACTCCGGTATGCTGACCCTCCGCCAGGCGGTGGGGGTCATCATGGGCACCAACGTGGGCACCACGGTGACGCCCTGGCTGCTGAGCCTGGGAGGTCTGGAGGGCGGCGGCGTCCTGGGGCGGCTGCTGCGCCCGGCGGGCTTTGTGCCGCTGCTGAGTCTGTGGGGCATTGCGGCGTATCTGGCCGGAAAGGGCAGCCGCCGGGACACCGGCCAGGCCCTGCTGGGCTTTGCCGTTCTGATGCAGGGCATGGAGATCATGACCGCCGCCGTGTCGGGCCTGGCCCGGGCGGAGGGGTTCCGGCAGCTGTTCACGGCCTTCGGCAGCCCTCTGCTGGGGGTGCTGGCCGGGGCGGTGCTGACGGCGGTGATCCAGTCCAGCTCCGCCTCGGTGGGGATACTGCAGGCCCTGGCCGCCAGCGGACAGGTGACGGTGGGGGCCGCCATCCCCATCGTCATGGGCCAGAACATCGGCACCTGCGTGACGGCGATGCTGTCCTCCGTGGGGGCCAGCCACAGCGCCCGGCGGGCGGCGCTGGTGCATCTGCTGTTCAACCTGGCCGGGGCGGGCATCTGGCTGGGGGTGTTCTGGCTGGTGAAGACGCTGGCGGCTCCGGCCATTCTGGACCGGGCCGTGACCCTGCCGGGGGTGGCCGTTATCCACACGGCCTTCAACCTGCTGTGTACGGCGGCGCTGTTTCCGGCGGCGGGCCTGCTGGAGCGGGCGGTGCTGCGGCTGCTGCCCGGAGAGGAGACGCCCTCTGCGGAGCCGGATCCCCGTCTGCTGGCGGCTCCGGCGGCGGCCCTGGAAAGGTGCCGGGAGCTGACCCTGGAAATGGCGGACCTGGCTCGGGACAACCTGCGCCGGGGGATTCAGGCCCTGACGGAGGTGCACCCCGACTCGGCCCGGGTGCTGCGGCGGCAGGAGGAGCGCATCGACGGCCTGGAGGACGCCCTGGGCACGTTTCTGGTGCGGCTGGGCGGACGGACCCTGACCCGCCGGGACAGCGCCCGGGCGGCGGAGCTGCTGATGCTCATGGGCGACCTGGAGCGGCTGGGGGATCACGCCATGAACCTGCTGGAAAGCGGGGAGGAGCTGCGGGACCGGAAAATTGAGCTGCCGCCGGAGGACCGGCGGCAGCTCCGGGTGCTGACGGAGGCGGTGGAGGAGATCGCGGACCTGGCGTTGGCGGCCTTCCGCCGGGAGGACGCCGCCGCCCTGGGGCAGGTGGAGGCCCTGGAGCAGGTCATCGACGGCCTGCGGCAGCGGCTGCGGGCCAGGCGCATCCGGGAAACGCAGCCGGGGGAGGGGGCCATGGAGCTGAGCTTCGTGTGGTCGGACGTGCTGACGGACCTGGAGCGGGCGGCGGACCACTGCTGCAACATCATGGAGTGCGTGGCGGACCTGTCCGCCGGGAACCGGAATCTCCATGCCGCCCAGCTGGCGGTCCGGCAGCGGGACCCGGCCTTCGACAGCCGGGTCCGGGCCTATGAGCAGAAGTATCGAATATAAAAAGCCTGTGTATTCGGTGCAATTGCACCGAATACACAGGCTTTTTTTATCCGTTCAGCAGGGCCAGCTGGTAAAAGGCCACGGCGCTGGCGGCGGCCACGTTCAGGGAATCCACCCCGTGGGACATGGGAATTTTCACGGTATAGTCGCAGGCGGCGATGGTGGAGGAGGCCAGGCCGTCCCCCTCGGTGCCCAGCACCATGGCCAGCTTCGGCTCCGCCAGCAGGCGGGGATCGTTCAGGGCCAGGGAGTCGTCCCGCAGGGCCAGGGCCACGGTTTTGAAGCCCAGCTCATGCAGCAGCTCCGGCCAGCGCTCCTCCTCCGGCAGATACGTCCAGGGCACCAGGAACACGTTGCCCATGCTGACCCGGGCGGCCCGGCGATACAGCGGGTCGCTGCCGGCGGCGGTCAGCAGCACCGCGTCCACATTCAGAGCGGCGGCGGAACGGAAGATGGCCCCGATGTTGGTGGGGTTCATGACGTTCTCCAGCACAGCGATGCGCCGGGCTCCGGCACAGACCTCCTCCACAGAGGGCAGCCGGGGCCGCCGCATGGCGCACAGCATCCCCCGGGTCAGGTGAAAGCCCGTCAGTTGGGTCAGCACCGGCAGCTCCGCCGCATACACCGGAATATCCGCCGGACAGCGGGCCAGCACCTCCGCGCCCTTGCCGGTGATATGCTTGCGCTCCATCAGGAACGACACCGGCGTGCACCCGGCGTCCAGAGCCCGGCCGATGACCAGAGGACTTTCCGCCACAAACAGGGCGTTATCCGGGTCCGCCCGGTTCACCAGCTGGTTTTCCGTCAGGCGGGCGTAGATATCCAGCTCCGGCGCGGAGAAATCGGTGATGTCAATGATCCGGGCCATGTTATCTGGCTTCCCGGGCCCGGCGGGCAGCCTCTTCGCGCTGGCGGCAGATCTCCGCCCAGCTGGGGATCTTCTTCAGCTCCTCGTCCAGATCCCTCAGAACGGTGGGAATGTCAATGTTCTGGGGACAGGCCCGGGTGCACTGGCCGCAGCCCACGCAGGCGGCGGGGCGCTTGTCCTCGGGCAGAGCCTCCACCCGCATACCCACGTTGGTGCAAGGAGAGAACTTCATCTCGTTATACACCTGCAGCAGCATGGGAATATTCAGTCCCATGGGACAGCCGTCGCAGCAGTAGCGGCAGCCGGTGCAGGGCACCGCGCCGTACATGCCCTTGGCGATGTCCAGCAGAACCCTTTCCTCCTGCTCCGTCAGGGGGCGGCGCTCGGCAAAGGTGCGGACGTTGTCCTGCATCTGCTCCGGGGTGGTCATGCCGCTGAGGATCATCTGGACCCCCTCCACCCCCTGGAGGAAGCGGAAGGCCCAGGCGGCGACGGACTCCTCCGGGTGCAGGGCGCGAAGCCGCGCCTCATCCTCCGGCGTCAGGGACGCCAGGCGGCCGCCGCGGATGGGCTCCATGACCCAGATGGGGATGTTGTACCGGTTCAGCAGCTCGCATTTTTCCTTCGCCTGCTGCAGCGTCCAGTCCAGATAGTTGAGCTGGATCTGACAGAACTCCATTTCCTCCCCGTGCCGCTGCAAAAACTGCTCCAGCGCGGGCAGACCCGCGTGCGTGGAGAAGCCCAGATGCCGGATCCGGCCATTTTTCTTCTGCTCCAGCAGATACGGGATGATGTTCCACCGCGCGTCCTCATAGACCCCGATGGAGTTTTCGTAGACGTTGTGCAGCAGATAGAAATCAAAATACTCCACGCCGCACTTCTTCAGCTGCCGTTCGAAGATATCCGCCACATCATATGTAGGCGCGATCTGATGGCCGGGGAACTTGTCCGCCAGATAGAAGCTCTCCCGCGGATAGTTCTGCAGGATCTTCCCGATGACAGTCTCCGACTTGCCGGAGTGATAGGACCAGGCGGTATCGAAGTAGTTGACGCCCTGCCGGATGGCGGCGTCGGTCATGGCCGCGGTCAGTTCCTCGTCGATGCTTTTGTCCTCGCGCAGCGGCAGCCGCATCGTGCCGAAGCCGAGCTGCGACAGCTGCAGATCCTGAAACGCTTTGTAGATCATAGAGCGTATCCCTTTCTTTATTTATATATTTTCTGTATCCAGCATAGCACATTTCCCACCGGATTTCCAGCACAGAAAAACCCGCCGGCAGTTTTTGCTGCCGGCGGGAAAGATTCAGAAGCTGATGACGCCGAGGTGCTCGAGCAGGATCTTCAGGCCGATGAGGATCAGGATGATGCCGCCCGCGAGCTCCGCCTTGGCCTTGTACTTGAGGCCGAACAGATTGCCGACCTTCAGTCCCGCGGCGGAACAGACGAACGTCGTTATGCCGATCAGACAGACCGCCAGCGGCACATTGACGTCCGGCAGCAGCGCGAACGTGATGCCGACGGCCAGCGCGTCGATGCTCGTGGCCAGCGCCAGCAGGAGCATCGTCTTGAAGCTGAACGAGTCGTTGCCGTTGGACTCTTCCTTGGACAGGCTCTCCTTGATCATGCCCGCGCCGATGGCGGACAGCAGCACGAACGCGACCCAGTGGTCAAAGGCTGTGATGTACTGCTCGAACGTCGAGCCAAGAAAATAGCCGATGGTCGGCATCAGCGCCTGAAAGCCGCCGAACCATGCGCCGATGATCAAATAGTGCTTGAATTGCAGCTTTTTCGTCGAAAGGCCCTTACAGATCGACACCGCAAACGCGTCCATCGACAGTCCGATGCCCAGCAGAAGAATTTCCAGGATGCTCATAATTCCAACACAGCCTTTTCAGTGAAATTTTGTTAAAATCTCATGCTTACATGGGAAAGTCAAGAAAAAAGCGCGGTTTTCCGCGCTTTTTTCAGAAAAATCATGCGTGTTTCCGCTTTTTGCGGAACGCTCTGTGGTATACGATGAAATACAGTACCGCGCTGACCGGGATGGCGACAAACACGTCGAGGATCGAGTGCTGCTTGACGAGCACCGTCGACGCGCAGATCAGCAGCCCCAGCGGCAGCGCGACCCACTGCAAGTGCCGCCTGCAGAGCGGCTCCGAATCAAAGCAGGCCAGCGTCAGCGCCGCGCAGCCGATGACGTGCATACTGGGCAGCACGTTCGTGTTGGTGTCAGCGGTATAGATGCGCTGCACGAGCCAGATGAAGAAATCGTGCTGTGCGAACTCCGTCGGGCGCAGATCCTGTCCGTTCGGGAAAATCAGGCAGAACAGGATCGAGCCGCCGAAGCCAAGGCCGATATACACCATGAACCGCTTGAACGCGGGCACGTCGTACCACATGAGGTACAGCGTCATGGCAAACAGCAGCGGGTGCCACATGCAGTAGGGGATGATAAAATACCGGCAGAAGGGGATCTTATCGTCGAGCGGGAGATACGATACCCAGTAATGGTCGGTCACAACATGCTCGGCAATATAAAACAGGACGAGATAAGCGATCCAGATGAGAAGATACCAGTGATGGCGGCAGTTTTCAACTGTCCCGATCTTCCACTGCTTTTTCGGATGGCTGCGCATGGTCTGACTCCTTCTTGGTTTCCGTGATGGTGGGGATGAACGCCTTGGCGATGCGGCCATTGCCGCGGTGCTTGATATAGAAATAGCCGAACACGCTGAACGTCAGCGCGCCGATAAAGTTGACGAACAGATCCTCCATCGTGTCGTACAGGCCGATATCGAGATAGCCGTTAAAGCCCAGATCCTGTCCATTGACGGCGACGGAGGTGATGTTGTCAATCGTAATGGGAATATTCTTGTTCGTCGGGTCAAGCATAACAGACGAGATTGTGTGCACGATCGTGTCCTTCTGCATATCCATGTGGAACAGCCTGTCCACGCTGAACTCAAAAAACTCCCACAGAACGCCGATGGTCATCGAGAAGCAGAACGCGACAAGCGCCACATAAATAGGGGACAGCTGGAACTTGATCTTGTCATTCCGGTTCAGAATATCGATGAGTGCAAAGCCGAACGCTGCGCACAAAAAACCCGTCGTTGTGTGGAGGATGGAATCCCAGTTGGGGACATTGATGAAAAAGCAGCCCAACTCACCCAGAATTTCCGAAGCGAAGATGAACACCAGAATGATGATCTCCAGTGTGCTTGGCAACTCGATGCCGAAGTTTTTCTGCACAAACAGCGGCAGCAAAAACAAAAACAGCACCAGCAGGCAGATTGCTGCGTTTTCATATTCGCCGCGCAGGATCGACGAGACGAGGATTGCCACGACAACCAGACGCAGAATGATATAGACCGTAAATACGGCGGGCTTTTTTTTTGCTTCCGCGAGCAGCCGCAGCCGCTTCTGACGGTTCTTTTCCTTCATATCCAAATACCCCAATCATTAGTAAAGAAAATAGTACCCGAAATCTACGCAAAAAACAAGCGGAAGAATGTTAAAGGTTTATGAAGATTGGGCAGAACAGAGATTTTGTATAGTATTAAAGACACTTGGACGAGGGCGTCATTCCGGCTGCTTTTTTCGGAAAAACAGCCGCTCCACGCGCTTGTACAGGAAGAACGTCAAAACCGACACCAGCACGCCCTTGAGCAGATTAAACGGCACGACAGCCAGCAGCACGAGCGTGGAAAGATCGGTGATTGCACCGTTGACCTGTGTACCCATGGCGATGATCGCATCGAGCGGCAGACCGTACATCACGGCAAAGCGCGGAATGAGGAACCACGCGTTGAAAAAGCTTCCAAACACGGTCATAACACCCGTGCCAAGCGCCAGAGACGCGACAGCCCCTTTTTTGCTCAACAGCTTCTGATACAAAATCGACGCGGGCAGCACGAACGAACAGCCAACGAGGAAGTTCGCCAGATCGCCGACGAACGCTGTTGATGTGCCCTTGAGCAACAGATGAATCAGAACCTTCAGGAACTCGCAGACCACGCCTGCAACCGGGCCCAGCGAAAACGCGCAGATCAGAACCGGCAGTTCACTGAAATCAAGCTTATAAAACGGCGGCGCAAAAAACAGCGGCAGTTCGATGACCATCAGAACGCCTGAGATCGCTGCCAGCATGCCGACGGTCGTGATGGTGTGTGCGGTGCTCAGCCGGTGGCGCTTTTTCATCACCAGCTTCTCGCCGCCCCATGCCAGCAGCACGACCGCCGCCGTGACTGCCAGGCAGAGCAGCACAAATTGAACATTTTCCGAGATCGAGGAGAATAGTGTTTTCATGGAAGACCATCCTTTGCAAACAAAATAAGCACCTGAAACGAACTTCAGGTGCTGCAAACAGACGGTCCAGATTGCTCTAGTGACCGCACAGAAATCTTCTTCCATCCAGACTGTACTGTCGGTACCGGAATCACACCGGTTCAGCTTGCGCTCGCGGACTCTACCGCCGGTCGGGAATTGCACCCTGCCCTGAAGATCGATTCAATTTGTAGCATTATAGTAGCACGGTGCAGGCCGCTTGTAAAGAGGCTATTTTTCTGATATACTGTGGAAAATAAACGGGAAAGAGAGTGAAAGCCTGTGATCTGCGCCTTTACCGGCCACCGGCCGGAGCGCCTGCCATGGGGGCAGAACGAAGATGATGCGCGCTGTGCCGCACTCAAGACGCTCCTGCGCCGCACGGTGCGGGAGGTCTATGACCGGGGCTTTCATACCTTCTTGTGCGGTATGGCCCGCGGCTGCGACCAGTATTTTGCCGAGGCCGTCCTGGCCGCAAGGGCAGATGGCGCGCAGAACGCGCGGCTGTGTGCGCTCGTCCCATGCCCGTCGCAGCCGGACGGATGGGATGCAGCGTCCCGCACGCGCTATTGGGCTTTGCTCGCCGCCTGCGATCGGGTTGAGGTGCTGGAGGATCACTATAGCCCCGGCTGCATGCTCCGGCGCAACCACGAAATGCTCCGCCGCGCGCAGCTGCTCATCTCCGTCTACGACGGCACCCCCAGCGGCACTGCCGCTACTGTCCGCCGCGCCGAACAACAGGGGATTGAAGTGCTGCCGTTGTGGATGTAAGTGACTCTGATGAATCCGAATGCGCCCAAGGCTCCCCTTGGACGACACAAGGGGAACTGGCCCGAAGGGTCTGAAGGGATGTGAACGTCGCAAATTTCGGGGCACCCCGAACTTTGCAATAAATTCCCTCCGGCATTTGCTTTGCAAATGCCACCGCTCCTTGTCATGCGGTGCATGATAAGGAGCGGCTTTGGGGGTAGAATCACTCCGGCATTTTCAAGCCGTGCATCACGCCGGTCTTTGCGCTGGAGGCGACGTCTGCGCCGACGATCTGACCGTCCTTGACTAGAAGCGTTGCGTAATAGACGCCGGCTTCGTCCGGATAGTTTGTGATCCGATAGACATAGCGCGTCAGTTCCTCGCCGCTGTATTGCAGCAGATCGTAGCCCTGCGAGACCTGCAGTTCGTTGTAGCGCAGGAATACTTCGCTGGGATCAGCCGGGACTGTGACCTGCTGGGTCTTGACCGGCTCCGGCTCGACCTGCCAGCCATAGCCTTCGAGGAAGGCAATGCGCGCCTCGTTCGTTGCACCCTGCGCGCTGCTTTTTGTGGGCTTTTCCGTTTCGCTGCCCGCGCCGTGCAGACAGAGCGCCAGCACGACTGCCGCCGCGATGAGCAGCAGTACGATGAGCAGCAGCCTTCTTTTGGGGACTTTCGCCGTCATGATGACCATGGAACGATTCCTCCAATCTATTTGATTGCATGGTACAACCTATGCAGACCGATTTGATTTATGACAGGAGCAGCCGTATGCAGAGACTGGACAGAATTCTGAGTGAGGCGGGCGTCGCCAGCCGGAAGGAGCTGCGCGCGATCATCCGTGCGGGCCGCGTAACCGCAGACGGCGCGGTCGTGACCGACGAGAGCCGGAAATTTGACGAAGCAGCCGTCCATATCGCCGTGGACGGCCAGCCCGTGCGCCTGCGCGGGCCGGTCCTCATCATGCTCCACAAGCCCGCAGGCTATCTGACCGCCGCCGACGATCCGAAGGCAAAGCCCGTCATGGAACTTGTGCCGGACGAATACCGGAGAATCGGCGTTATGCCCGTCGGCAGGCTTGACAAGGATACGGAGGGGCTTCTGCTGCTGACAAACGACGGCGATCTGGCCCACCGCATTTTGTCTCCCCGGCATGGTGTCTGGAAGCGCTATTACGCCGAGCACGAGGGACAGACAGGGCCGGAGGATGTACGCGCGTTCGAGCAGGGACTGGTGCTGGCCGACGGCCTGCACTGCCTGCCGGCGAAGCTCACGCCGCTGTCTGACGGGCGCTCCATCGTCTGCGTGCAGGAGGGAAAGTACCATCAGGTGCGCCGGATGCTCGCCAGCAGGGGCTGCCCGGTGACGTATCTGCGCCGCGAGGCAGAAGGCGGATTGACGCTCGGATCTCTCCCGCTGGGACAGACAAAAGAACTGGATATTGTGGAGGCCGAAGGGCTTCTGCAGAATATCCTGTGATTTTGACGGAAGAAAAAACTTGCATATTTTGAGAGCAAAGCCCCCTGAATTTGGAGCAAATGACGAAAAACTATGAAAATGCCACAAAAAAAGATGGCTGTTTTCAAATAAAATGTCAAAAAGACCTTGCGCTTCTGCCGAAAACGTAGTATTATGTCAATGGTTGTTTGTGTAAAAAGCAAGTTGTAATAGGGAGGGCGTATTATGTCCAGCCGTGTTTTTCAGAGTGTGATCGTTCAGATGAAGGAGGCGACCGACCGCATGATCGGCGTGATCGACGCCGACAGCACCGTGATCTCCTGCAGCGATACCTCACGCATCGGGGAAAAATGGCCCGAGGCCGTGATCAAGCTTAACAGCGCCCCGGATTCCATTGTCGTTGTCGATAAAAAGACCTTCAAGCCGCTTGTTTCCTGGAGTGCCTATTTTGACTATGCCGTGTTTGCCGAGGGCGATGATGAGATCGCCAAGAGCCTGTGCGTCATGGCCTACGTCGCGCTCAATGGTGCGAAGACCTACTATGAGGAAAAGCACGACAAGGGAACCTTCGTCAAGAACATCATCACCGACAATATCCTGCCGGGCGATATCTATATCCGTGCGAAGGAACTGCATTTTGTCACCGACGCGCCGCGCGCTGTGTTCCTCATCCGGCAGGTAGGCCGGGCGGACGTTGCCTCCGTCGATGTGCTTTCCGGCATGTTCCCGGATAAGCAGCAGGATTTTGTTCTGTCCATCAACGAGACAGACATCGCCGTCGTCAAGCAGATCGCACCAGGTACGGAAAAGGCCGAACTTCTGCAGACGGCCCAGACCATCGAGCAGACGCTCCGGTCCGAACTGTTTGTCAAAACCGTGATCGGCATTTCCACTGTCGCAGGTCATCTGCGCGAGTTGGCCGACGCCTATAAAGAGGCGCAGGTTGCCATTGAGGTCGGCAAGGTCTTTGAGACGGAGAAAACAATCATCAATTATGAAAATCTCGGCATTGGACGCCTGATCTATCAGCTTCCGACGACGCTCTGTGAGATATTCCTGTCAGAAGTGTTCAAGAAGAACTCTATCGACACGCTCGATCAGGAGACGCTGTTCACGATCAATAAGTTCTTTGAGAACAATCTGAACGTCTCCGAAACGTCCCGCAAGCTGTTCGTCCACAGAAATACGCTGGTATACCGTCTTGAGAAGATCAAGAAGCTTACCGGCCTTGACCTGCGCGAGTTTGATGACGCGATCATCTTCAAGGTCGCCCTTATGGTCAAGAAGTATCTTGTCTCGCGCGAGAACAGACTGATCTGATCCGCGCAATGCTTTGAAAATCGGAGTTTAACATGATCGAATTACAGGATGTGCATAAAACCTACGACACCGGTACGATCGCGCTGAATGGCATTTCCATGAAGATCGACGACGGCGAATTTGTCTTTCTGGTCGGCCCGTCCGGCTCCGGCAAATCCACCATCATCAAGATCCTGACCGCCGAACTGCGCCCGACCTCCGGCAGCGCGCTTGTCAACGGCTTCGCCGTCGAAAAGCTTCGCAGCCGTGCCGTGCCGTATCTGCGCCGGACGCTCGGCGTTATCTTTCAGGATTTCCGCCTCATCAGCGACAAATCCGTCTATGAAAACGTCGCGTTTGCCATGCGCGTGATCGGCGCGCCGGAGAAGGAGATCCAGAAGCGCGTGCCGTATGTGCTCGAGTTGGTCGGACTGGAGACAAAGGGCCGCCGACTTCCGAACGAACTGTCTGGCGGTGAGCAGCAGCGTGTCGCCATCGCAAGAGCGCTTGTCAACAATCCCAGCGTCATCATCGCCGATGAGCCCACGGGCAACCTTGACCCGGCGCGCTCACTCGAAATTATGATGCTGCTCGAACAGATCAACGCCCTCGGCACCACGGTTCTGGTCGTCACGCACGAGCGGGAGCTTGTCAACCGCTTTACGAAGCGTGTCGTCGCCATCAACGAGGGCAGGATCATCAGCGACGGAATGGACGGGTATTATCTCAATGAAGAAGAATAACATCGGTTACTTACTGCGCGAGGGCTTCCGCGGCGTGTTTCTGCACGGCTTCATGTCCTTCGCGGCAATCTGCGTGACGGTGGCGTGCCTGATTATCATGGGCTCGTTCTGCCTCATCCTTTATAATACCAGCGCAATGGTCAAGGAACTCGAGAGCGAGAATGAGATGCTTGTCTACATTGACGAGAACTATTCCGAGGCCAAGGCCAAATCCGTCGGCTCGCAGATCAACCTTATCACGAATGTCCGCTCCGCGACCTTCGTCTCACGCGATCAGGCGCTTGATGATTTTGTCGAGACCCTGAACGACCCGGATGCGTTTGCAGGCCTCGACCCCGATACGCTGCGCGACCGCTATGTCGTCACAGTCGAGGACAATTCTCTTTTGAAGCAGACCTATGACAAGCTTACGCAGATCGAGGGCGTTGCCGAGGTTATTGCCCACTTTGAAATCGCCGAGGGCTTCCAGACGGTACAGAATGTTCTAAATATTGCGTCCTTGATCATCGTTTCCGTTTTGTTTGTCGTCTCGCTGTTCATCATTTCCAATACCGTCAAGCTTGCCATGTACTCCCGCAGCGAGGAAATTGCCATCATGAAAATGGTCGGCGCGACGAACGCCTTTATTCGACTGCCTTTTGTTGTCGAAGGCTTTATCATTGGAATCATCGCCGCCGCAGTCGGATTTTTCCTTGAATGGGGTCTGTACGATTTTGTCCTTTCAAAGATCGCACAGCTGGACACGCTCAAGTTGTTCGTCCTGACACCGTTCACGGACGTCATTGAGATCGTTGCAGCCGCCTATGCGGTTACGGGTTTCCTCGTGGGCGTGTTCGGCAGCTTGCTTTCCATTCGGAAGTTCCTGAAGGTGTAATACCGGGAGGTATCCTTACTTATGAAACAGAAGAAAAGCGGCTCTGCCCGCCGGATCGTCTGCCTGGTGCTGGCTGCCGTGATGCTGCTGGGGCTTGTTTCAAGCGCCCTCATTATCATGGTCAACGCCGCGTCCAGTTCGGAAATTAAAAAAGAACTGACCGGCCTTCGCAGCCAGCAGGCAGAACTCAAAAAGGAGCGCGAAGCGCTTCAGGCAAAAATCAAAGAAAATCAATCCAAAACACAGACACTCGTCGATAAGAAGTCCGATATCGACCAGCAGATCAGCATGACGCAGGCATCTATCAGCAACCTGAACGAGCAGGTGCAGCAGTACAGCCTGCTGATCGCCAATAAGCAGGCCGAACTCGAGGCGTCTCAGGCCGAGGAAAAACGCCTGAACGAGCAGTATAAGACCCGTATCCGCTCCATGGAGGAGACGGGCAGTATTTCCTACTGGGCAATTTTGTTCGGCGCGAACAGCTTCTCGGATCTGCTCGACAAGATTGACGTCATTCAGGAGATCGCCAAGGCTGACCAGCTGATGATGGATAAGATGAAGGCAGTTTCCGAGAAAATTACTTCTGAGCGTACAGAACTCGAGCAGCAGATGGCAGAACTCGACGTGACGCGTGAGGAACTCGATCAGCAGGAGCAGGAACTGGAGGATCAGCGCGCTGAGGCGGATACCCTTTTGGGCGATATGATGAAAGCCTACGAGGAAATGAACGCCGACTACGAGCAGAACATGGCCAATGAGGCGGAACTTTCTGATGAGATTGCCAAGTCTGAGGCTGCCTATTATGCTGCGCTATCCAAGGAAGAGGCAGAGCGCATCGCTGCGCTGAACCGGCAGAACAACAATAAAGGCTCGAACAGCAATTCCAGCGGCGCAACCAACACCGGCGGCTGGCTGTATCCGCTGCCATATCAGTGCCAGGTCACAGACTCCTACGGCTACCGCACGCATCCGCTGACCGGAAAGTACAGCTGGCACAACGGCGTAGACTTCGGCGCGGCAGCCGGCACGGCAATCCTTGCAACCAAGTCCGGCACGGTCACGACCGCAGCCTACTCCGCCGCGTGGGGCTACTATGTCGTGATTAACCACGGCGACGGCTATTCCAGCCTCTATGCCCACCAGCCGTCCTGCTCCGTGTCCGTCGGCGATTACGTCACGCAGGGACAGACTATCGGCTATGTTGGCTCCACCGGCTGGTCTACCGGCCCGCATCTGCACTTCACCATCTATTATAACGGCGCCGACGTTAACCCCTTCAACTACATCGGCTGAGTACCGAATCGATTCCCACAGCCCCTTTGCGGGCTGTGGGAATTTCAGCGTGTCAAAAAAGTCCGATCACGATCGATATCGTTCTGCTTCGTAGGGGTGGACGACTCTGT
>ERZ827150.3122-NODE-3122-length-16682-cov-5.955554_pt1 | contig 16682 bp, 17 predicted proteins | sample MGYA00519779_ERZ827150 | MGnify/ENA primary metagenome ERZ827150 (study PRJEB31778, sample SAMEA3449267) | human gut metagenome | biome: human gut; feature: human-associated habitat; material: faeces | place: United Kingdom | collected 2010/2012 ...
GAGACTCAAACTTGAATCCCGTATTTTCCATTTACACAAAATATTTTATAGTGCCACTGTTTGAAACACTACCTCTGTAACTGCCGTTGAACTGTTCTATTCTATGTATCCGTTCTGTGTCGGACATCCAGGCTGGGTGTACAGAATGCTTATATCGTTCCCTTTGCACCATTCCTGGAAATCCTTTGAAATGCACTCCGGGCCGTTATTGCATCTGATGTTTTTCAGCTTGCCGTTCAGCCAGATTACTTTTCCAATGTCCTTATCACCATTCTTGCCGGGAAAGACATCGAAACCTCCTGGAACACAGCCACCTAATCGCTGTCATCCATTGTGTTCAGTATACCGAACCTCCTTCCGCACTCTAGAACATCGCCCACAAAATCCAGAGACCATGTCGTATTGGGCTCGGAAGGGGCTGTTCTAAAGGAGTCTTGACCCTTGCCGGAAAGCATTTCTTCAAGCAACCCCGTTGCTCGTAGTGCATATTCTTGTACACACGGTAAACCTTCTTGTGGTTCCACTTCTTTCCTTCACGCCTGAGACGTTTAAATATCTTCCAGAAACCATCTCCGTAGTGTGCTGTCGACCTTATCGCGTCTTCAACTTCAGTGTGTCATCATGCTTCTCCTGATAATAGTAATACGAACGGTGGATCTCCATCAGCTTGCACGCCATTCGTATTCCTTTACAATCTCTACCGCTATCTGCTTCTTTATCTCGGGCTCTAGAGTTTTTTTTCAATCACATCCCTCAATATCCGGTTGTCCAATGCAAGGTCTGCGTACATTTGCTTTAGCTTCCGGTTCTCCTCCTCCAGTTCCTTCAATCTCTTGACCTGGCTTACACCATGCCGCTGTATTTCGACTTCTAGTTTTATACAAGGTGGCTCGCATCACTCCGTAATCCCGTGCCACTACTTCTGTAGATAATCCGCTTTCCAGTTCTTTGACGGCTTTTACCATATCTCACTTTCGCTGTGAATACTCTTTTTCATTTGTTCCTCCTTCGACAAAGTTATCGTTTTTTTGTCTAATAAAAAACTGTCCGGTTTTTAGGGAAAGTTACATCTATATTATAGCACATTTATATTTTATCATACTCTTTTTCATAATTGAAAACTATATTTTTGTCTCTGAGTCTGATTAGTTCGTCTACTCCGAGGAAATAATTAGAACGCTCTTGGGTATCTCCTCTTTTTTTATAACAATATTCTTTAGCCTCTTCGTTGTTTTTATAATCGTTCAATATGTCAATACATTTATATATTGAGTATGTCCACCCTTCAAGAAATTTATAATCTAATAATCCATATTTAACCATTAGTCCTATTTGATCTATATCTGATAGTGTATCATGAGCAGCTTTTTCCTCTTCTTTTGTCCATTGAGACCTTGTTTTCTTATTTTTTGATATATTGAAAATAATCTCTCTTTTTTTCCTTGCTGTTTCTTTTTGTAAAATATCTATCATCTTCGAAAATGCAGCCAATTTATTAGCTTGCGCAGCTTCATTTATTTGCTTAAGAGCAAGATATCCACCCCAAATAATAACAATGGCTGATACTATACCGATATTTATCTCTATAAAAGTAAGTTGTTCACTTAATTTCCATGCCTTTTCATACTTATAAAAATTTATCATCAATATAGTAATAGCCGAAACAACAAAAAGTAGTATGTTTGAAAAAGGGAATGACTTATTTATCCCATATATATTTGAAATTGCAATTTTGATTTCATACAGAATAGAAAATACAAGCAGTATTTCCAGAAATAATATCTCTGTATCGTATGCCTTATTGTGTGAGTATTGTATTATACAGTACAATAAGATAATACAAAAACATATAACCAATATAGGTAGTATCAGTTTTATGTTTTTATGAGTGTTATTGTTTGTACCTTTTCTTTTTATATTGATCATTTTTCTAAATTGTCTGAATACATATAGTCAAAATAAACCGTATAAGATTAATTACGTGTTGTCTTAAAGTAGAGATGTAGAAAAAAGTATAAGACAGATGTTATTTGATTTTCTTTTCTCCTGAATCCAAATGATCAACTTTTTTATCTGTCCAACTGAAAGCTTCTTTACATTGGGGACACCATAGGTCATAAGTTGTAAATGTTGTTATGGCAGAAGAACGTTGCATGAACCTTCCGTTTATACCTTCATAACGATAAGTTTTAGTGCGGGTATTTGTATATTCCTCTTTTGTCTGTTTTGTCATCTTTAGAGATAGTTTACGGCATAGAGGACATCGGTTGTTGCGTAACTTTTTACGATATATAATTACTTGCCAAGAGTTTGCCAGCAACATGAGTAAAGACAACAAAACCGCTCCTCCATATTCAGGTTCATCAGTCGGGCCTTTCAGAGTCAGAAACAGAAACAACATAGGAAGAAACATACAGCAATAAGCGATAATTTCTAAAGCTTCGTTGCTTACTTTTTTGCAATACCACAATGGTATAGTCAACAAAAGTAGAATAGTTGGGAAAAAGATTATTATCAACATTTCTAATGAATTTATGTTTTTATTTGGTTAATTAGTTCTTTATTTATCAGAATGAAATTCTGCTTATTCTCACAATTCGATTGTTATTTGTGGTTTATTTACATCTCATCCTTAATCCAATTGCCTTTTCTGTCGATAAAGCCCCATTTCTCGGATTTTTTAACCCGAGCCAAACCTTCGCTGAAAGAATTGGCAAAATCATAAATTAGTGGAATAACTTCGCAACCAGTTTTGTCGACAAATCCCCATTTACCAGATTTTTTAACACGAGCTAAGTCTTCTTCGAAGTTCCAAACATCATCGTAAATTAGCGGAATAACTTCACGACCAGTCTTATCAATAAAACCATATTTCTCGGAGTTTTCAACCTGTGCCAAACCTTCACTGAAAGAATCTGCATAATTATAAATTAGCGGAATAACTTCACGACCAGTCTTATCAATAAAACCGTATTTTCCAGATTTCTTAACTCGAGCCAAGCCTTCGTTGAAGTTCCAACCATCATCGTAAATTAGCGGAATAACTTCGCGGCCAGTCTTATCGATAAAACCGTATTTCTCGAAGTTTTCAACTCGAGCCAAACCTTCACTGAAAGAATCTGCATAATCATAAATTAGCGGAATAACTTCACGGTTAGTTTTGTCGATAAATCCGTATTTCCCAAATTTTTTAACACAAGCCAAACCTTCTCTAAAAGAATGGACATCATCATAAATTAGCAGAATAATTTCGCGACCACTCTTGTCAACAAAACCGTATTTCTCGAATTTTCCAACCCGTACCAAACCTTCACTGAAAGAATCAGTAGAATCATAAATTAGCGGAATAACTTCGCGACCAGTCTTATCGATATAACCGTATTTTCCGGATTTTTTAACACAAGCCAAACCGTCACTAAAAGAATAGGCATCATCATAAATTAGCGGAATCACTTCGTGGTTAGTTTTGTCGATGAAGCCCCATTTCCCAGATTTTTTAACCCGAGCCAAACCGTCACTGAAAAAATAGGCATCATCATAAATTAGCGGAATCACTTCGCGACCAGTCTTATCGATATAGCCGTATTTCCCGGATTTTTTGACTCGAGCTAAACCTTCACTAAAAGAATCTGCATAATCATACCGAAACGGAATCAATATTTCTCCAGTTTGCTTATCGCGGAATCCATAAAACATATTACCATCATTTGCACTGCCACATTCCGGCACAAATCGCTCATCGGGTAATCCAAGCAGATATTGCTCGCGCTTTTCTTGTTGGTGCTTTTGCTTGATCGGCAACAGCGTAACAGTGTACCACTCCTCTGCATTATGGGCAATACGGAAATCCTTGTCTTCGATAAAATCTGCCGGGTCTTCCATGCTTTCGAAGCGAAGACGGTAACTACCCCCACGCAGGGGTAACCGGGTCATTTTATTCGGATAAATCTTCCCCCGGGGTTCATAATCAACATAAATTTGACAGGCCAGATCTGTCTCAATCTTTAACGTAGAGTCCGCTTTTTCTTGTGAGGAAGCGGCTCTGCCCACACGTTGCAGTAATGGTTCTATCCGATCACGCACCATTTTATCGATCGAAGCCATAAAGAGTTGTCCGAACATTACTTCTGAAAATTGGTGCTGACCGAGGCCTTTTTTCAATTCTTCGGGAATATCGGGAGGAAAATCGTCAAAGGTCAAATCCGGGTTAATCGGGACGAAATGGCGGTTGCATTTCAAGGCATATTCTATTTCGCATCGCACCCAATCGTCTGTATTTACACAACGATCGAGAGCATGGGGAGACAAAAGGATCATAAAAATTGGGGATGAGTCGATAGCATCCATAATACGGCGGTCGAAGATGCCGTCTTTCAGCTCATCGAAGTCCAAAAATACGCGATACCCGCGCCGATCCAATTCCGATTTGAGTGAACGCGCCCACTCCTTGCCACCATCGCGGCGATAACTGATAAATATATCGTAAGCCATAAGGGATAGTTTATATTGGATTGATCCTCATAAAAATACAATGTAAAGGTCTTTGTGTGGAATACATTAGTTAAAAACTTTTCTTGTTATTTTAAAATGTTCGTTGAATCTATAACAGGAGACTAACTAAAATGTAGTGATGGCTCGAGCAAGATAATCTTGTCTGGATTTGTCATTATGTCCCAGATAACTTGGTTTTTTCTTGAAGAAAACGTTCCATGCGGTCCCTTGTGATGCTTCAGTACTTGACCAATATGATACATTCCAATCTTCATTCTCTTTAAAAGAAGAACCACTAAATTTTTCAGCCTGTTCGGAAAGATATCCCTTATTGTTATTTAACTTTTCCAATTCCTCTTTCGCTGGTAGATACCACCCTTTCCCCAATGCTGCACACGCAGCAAAGACTGGATACTTTTCTCGCCAACCAGGAATTCGACAGATTATTTCCATATTTTTCATGCCATTCTCTTCATCAGAAGTACCAACTTTTTCGGGCGTTTTTTCAGTACACCACGCCAATTCCTCCGGCAAATCGTGCATGGCCATGATTTTACCGTGATGGCCCGTAGCATCCACTTCGAAGACGATCCCTTCCTTGCCGTTTGCGTTATAATAATCTCCAATCTTGTAGGTTTTTAGAATGGCAGGTGTGGGGTTCGGCACAACAGGCTCAAACGCGGCAGACTGCGCTTCTGATACGGCACTTTGTTCCGACGTTACAGAACGTCCAAGGAATCGCTCTGCCGCTTCAACCAACTCTCCGAACCTCGTCGCTGCATCGGGATAAGCCTCAATCCAATGAGTCTGATTCAGGATTAACCGCATGGCTCCTTTCAACGGAGTCTCATCAATCCGATAGGGAATGATAATTTTCCGTTCGGTGAAGGCAAGATTTAATTCTCCCTTGACCCATTGCGAAAGGGTTGCAGGGCCAGAAAAAACCAATATAAACAAACGGCAACTGACAATGGCCTCATCAATCACATCACCGTAATCTGCGCCAGGCGGAATGTCTCGCGGAGCCATCCAGCATCGGATCCGGTGTTCCTCCAATACATGGCATATAGCCAATGCCGTTGTCTTATTTTTACTTGAATAGCTGATGAAGACATCGTGATTCATTGTTTGCGAACTGAGCAGTTTGAACCGAGACAGAGGTTTCGTATCGTGCGATGAGGCCCGCCCTACCTGTTGTAACAGAGGTTCGATCCGGTCGTGCACCATCTTGTCTATCGAAGCCATAAAGAGTTGTCCAAACATTACTTCTGAGAATTGGTACTGACCGAGGCCTTTTTTCAATTCTTCGGGAATATCGGGTGGAAAGCCGGAAAAAGAACGATCGGGGTCAATCGGAACCACATGGCGGTCGTGCAATAATGCATACTCGATCTCGCGCCGCACCCCGTCGTCCTCATTCACACAGCGGTCGAGAGCATGGGGCGATAACAAGACTATAAAAATTGGGGATGAGTCGATAGCATCCATAATACGGCGGTCGAAGATGCCGTCTTTCAGCTCATCGAAGTCCAAAAATACGCGATACCCGCGCCGATCCAATTCCGATTTGAGTGAACGCGCCCACTCCTTGCCACCATCGCGGCGATAACTGATAAATATATCGTAAGCCATAAGTCGGGTCGATATTTATTTAATTATCAAAGATAACATTTTTTATTAAAGAAATATAGAAATACAGTTTTTAGCTATTGTTGGGCTACGAGCGGCAGACACTCCGAAATACAGCGGTCGTACTCTTTCGTACCTTCGTCAAGTTCGCAGAAGGGCCGGATGTCCGTGTGGACAAATCGTTTGTTCTTGTACTCCTTACGCACAGCTTTATCCTGACAGAGAATCTCCTCCTCGGGAGTCGGTTTGCGGTAGCCCAGCAGGAGTTTCTCCATGTTCCAGCGGTTGTGCTCCACCTCGGCCATCAGTTCGACCTGCTCCTCAGTCAATCGCACGGGCGGTGTCGCCCCGAAGCCCAGTGAGCGCAGTTTGATATCCACCGAGTCGGCACAATAGAAGTTCGACCACTGGAGTGCCACCGGCAGTTTGTCCCATCCTCGCTGCAATTCATGGTCTGACGGAGCGGCCGACGGGCTTGTGCCGTATTTGCCCTTGTAATCATAGATGTAATTGACCAGTTGTGCCCGGCGGGTATTGCGGCGGTCCAGGTCGAACGAGTTGGCCAGCATCCCGAACGGGAAGACGTGCGAATAGCGGTTCAGCGGCTCCTCCTTGAGACGGTTGTTGAGCAGGTTGAGCAGTGCACTCGAGGTCTCTTGGCGTACGAATACCGGGATATTACGGGCATAAATCACATCGGGCAGGTAGAGTCCCATGGCCATGGCTTGCGGCGGGAAGTTCAGGCAGATGGCAATCGACAGTTGCCGTGACTCATCTTCGGCCCACTTTGCCAACAATTTTTGTACAGCCGGAGTCTCGGCACGCCCCTTGATAAACTCGAACTCCACGTCGAGAAAATCCGTCCGGAAACTGTAATTCCAGTTCGGCGGCAGGACACGAACCTCTTCGGAATGCTCCATGTCACGATATAGGCTCGGCGCCAGGTCGAAATAGTGGCGATAACGTCCGCGAAAAAAATTCATCTCCTCGTCGGCAGTAACATCGATGAATGTAATTCGGCTTTTCAATCGCCGGTCGCGGCAGAAATTCGGGAAGTGAAGCAGTTGCGCCGCCTCGACACCCAAAGCCACGCCCATACGGCTCATGCCGATGATGACCAGATGAACCGTCCGGTCGCTCTCCCGCGTGATCGGCTCACGATCTAAGGCCGGATATTCGACTTTTACGCTACCCTCTTCGTAGCTCCGCTTTACCAACAGTTTCTTGGCCCATTCCTCGTAGAAGTTGAAGGGATGGAAGTCGATCTGTTTGCGCCACTTTTCGGCCAGGTCCGAAATTTGGAAAGCGGCGTAAGTGGTCTGATATTCGAATAACACAGAGACCGGGATGCGTGGGCAATTCTGCTTTTTGCTGTGTATCTCCACGATTTTCTGCAGCGAATCGATATTGAGTGAATCGTGGTCGTACTCGTTCGCCTCGCCAATCAGTAAAATTTCGCGGGCACGAGTCGTGCAGAGTTTTTCCAATTCCTCGGTCGAATTGCGTTGGGCGTGCAGCACCAGAATGCGTCGTTCTTGCCAGGCATCGAGCACGGTATGGATGCAGCTGCGTACTTTGGCTGCTGGTTGTACGCTTTGAATCAGTACATAACAGTTTCCGTAACGGGGATCTGAGCAGATTTGCTGCACCAACATCGGCACCATTTCGTCAAAACCGATGACCACGACGTGATTCTCAAGTGGATAGGCAATCTCGCCTTCGCGGTAACGTTCGACCCGTCGCTCCAACATGTTCGATACCACCGAGATCAACAGACCTGTAAAGAGCAGTAGACCCAGAATAGCAACCCCTAATGAGAACCAACGCAGTTCGGGCGTGACATTGGTCACGCTACCCGGGTCGATGAACAAGCAGATGAGTTGCAGAAGGCGTCCCATCGGGACATCGCTGCCGTTGGCACCCTGCTGCGAATCGGATGTTGCCAAGTCCGATGGTTCTGGAAAGGTGAAAAACCAACTGACCAGATAGATCACCCCGAAAAAGAGCAGCAAAATGCCGACCAGCCAGGCAAACTGCTTGCGACCACGTCCCGAGAAGGCCCGGTCGAAGCCCAGCGTAAAAAATCGAATCAGTGAGTTCTTCATGAGTCGCAGTTTGGGTTGTGTGTAAATGGATTACTTGAGGGTCCGGAGTTCCTTTTCCAGTTTGGCCAATTCGACCTCCTTACGTTTTGTGGCGATCTCAGGATCTGATTGGACTGTCTCTCGCTGTTTGTCCTGAATCGACCGTTCACGGCGGACGGCCTCCTGATAAAGCGTCAACTCGGTTTCGTAATGCTTTTTATGACTTTCGGAATAGATTCCCAGTAGTTGCTTGCAGCAGTAGCCCAGCCAGCATAAGGCACATACGGCAACAAGAGCCCAGATCACGAGGACAAGCACGTCGAAACAAATCGACTTGTCGTGGACGAAGATGGCGAAGCAGACGATGCCGGCCAGCGCAACCAGCACAACAACCAACATTCCGTAAAAGGTCCGCTTAAACAGCCGGGCTATGTTTTCGGGCTGTTCGGCGAATTGTGATGCATTCGATTCCATAAGGTGGTTATTTGTGGATTTTGAATCCGAGTTTAAGAATGAGTTTAAGTGTCTGCACAGCGGTCTGACGGTCGTATTCGCGCTCGGCATCGGGCAACTCCTCGTAGGATACCAGGCAGGGGTGCGTCTTTCTCTTGTCATCGCGTTGCTTACCATAAGTCCACCCTTCGGCGATACGTCCCTGAGCCCAGACATCATGAACGTTGCGGGCCATCTCTTCGATCAATTCATCAAGTTCTTTCGGCAGTTCAATATCCCGCGTGTCGAGCGGAGCGGGGGTATACATTTGATTCATCGTTTGGTTTGTTTAATATATGCAAGTTACACAATTTTATTCAATTACGGAACAATTCTGCAATTTTCCATTTATACATAACAAGTTTGTTCCTCCATATACTGACTGATCAGGATCAGCAGAATGCTGGTCGCACAGTATGGCGAGAAATCTTTTGTTTTGAGCCTCGTTGAGCTTGAAATTGTAGTGGTACTTGCATGGATCGGTACTACGGGGCCGTCCTTTACTCTTCTTTGCCATTGTTTCTTCAGTTTTAAGATTTGACGACTTTGGAGTCAAACCCATTCCGTCCCTCGCAGAAGGGGCGGAGGTTTCGGATGTCGGATTTTCCGGCATACCGAAACACATCTTGCTATCGGCAGGCGCCGATAAAATCCGCCGGATGGCGGATTTGCTTGTGCGAGACAGACTGCCTCGTATCCGTGATGGCGGAACAGGTTCGACCCGTGCAATGTTAGGCAGATTATCGGTGATGGACAAGGATTCCGATCCGGCCATAGACGGCCTGCAACGGCCCCTCCGAAAAACCTTTCGGTATTTCCGTTTTCTTTGCGTGCATGGTATGCATGCCATAACTGCTGGTCATGGTATACACGACAATCATGATATGCAGAGCGGTTATGGAATATATGGCGGTCACGGCATGGATGACATATATGGCACAGAAGGGGTATATACCGGATATGATATGGGTGGCATAGATGCTATGGATGGTAGCAACAGCTCCTCCGGCATGAACGGCGTATCCGGTATGTAGGGTATCATGGGCATATCTGCTGTTCCCGGCACGGATGGCAGAACTATAGGAGCAGGGAACGACATTATTTTAACCGAAATCATATAATCATGGAACAGAAACCTGTTTTTATTTCCGTCTGCAACCAGAAAGGCGGAATCGGCAAATCGACCTTTACGGTGCTGCTCGCCGACATCCTGCATTACATGGAAGGATACCGCGTATTGGTGGTTGATTGCGATTATCCACAAAAAAGTATTTTCGACCAGCGTAAAAGGGAGTTGGCCCTACTCGACCGCAGCCCTCATTACAAATCGTTGCTCGTCCGTCAGTTCGGAGTGACACACAGAGAGATATGGCCGGTGATCGCCTCCTCTCCGGAAAAGGCCCTTGCGGACATGGACAGACAGCTCGGCATGCTGAGAGAACCGGTCGATTTCGTATTGTTCGACCTTCCGGGCACGGTCGGCACCCCGGGTGTTTTGCGGACGCTCTCCGCCATCGACCGGATATTTGTTCCGATGAAAGCGGACCGCTACGTGATGGAAAGTACGCTTGCATTCGCCAAATCGGTCGAAGACCATCTGGTCCGTAAACCGAACGTGCCGACCGCAGGCATCCACCTGTTCTGGACGATGATCGACCGACGGGAGCGGACCCCACTGTACGATCTTTATGACAAGGCGTTGGAGAAACTCGGATTGCATCGGATGGAGACCCATATCCCATACAGGAGTCGGTTCAATAAGGAGCTGTCGGCAGAGGAAGGGCCCGTTTTCCGTTCGACGATCCTGCTCCCCGAGAAGAGTTTTATCCGGGAGTGCTGTCTCGACAACCTGACCCGGGAAATCGTTGAACTATCCAAACATAGCGCACATGGAAAGCAGGAAAAGAAATAGGAATTTTCCTGCCATAGACGAAGATATGTTGCGGGAAGCGGTCGGAGGACAGAGTTCTGAAGGCTCCATGTTGGAGGTAGCGGAACAGCAGTCTGCCGGGAGTGAGGAACAGTCGGAACTTCCTTCGGGCCGTAAGCGAAGAATGACCCTGCCCGATTACGAGGCGACGTTTCTAAAACCGATCCGGATAAAAGTCCGCTCGGCGCTGTACGTCAGCGAAGAGACACGCTGCAAGATCTCGGAGGTGGCACGAAAGATCGGCACGGGCAGAGTCTCCGTAATCGGATATGTGGAAAACATTCTTCGCAACCATCTGGAAATTTACAAGGCGGAGATCAACCGGCTGCACCGGGAAATAAATAAAGACGATCTTCTCTGATCTTCTATTTATTGACGGTTAACGTGATGAATGTGTGTTTGATATCAAGTTTAATCAATACTTGATTTTAAAATAGTCGAGCAACATTTTGTAGTTGTCCTGAGCTGTAAGACAGGTATCGAGCAGATATTCTTTGACCTGCGGCCACTGCTGAAGCCCCCGATAGTAGAACATCTTCAGCTCATCGGTAATGATGAAAGGAATAAAACCATTTGCCAGACACTCTTTAAACATCAGCAGACGCCCTACGCGCCCGTTCCCATCTTGAAACGGATGTATCACCTCGAAACGTTGGTGCAGGTCGATTACGTCCTCAAACGTTTTCGTTTTTTTCGTATGGTATTCTTTCAGTAAGGCTTTCATCTCTTTGTGGACTTCCGCTGGTGGGGTCGTTTCTCTACCTCCAACTTCGTTGGGCAACCGTTTATAATCACCTATGGCAAACCAACCCCTGCGGCTGTCTGAAGTGCCCGATTTTAAAATGCGGTGTAATTCTTTGATAAGTCCTTCAGAAATCTTCTCCTGCGCTCTGTCGATGATCAGGTCGATACAACGAAAGTGGTTTGTCGTTTCGATAATGTCATCCACATTAATGTTTTGATCTGTAATGCCAATAGTGTTCGTTTCGAATATGTAACGGGTTTGGTCGTGTGTCAGACAGCTACCCTCTATATGGTTGGAGTTATACGTCAGGTCGATTTGAGTGCGGTGATAGATGCCTCCGGCCAGTTTTACCTCTTTTTGTTCTCGTAAAGTGTTCAGCAAGGGGGTGGTTTTAAATTTTTCACGACGGGGCGAATGTGCATCTGCGGGGATGTTCCATGTTTTGCCGACAAGGAATGCTCCCCCTATCCTACCCGTGGCACAATAATTTCGGACCGTACGTTCCGGAATACCATATTTTGCAGCGAACTCGCTGACAGAGATATAATCCATAGCTATCGGCAACTTTATAATAAATCGGCTATAAATATACTTATTTTTTTGCCGATATCGGCAAAATGTTTTGCAGTTGTCGAATTGTTCAGAAAAATTCCGGCGGGGATTGAAATCATTTGTAACGATCTAATCTAGTGTGAATTGCTATTCAGACAGGTCGACAGAGGCTTGAGGGAGCGGTTGTATTTGTTTTCATAAGTACTGTTTTAAAGGTTCAAAAAAATGAGGGCGAACCGTATTCGGTTCGCCTTGAAAAGTTCATTAGATAGATTGCTATAAAATTCGGATCAGATATGTTTTGTATTTAAATTGAATTAAACACGTTTTCGTTTTATGCGTTGATCCATTTCTTCGAGTATTTCTTCTTCAGTCATTTGTCGTGTTGATTGATTTTTTGCCCATTCGAGTAGATCCGAGCGAGAAAATACCAGTTTATGTCCATACTTGAAATGTGGAACTTCTTTTTTTGATGTCAATTTGTAGAGTTTTCCTTTGGAAGTGGGATAACCATTTTCTTTTAAAAAATTGACGGCAGAATCCAAAGTCATGGTTTCCGGCATCGTCGATTTTATTATTCCTTCAGGTAAAAGTTCGCACAATGCGTCTTTTAAACAGTTTTTTAAGTCGTCTGCTTGACAGACAATGATCGTTGCCATATCTTCGAATTTTAAGTATTAGACATCTGAACGACTTTAGCGTTCGAAGGACAAACCAAATATATAAAATAGAAAAAGATAATATTTAAGAAGGGCAGTGCAGGCCGTTTATGGCCGTTTGTTTTTTTATAGAGTCTACTTTTCCCTTCGTAGTAGTTCTGCAAACTTCCCCTTTTTAGGACGGCCTTCAATTAGATAACAAATATAATTTTTTGTTCCAATTGCATGTATAGTTCGATGATTGATTTCAGATAGGCCACCCTATGGGCGCTTGCCCTGGCCTTGTTCAACTCGGAAGCAGAGCTATATTCGCCAGTATGAACATCAATCATTGTGTGTCACACCTTATGCACGGTACTCCATCGGCGGCATATTGTCGAGACTCTCATGGGGTCTCTCATTGTTGTAATAACAGTTCCACTTTTGGGTTACCCGTTTCACTTCCTCTATGCTTCTGAAGATGTACGCGTCAAGTACAGCCTTCTCATCGTATTTGGGGATTGATTATGTATTATTTTAGAGATTGATTCTCCCGACTAAATTCGTCAGAACGAAACAAACACTCCAATTATTTTATGCTAACAGGACGTATACAGTTTCCTCGACTTCTCCATTGAGGGTAAACAGATATGGCACCTTTCCTAAAACGAAGCTCATAGGCCATATACTTATCTTCACAAAGATCTCCTGACCAATAACAACCATATATATCGAAATCCTCTATGTAGGATTCATCTTCCATTAATCCTTCACCTTGTCCCGATGCCGGGAAAAAAATGTGATTTCCGTTCATTCCGAAAACTTTATAGCCGCTAAGAACAAAATTCACATCATCAGCCTCCTGCCATATCCATGTACAACAATGAATCAACTCATTGATTTCCGATAATAAAGGGAGTCTCCACGGTTCTCCACACTCATATCGAGCCGCATCAAAATTCGGATTTCCGCCAATATTATTTGGAATATTATCAAAAACATCTTTTTGATAATAAAAATTTTCATTCTTCCACAGGGACAAATCTCCCCATCGGTAATGGTACCCATCGACAGATGGAAGCGAGGCTCCTAAATTTCTATCTGCCCATAACACACTCAACCCCAAATCTATGGCTTGAAAACTTATAATCTTTTCATTCATACGCTCTGTTCCTGAATTTACAAAACTGCCTGTAACTGCCGTTGAACTGTTCTATGTATCCGTTCTGGGTCGGACATCCAGGCTGGGTATACAGAATGTTTCATTAGTGTCCCATTTTAACGGGACACTAATGGTTTTTATTGTAAAATTAATTAATTTTATGCAGTGCAATTGCAAAAGCCTCTATGGATGTGTTGAAAAATTTGTCTCAGACAGAACGTGGCGTTGCTGTCATAGTGAAAAGCTTGGTTTGTTTTCTGCTTTTGGCGGTTATGTATCCTGTCCAAGCTCAAAATAAACCTGTAATTAGAGGCGTTGTTGTCGATTCTGTAAAGAAAGAGAAATATCCTCTGTCAATATCCTTGTATATAAACAGGATTCGGTATTTGTTGCACATACGGTTTCCGATAAAGACGGGACTTTCGTATTGAAAGGTCTTGCCGATGGTGAATATACTTTGCATCTTTCGCATATTCAATATAACGACCGTCTTTCCCCGTGTACGGTCCGGTATGGAACATCGTCGGTAGATACACTTTATCTGTCATCTCGCAACTATGTGCTGGACGATCTGGTTGTCGAGCCGCGGTGGATTCGTCGACAGGCGGATCGTTACAAAGTCTCGATGAAAAATAATCCGATTGCCCAAGGTGTCAACATCAAGGATGCGTTAGGACGGTTACCTGGTGTTTCATCCCGCAATGGACTTTCGATCAATGGCGTAAGTGGAACTACTGTTTACGTGAACGGACGTAAATTGTCGGGTGAGAATGAATTGGATGCTATTCCCGCCAACATGGTCAAAAATGTAGAGGTCATTTTTGTTGCCGGGAGTGCTCATGATGCCCAGTCGAGAGGAGGGGTTATTCTGATCACGCTGGAGGATCCGGACAACAAAGGCGGATATGGCATAATCGCAAATGAACTGAGCATCCGTCCTCGATATGGTTTCGGCGGTGAGAATGTCAATTCGGTTGTGAATTATAAATACGCCAAATGGAATGTGTATAACTATATCAACTATGACTATTTTAAGACGCTGTCGGACTATGCGATCGATTCATATTATCCGGAATCCCTTTCCCGGATCGACATGCGAACGCAAGGTCACGGTCGTGTCCACGGATTACGCGAGAATTTGGGAATTGTATACGAAATCACTCCTCAGCATAATGTAGGCGTCAATTTTAATATGGGTTTGATTCGTTCTAACTCTAAAGAATCGTCGTTTTCGTACCTGTCGGGAGATAATATAAACGCGCCGTCGGGCACTTCGTCCGGATTGAATACTCCTCGCGGGCGGAATAATTTGTATCAGGTTACCTTGAATTATCTTTGGAAGATCAATGACGACGGTGCCACCCTCAATGTCAATTCGGACTATTTAAACACCTTGAACACAAGCGATGCCTACCGTACATATTATTACGATTACGACGAGGAGTTGCCATATTCCGTCTGGAATAAGGATCATTTCCAAGATCGCATTCACATGTTCGACAATCGGATCGATGTCAGTATCCCTATCCGGGAAAAACATCAATTGCGTTTTGGAGCCCGTTATTATCTGAATCAAACCCATCGAATCGCTCAATACGATTCGTTGCACAATGAAGTTTGGGTGAACGATGCCAACCTGAGCGATCGTTTTACCCTGCAAGGTGACGGATATGCAGTATATACCAGTTTTTCGTCTTCCATCCATCGGTTTGCATACTCTTTGGGGTTGCGTGCCCAATGGGACAGAATTGGTTATAGCTCCCGGATCGGACATGAAGATACAGAGCGTCGCTATATGCATTTATTCCCGACGGTCAGTCTAAGCTATACATTTGATGATGATGAAACGATACTGACCAACCTTTCCTATACGCGCGGCATACAATATATGCCTTTCAGTGAGATCTCTTCGACCGTTAAGTTTTTGTCGGAGTACTCGTATACGCGGGGAAATCCAGATCTGATTCCGGCCTATTACAATGCCGTGCAATTTTCTGTAACAATCAAAAAATGGGATATCTACTATAACTATGAACATATTCCCAACATGATCCATTATATGACATTTATCGATGATGAGAATCCCTTGGTCAAATACTCGATGCCCATGAATTCGTCCTCGATTATCGGTCATATAGCGGGCATTACCCGTGAATTCGACATAGCCAAGTGGTGGAATCTATCCACCGATCTGATGCTCAGGAATCGTAAAACCCAGTATGAAGAATCCGGGACCACCAAAGCATACCGAAGCACAGCCTACTTTGCGGATATTACCAACTATTTCACATTTAGTAATACATTCGGAGGCGAGATCAATTTTTATGGAGAGACTGCGGAGAAAATTGACGACAAGACGGTGTTTCCCGTTTACAGTATCGGTGCGAAAGTTTACAAATATATTCTGAAGAAAAAGTTTCTCCTGAAGTTAAGTGCCAATCAGATTGTCTCCAAATTGCGCAACAATCGAATCGACAAGGATATCTATCGGTCCCGGAGCAGATTCTTGACCAACCAGACCGCTTTGGCTTTCAGTATTCAGTATAACTTCAGATCGGCCAAGGATGTTCGTGTCAAACGAATCCAGAAGATACAGTCGATTCAAAAACAGGAAGAAAAGGAGTAATTTGACTTTAAGGAAGAAAAAAATTACCTTTCGGGAAAATGTTCTCTTCTAATAGATCGAGTAGAAAAACAGAGACATGCATCGCGTTTTCTGTCGTAAGTATCGGATTCCTGTTTTTTATTGCTATGGATAGCTGGTACAGGCATTGGAATTAAACGAACGGTCTATTATAATCATTTTATTTTTTGTCGAGTGTGGCATATTGATCCATTTGAGGTAATTCCTTCTATCGTGATTTCGAGTTCTGCATCTTCGCGGTCATCGGTATAGAACTCTATAAAACCTTTACCGGTCGTATCGGTTTGTACGTAAGGATTCCAATACAGGGTGGTT
>ERZ827150.3131-NODE-3131-length-16635-cov-3.547648_pt1 | contig 16635 bp, 23 predicted proteins | sample MGYA00519779_ERZ827150 | MGnify/ENA primary metagenome ERZ827150 (study PRJEB31778, sample SAMEA3449267) | human gut metagenome | biome: human gut; feature: human-associated habitat; material: faeces | place: United Kingdom | collected 2010/2012 ...
CCACATAGACCTCACGGGTCTTGGCATAATTTACGATGTGAGTACGCAGAACAGCGATCTCTGCCATGCGCTTTTCAGCCGCTTTGATCTGCGCCGAAAGATCATTGTGATGTGCCGTGGCTGCCGCCGCTTTTTCTGCCAGCTCCCCATAATCCAGCAGCTGGCCGGGATTCTGGGCGGCATGGCGCCCATCATCGCCGCCATACAGGCAACGGTCATCAACGTTGCGACGCAGATTATGGCCTTCGTCATGCCCATCATCACGCAGCTCCTGGCCTTCATCAACGCGAACATGCCGCTGATCCAGCAGGTGGTGACCACGGTGATGAACGCCATCCAGCTGGCCATAACCTTGGCGCTCGGTGTCATCCAGGCCGTGTGGAACGCCGTCTGGCCGGCAATCAAGGCGGTCATCGACGCCGTCTGGCCGCTCATCAGCACCGCCATCAGCACCGCCATGACCGTCATCCAAGACGTCATCAACATCGTCATGGCCGCGATCAGCGGCGATTGGAGCGGGGTCTGGAACGGCATCAAGCAGCTCGCCTCCGACATCTGGAACGGCATCAAGTCGCTGGTCTCCGGCGCCATCAACGCCGTCTCCTCGACAATCTCGAGCGTCATCAGCTCGATTCAGTCGGCGTGGAACAGCGCGTGGAGCTCCGTCAAGTCGTTCTTCAGCGACATCTGGAACGGCATCAAGAGCGCGGCCTCGGATGGCGTGAGCGCTGTCTACAACACGGTGACGACCATCAAGGACAAGATTCTCGGCTTCTTCTCGGGGGCCGGTTCCTGGCTGGTCGAGTCGGGCAGGTCCATCCTGAACGGCCTCAAGGACGGCATCATGGGGGCCATCGGCTCCGTCACGTCCACGATCTCGGGTGCGCTCAAGGGCATCCGCGACCTGTTCCCGTTCTCCCCCGCCAAGGAGGGGCCGTTCTCGGGCCACGGCTGGGTGCTCTACTCGGGCATCTCCATCGCCGAGGCGCTCGGCGAGGGCTTCGCGCGGGCCGTACCGGGCGCCGTCGGCGACTTCGAGGCGGGAATGTCCCGCCTGTCGGGCGTCACGTCCATGGCGGCGCCCGGCATCACGGCCAGCCCGCGCGCAGTCGCGGCAGGCCCGTCCTACACCTTCTACATCGACGGCGCGCAGGTCGCGGACGACGAGCGCCTCGCGTCGGCGCTCATGGCGGTCGCAGAGCGCGTCAAGGTCAGGAAGGGGATGAGGTAGTGTCCTCCTACGATCACGACCTTTCCATCTGGATCACAGAGGTATCCGCGACGGGCTTCCGCGTCAACGGCCGCGTGAAGCTCGGACGGAATTCCTACAACGCCAACGGCTTCCACGTCGAGACTGGCGTGAGCGGCTACGGCTCGCGCGGCCACACCGCCAGCATCGGCACCAGGGGCGGCAGCTACGATTTCAGCGACTACTACTCCGTCGGCACGTCCTACGACGCCAGGAGCTTCAGCTGCCACGTGTCGGCAGACCTCAGCTGGTCGGGCAACGGCACCAACACGGGCAACCCCGTCTACGCCACGGCGTGGACTCCCGCGAGCGAGTACAACCAGCCCTATCCGCCCAAGAACCCCGCAGTTGCCCGCGTCTCGGACACCCAGGCGAAGGTCACGTGGTGGAGCAACTACGACAACGCCTCCGGCCGTCACTGGCACAAGGTCTACGTCGAGCGCTCCACGGATGGCGGCGGATACTCGCAGATCGCCGCCCTGAATTGGGACGTCACCAACTACATCGACAACGGCGTGAGCGCGAACCATTCGTACGCCTACAGGCTCCGCGCGGCGAACACCAAGTACAGCGATTACGTGACGGCGGGCACGGTGTACAACACACCCGCAGCGCCGAGGTCGGTCGCGGCCTCGCTCGTCTCTGCCGGCACCGTGCGCGTGGACGCCGACGTGACCAACGTCAACACCGCCACCTCGTATGCCATCGAGCGGAGCGTGGACGGCGCGGAGTGGGTGAAGGTCTCCGAGGTCGCGTCATTCCCCTACGATGACGCGGGCGCGGCCGGCATGGTCTCCTACCGCGTGCAGTCGATGCGCGGCGCGCTCGCGAGCGCATGGGCGGCATCCGACCAGATAGCGGCCATCACGCCCCCGCTTGCGCCCAAGGTCGCGCTCGCGGCGGCGGTCATGCCCGTCGGCGGCGGAGTGGGAGTGTCGTGGACGCCCAACCACCCCGACGGCTCCGCGCAGGAGGCCGCGCAGGTCGGCTACACGGTCGACGGCGGCGCCGAGGCCGTGCTGGGCGTGGAGGGCGCGGCGGCGTCTGCCGTCATCCGGGATGACGGAACCCCGCACTCGTGGTCCGTGCGCGTCCGCACCAAGGGCGCGCACGAGGACTGGGGCGCGTGGTCCGCACCGGCGCTCTGCGCCACCGCCGTCCCACCGCAGGTCGTCATCACGCGCCCCGCGTCGGACGACGACGTGATGTCCGAGCTGCCGTTCTCGATCGAGTGGCAGGTCTCGCCCGAGACCCCCGACGCCTCCACCACGGTGCGCGTCACGGCGGGCGCGGCGTCGTACAGCGCCCAGCTTCCCGCAGGCGCCAGGTCGCTCTCCATCGGGCGCGACAGCCTCTTCCCGGCGAGCGGGGAGGACATGACCGTCGCGCTCGAGGTCGTGGGCACCTCGACGCTCCGCACGACCGTAGAGCGGACCTGCTCCGTGGAGTACGCCTCCCCCGCCATCCCGGCCGCCGAGGCGGTCGTGGGCGAGCTGCTGTCGGTGTCCGTCACCGTGCGCTTCGGCGGCGACGGGTGGAGCGTGGTCGGCACGGGCCTCATGTCGCCCGAGTACGAGGTGGAGGATGACGCGATCCCCATCAGCGCGGGCGCGGAGGTGGTAGACGGCGCGGCCGAGATAGGCGACACCGCTGCCACCGAGAGCGTGGACGTGGTGCGCGTCATGCCCGACGGCTCCCAGTGGGTGGTCGCCGACGGCATGGCGGACGGCGAGTCGTGCATCGACCCGCTGCCGCCCATCAACACCGGCTACAGCTACCTCGTCGTTGCCCGCGCCCAGTCGGGCGCCGTCTCCACGCTCACCGTCCCCATGAGGGTCGAGAGCCGCTGCTGGGCCGTCAACTTCGGCTCGGCGGCGCAGGGCGGGCGGCTGTTCGAGCTGTCCCCGTCGTCCAGCGTGGACGTGTCCCGCACGGGCGAGCTGCTCCGCTTCGCAGGGGGCGGGCTGCCGATGTTCTACGGCGACGGCGGCGTCAGCTCAAAGATGTCGCTCGGCTTCAAGCTGCTCAGCGCGTCCGAGGTCACGGAGGTCGAGTCGATGTTCCGCGAGCACGCCGTGGCGTGGCTGCGCGACCCGATGGGCCGCAGGCTCCGCGCGAGGGTGTCGCTCGGCACGTCGATGGTCGTGAGGGACCTCCACTCGGTGTCAATCGACGCCGAGGAGGTCAGGTGGATGGAGGCCGCGAATGGCTGATTGGCTCCGCGAGTTCGACGCCTCGTACCGATTCATGCGCGTGAGCCGCGCCACGGGCGCGGAGGTCTCCGAGCTGGAGGGATTCGAGGACGGCGGCTCCATCTCCCGCAACCTCGACACCGACGTATACGAGAGCGCCTCGGCGACGTGCGAGGGCGGCCTCGACGTGGGTGCCGACCTCGTTCGCGTCTACCTGGACGCCGACTTCGGCGGCGAGGTGGAGCGCGTGGCATTGGGCACCTTCGTCCCGAGCGTGCCCAAGCGCGACGTGTCGGGCGAGGTGGACCGCGCCAGCGTGTCGATGCAGGGCAGGCTGTCCGAGCTGGCCGAGGACGCGTTCGACGCGCCCTTCTCGCTTCCTGCTGGCTCCGACCCGGTTGCGGAGGCTGCGGCGATATGCCGCGCGTGCGGGCTGGCCGTGTCGGCAGACGTGAGCGCCTACAGGCTCTCCACCGCGTGGACGTTCGGCCTGTCCGAGACGAGCGACGGCGAGGGCGGCAGCAAGCTCCGCGCCGTCAACGCCATGCTCGGCATCGCGGGGTTCGCGTCAGCCGTCACCGACCCGATGGGAACCGTGCTCATGCGCAGGTACGCGGAGCCGGAGGCCAGACCCCTTGCCGCCGAGTGGCGCGAGGGCGCCGACGCGAGGTTCCTGGACGAGTGCGTGGACGAGCGCGACGCCAGCGGCGTGGCGAACGTCGTGCGCGCGGTCTACGAGACGCCCGAGGCGACCGTCATCGGCGTTGCCGTCGACGACGACCCGGGCAGCCCGTACTCCACCGCAGCAATAGGGCGCAGGCGCGTCAAGGAGTACAAGTACGACGACGAGGTTACGCAGGCCGAGGCCGACGCCGAGGCCGCGAGGCTGCTGGCTGAGCAGGCGTCCGTGACCAGGCGCGTGACCGTCTCGCACGTCTACGCGCCCCACGTGGCGTGCTACGACGCGGTCACGTTCGCATACCGCGACATAAGCGGCAGGTTCGCCGTGCGCACGCAGGAGCTGAGCCTCGGGGCGGGCTGCATGGTCCGCGCCGAGCTCAGGAGATTCGAGAGGGCGGCGAGATAGATGGATGTGAATACGACGCTGCTGGCCGTCGGCGACATGATCTACGACGGCTCCGCGCGGCCCGCCGTGCCCGTCCCGACGGTCAGGTACGGCGACGTGCTGGCCGTCGGCGAGAGGACGATGGACGTGCGCGTAGGAGGGGCGAGGCTCGACGGCCTGCCCATGATGGCGCACTGCGCGGGGGCGTCGGTCGGGGACCGCGTGCGCGTGGTCACGGTCGGCGCGGAATCTGTCGTCGACGGGATACTGGCATAGGAGGTCATGCATGGCTAATACACCAGCTAAATTCTTGAAGGACGTCGCGGGCCAGGTCTACGCCGTCGTGGTTGACGGCGTGGTCTACGGCATCGCGGGAGCCGACGGCCAGGCCGAGGCCGAGCGCAAGGCCGCTGAGTCCGAGCGCGTGACTGCGGAGGAAGCGAGGGCCGCTGCGGAATCGGCCCGCGTGAGCGCCGAGAACCAGCGCGAGATCGACCAAGCGAAGAACAACGCCGACCAGGCCGCCAACAACCAGGCCGCGCAAGGTCTCATCGCCGTCCTTCTGACGGACGGCCAGTACGACCCGACCACGCGAGAACCCACCGTGACTGGCGAGGTCGGCAAGATGTACATGGTGCCGTCCGGCCTCAGCGGCAGCGAGAACCGCTACTACGAGTGGATGGTGCTGAACGGCGAGTGGGAGCGCGTGGGCACCACGGACGCGGCCATGGAGCCGTTGACCACCGACGAGGTGGACACCGTGGCTGGCGGCGGCACCGTCACCAACAACAAGGTGCTGACGGGCACGGGCCTTACGTACATGTGGGGGAAGCTCAAGGCGGCTTTCGCAGCCCTTGGCCACAAGCACGACGCGTCCGACATTACGAGCGGCGCGCTGCCAATCTCCAACGGCGGCACCGGGGCGGCCACGGCGGCGGAAGCGCTCGCCGCGCTCGGCGTGACCGTCGGCGAGGCCGACGCGCCGGAGACGGGCGCTCCCGGCTCGGTCTACATCAAGATGCTCTAGGGGGTGCGCCATGGCTCATTGGGAAGGCGGGGTGTGCCAGCGCACGGGAAGGACCGTGTGCAGCCTGGACGCCACCGTGACGAACGCCAACGACATGCAGGCCACGGTGAGCCTCACCGGCTACTCGTGGTCGGACATCGTGGACGCGTGGGGATTCGACCTGTGGGTCGGGAACGGCACCGTGCTCGGAGCATCCGGCGTCAACGGAGAGAGCAAGACGCATCCGAGATGGTCGACGACGACCAAGGTCCCGAGCGGGGGCCTCAAGCGCACCGTGACCGTGCCGCGCGCCTGGGGGGAGGACACGACGCTCGCCGTGTGGTGCCGGTACAGCGACTCCAACCCGGTGAAGTATCACGGCAGGCTCGACGCCTCCGTGACGATCCCGCGCATGACCTCCCCGGTCCATGCCGTGAGCGCCGTGGCGGACAAGGCCGCAGTCCTGCCCGGAGAGCCCGTGTCGCTGACGATCACGGACTCGAATGGCGCCAGCAAGGCGTTGATGGACCACTTCGAGATCTGGTGCGGCGGCAAGCTTGCCGCGAAAGGCGCGACCGACCACACGATCAACCGCAGCGAGACCCTATCGATCGTCCCGAGCGACTACGCGCCGGGCGGCGGCGACCTCGACATCATAGTCAAGAGCGTGCACGAGTGGTACGGGACCTACCCGGAGGCGTGCGCGACCGTGACGGTGCGCGTCTGCCCGCCAGTGACCGTGTACGACGGGACCGGCGCGGCGAGGGTCGGCGCGGTGACCGCGTACGACTCGGCTGGCGCGGGCCGCAGGTGCGTGCCGAGCGCGTACGGGCCTGACGGGAAGGTGAGGGCGTGTACGGGATGACACCTGGCGAGATCACGGCCGCGGTAAGCGTCTCCATCGCTGTGGCCACCTTCCTTTTCGGGCGGCTCACGGCCATGAGGGATCAGGTGAGCGACAAGACGCGCATGAGCGAACGGCTCGACCGCATCTGGGAGACGTGCAGCGACACCCGCGACGCGGTGCGCGAGATGAGCAGGAAGCTCGACGACCACTCAGAGCGGCTGGCCCGCGTCGAGCAGCAGGTGCATGCGCTGGCGGCGCGGGTGGAGCGGGTCGAGGACAACTGTGACGCACGGCTCCGCACGGGCGGGACCGATTAAGGAAAGGAAGCTTTCACATGGACGAGTACAGGGACTGGGCCGTCGCGGCCCTCACGCGAGCGGTGAAGACGGCGGCGCAGACGGCCGTCTCGCTCATCGGCACCGGCGCGGTCGGCTTCACCGACCTCGACTGGCTGCAGATCGCGAGCGTGTCCGGCGTCGCCGCAGTGGTGAGCCTGCTCACCTCCGTGGCGGGACTGCCGGAGGTCGCGGGCGGCAAGAGCCCGCTCGCATCGACCACGAAGGAGGACTAGATGAGCGACGAGAAGACGCTGCCGGTCGACGAGACCGGCGAGAGCCTGAGCGAGGAGACGCTCGGGCACCTCGACGGGTGCAAGGGGGAGGAGGACTAGCATGGACTTCAAGGGACTCCACGCCGACGTCAACAAGTGGCTCTCCAAGCACTACACGCCGGGTCGCCGCGGACGCAAGATCCAGTACATCGGCATTCACCACAACGCGGGCAATTTATCCGTACAAGGCTGTTGGAACGTCTGGCAGACCCGCCAGGCGTCAGCCCACTACCAGGTACAGAGCGACGGCGTGATCGGCCAGCTCGTCCATGACTGCGACACGGCTTGGGCGCTCGGCGACTTCGACGCCAACTGCCGAAGCATCAACATCGAGCACGCCGACATCAGCTCCAATCCCTGGCGCATCTCGGATAAGTGCCTCGAGTCCGGCGCGCACCTCGTGGCCGCGCTCTGCCTCGCCTACGGCCTCGGCCGTCCCCAGTGGGGAAAGAACGTCTTCCCCCACAGCCATTTCAGCTCGACCGCCTGCCCGGCCTCGCTGCAGTCCTCCCAGAAGGACGCGTACATGCGCCGAGCGCAGGAGTGGTACGACGCCATGTCCAAGGGCGGCAGCGCCCCGGCGGCCAAGCCGAGCGCGCCGTCCGGCACGGCCTCCAAGTACGCCGACTGCCGATGGCTCCAGCGAATCGTCGGCGCGACGGCGGACAACATCTGGGGACCCGACACCGGCGCGCGCGTGGGCGCGGTCCAGATGGCCAGCATGTACCACGGCACGCAGTTCCCCTATGGCGTGGAGTACGTCCAGAAGGTTATCGGCACCACGCCCGACGGCATCTGGGGAGTCAGGTCCAAGGCCGCGCACGACGCTATCGTCAAGCGCATCCAGGAGGGCTTCGGCATCACGCAGGACGGCATCCTCGGCAAGGATACCGACGGCTGCATCCACGCGCTGCACCTCGCGAGCAACCACACGGTCTAATCGCGCAGCACAATCGCCTCCTCCTTTCGCCCCTCCCGGCCTCGTCCAGGAGGGGCGCTTTCCATGCGCCCGGACAGCCCGGACCGATTGCCAAATTCTTGCCATTCTTGCCAAAAATTGACAAAAATACAGGGCGTTTCAGGGCAGTTCAGTAAAATGAAAACGTCCCCTGAGCTGCGAGAACTCAGGGGACGCATCAATTCGACTGGCGGAGAGCTGGGTAGCTCCCCGCGGTGAAGCGGCGCATGCGCTCGCCCGCGGTCACGGGGCTCAGCAGCCCGCCGCCAACGCCCTCGACGATCGGCCCCTCGCCGGGGCCCCATGCCGCCATGCGCTCCGCCGCGTAGGCGCGCAGCGGGATGGTGCGCCGCGCGTTGCGGTTCTTCGGGTCGGTCTCGTGGGCGCCGCCCAGGCCCTGCGTGTAGGTCCCGCGCACCGTCAGCTCGCGCCGCGCCAGGTCGACGTCCTCCCACCGCAGCGCCAGGACCTCGCCCTTGCGCAGCCCCGCCTTCTGCGGCCAGTACACCTCGTCGACGAACTCCGCCAGCGTGATGCGCGCCGTGACGCGCCCGCGCAGGCGCTCCTTCTCCATGAGCAGGCGGGTCTCCGCCTTGCGGGCCTGCCCCTTCGTCTGGCACGTCTCGACGCGCCTGTCGCGCGAGCCGTCCCACTTCACGCCGGCCGTGACGTCGGCGACCCACTTGCCGCTCTTCAGCTTCCGGACCGCCATGATGTGCAATCACCTTGCCTTCCGTGTATTCGGTTGGTTCACACATGGCCTCGCGCAGGGTTGCAGCCCGTATGCGCGGGGCCTATTTTTCGTCTGCCTAGGCCCTCTCGACCCCGTCGGGCACCTTGACGCCCGGTCCGGCGATGAGCAGCTCCCTCCCCACCTTCGCGGACGCCGCGCTGTAGCCCACGTCGATGAGGTACCTGTCGAAGTCCTCGTAAATCTCGGATATGAGGGGGACGTTATCGTAGGTGACCATCCAGGGGAACCCGCAGCCGGCTATCTTCCCGGCGACCTCCCTGTGGTCGTCCTCGGTGTACGAGTTCTCGTACAGGCCCGGCCCCTTCACGACGTACGGCGGGTCGAAGTTGGCGAACAGCCCGTCCTCGCGCGCGAGGACGGACGAGATGAACTCGCATGCGTCCATGTTGTACAGGTCGATATCCGCCGAGTGGGCGGCGATCGCGCGCACCTTGTCGCAGAGCGGCCCCTTGTTGAAGCGCGCCGAGATGCCGAACTTCCCCTTCTGGGACATGCCGCCGATCGGGCCGCCGCGCAGTATGCCCGACCTGTTCGCCCTGTTCAGGTAGAAGGCCGCCTTGCCGAGCTCGAGCGACGGGGCGCTGGAGGAAAGGTAGACCTCGCGCTGGGCCTTCCACTCGGGAATGCTGAGTTCCGCGCCGTCGATGAACGCGCACAGCTCGTCCGGGTGGTTCACTATCGCGTCCCACATGCTGTAGACGGCAGGGCCGATGTCGTTCAGGATCACCCTGGAGACGCGCCCGAGCAGCAGCAGCTTCATGGCCAGGCCCGCCCCGCCGCAGTACGCCTCCGCGTAGGTGCAGCCCCCGAGGCCGCTCTCGGCGATGATGGAATCGACCAGTGGGAATATCTTCGACTTGCCGCCGGGGTACCTGATCGGCGTGTATGTCGTCGGCATCGGCGCACCTCCTCTCGCTGTGCAGCTCCTAGGTTACTCGCTGTCGGCCCTCTTGGCCATAGCTTCGACCCTTCTGATTATCCGCTCGACGCGGGACAGGAAGTCGTCGGCAAACCTCTCGCACTCATCTTGGTGCTGGGCCTACCATTGGTTAAAGCCGTCGGTTCCGTTCTCTCCGAGTCCGCCTCTCGCCTTCTCAGCCCTGAACCACTCTTTGTCAGCCCTGCGCTTCTTCTTTTTGTCCTCATAGTGATCCTCGTGCGACTCCTCGTACGAGCGTATGAACATCTGCCTGCTGTAGCGGTATGCTGACTCCATGGAGGTCCAGAACTCCCCATCGTCCGGGAGCGTCGACAAAGCGTCGTAGATGGCCATCTCCGGGTTCTTATCGCCAGTTGGCAAGACGCACAGGCGCCGCGAGCCCTTCACTTTCGCGTTGGCGTCCTTAGTCGCGTCGCCATCCACGACGAACAGGTCATTCTCGAGAGACGGGATGTCTCGAATTGCCAGTTCGGCCAGCTCCCCACAGCTGAGCCCAGCCGAGATAACGTTACATTTCGAGTAGGTCCTGGCAGGCAGCACCTTCTTGAGAAACCACTTCGTCTCATCGTCCTCGCACAGGACCTCTACTTTCTTCTTCGGAGATCGCTTCGGCATCCTGACCGAGAGGTCCGCCTCGATGTCGAGCTCGCTCGGGCGGTCGACCTGTTCGATCCCGCTGTCCCTCCTCCTGAGGTAGACGACCTCGACGCGGTGCGCGACCTCCTCCTCGTCCGTCATGGCCCCGGCGTGGACGCGGCCGAGGGTGAGCAGCGGGACGGTCGCGGAGGACGGGACCACGGGCATGGCGCCGTCGGGGAGGACAGGCGCACAGCCAGACAACTGCGAGGCAAGGCCATATCGCTCCGACTTTATGTCTTCGGGCTCAATGCCAAACAACTCAACCATCTTTGAGATGTGGCGGTCCCTAACCGTCATCTTGTCTGTCTCCCAGCGATGGACCGATTCTCTGGTGACGCCAAGCTTTTCAGCAAGTTGGTCTTGAGTCAGGTCATATTTCTCGCGTAATGCACGGATGTTTGAGCCGATGCCCATATCTACCTCCGATTTAAACGTCTCTTATTAGAATTATTACGACTCTTTCTAAAGTTGCAAATAATCTTTTGAGTTCGCTATTGATTCTTGGGTATGTGACCGTTATACTTCTACTTGGAAGGAGGGGCCAATGGAAACTTACGTTAGTAATCAGACCGTGAAGCTCGCCCGTATTGCAAGCGGGCTCAGTCAGACACAAGCTGCTGGCCTGCTGGGTATCTCTCTTCCGACTTATGCAGCGCGAGAGAAGCTCCCGATGTCATTCACTGTTGGCGAGATGAAAATTCTCATGGACGGCTTTTCGGTAGATGGCAAAGCTCTTATCCGAGCTTTCATTACCGGTATTTTTTTGGCCTAGTATGCGGCGTTTAACGTCAAGGAGGAGCCCACGAAGCAGGAGCTGCCAGCCGGATCCAAGGGCGCCATCAGCGAGCCGACCGTGTATGACGTCATCGAGTCGTGCAAGAGCCTCAGGCGCAACTACGAGGCGCTCGACTTCAAGCTCGACCACCTGACCAAGGAGGTCATCCGCATCAAGCGCCGAGAGGGCGTGCCGAGATGGCCGTTCTTCGTCGGACTCGCCACGCCCATCTTGCTCACGGCAGCATGGAAATTGCTGCATCTACTGCTCGGCTGACGAGCGCGCCCATGGCCAAAAATCACCTCCCCTTACGGGAAGCCTAACACGCCAAAAGGAGGAACCCATGGAAGACAAGGAGCCCGCATCGGGCATCCCGTCCGGCACCTGGCCCGTGCCGCCGGGGCTGCCGCTCTACGTGAGCGTGGAGCGGGCCGCCAAACTCGCGGGGATAGCCCGCGACCGCATGTACGAGTACGTGAACAGCCGCGCCGACCCCATCCCGCAGATGAGGGCGGGCAAGGGCAGGACGCTCATAAGGACGTCCGCGATACCGGAGTACCTGAGGAGGAGGGAGACGGCGTGATGGAGGTGGACAGATGGATGAGAGAGCGCTGCGAGGCCTGATCCTGCTCGCCTCGGGTGGCCTCCTCATGGCTGGCATCCAGCTGTTCGAGATGGCGGTCATCGCCGTCGCGAGGGCGCTTGGGTGCTGCTAGGAGGTACGCGTTGAAAGGCAAGGGAAGGCACTACGTGCTGCCATCGGACGTGAGGCTCGCGAGGGAGCGGCGCGTCTTCGCCTCGGGCTTCGCCTGGGGCGCGCTCACGGCGCTGGCCGTGGCCGCGGCGCTCGCGGCGGCCGTGCTGTGGGGGCTGTGATGGGAAGGGAGGCGCGGAAGGCGTGAGGCAGTGGTCCACACGCGAGCTCAGATACCTCGGAGAGCACGCCGGGGACGGCGCGAGGAACATAGCCAGGGCCCTCGGACGCTCGACCGATGCGGTGAAGTGGCAGGCGCGCAACTGCGGCATCTCGCTGCGGCGACGCTGGCAGTGCCCCAACTGCGGGCGCATGACCTTCAAGCCGCTGAACCGGGTCACCGGCTGGTGCGTCGAGTGCACCAAGGAGCTTCACATGTCAGACCTCAAGGAGCAGGTCGACGCGATGAGGGAAGAGGCCGCGAGGGCGAAGAGGAACGACCGCGAGCGGCAGCGCCATTATTCGGCCAAGAGCCGAGCGAAAAAAGTTTCAAAAAAGCCACCCCAAAAGCCACACCAGGATTGACCTGCGAAAACAATGAAATGAGAAGGATATGCAGACCGAAAAGAAAGCGAGCGCCCCCAGCTTCCACACATCGGGCCGCCGGTGCCCGAGGGCGCAAGGGCAGCTTGAGCGCTTCACCTTTTCCATCCCCGGGAAGCTCCCCAGCCTGAACGACTTCATCCGGGTCGAACGCGCCAACCGGTTCGCCGCCGCGAGCCTGAAGAGGAGGGCGCACGAGCAGGTGCTCGCCGCGCTGGGGGAGCACCCGATCTTCACCGAGCCCGTGACCGTGCTCTTCGCCTGGTACAGGCCGGACAAGCGCACCGACAAGGACAACGTGGCGTTCGCAAAGAAGTTCGTCCTCGACGCGCTCCAGATAGCGGGCGTGATACCGAACGACACCTGGAACCTGTGCACCCCGTACGACACCGCGTTCGCCATCGACAAGGCGAACCCGAGAACAGAGATAACCATAACGACCGACGAGAAGACGGGAGAGACCCATGGATAGGGAACAGGACGCGCAGGAGGTCGAGGCCGAGGTGATCGAGAACGAGGCCACCACACTCGAGGTGACATACACCGAGGCGACGATCGCGTCGAACTTCGATGCGCTCGAGGCCCACGTGCGCAAGGTGGTGTCCGAGTACGACGGCGCAGTCTACGACCTCACCAGCGCACAGGCCGTCAAGGAGGCCAAGCACGACCGCAGCTACCTCAACGGCATCAAGAAGGAGATCGACGAGCGCCGCAAGGCCGTGAAGCGCGAGTACAGCAAACCGCTCGACGCATTCGAGAAGCGCTGCAAGCGGATCACGGCCATCATCGACGAGTCCTCTGATGCCATCAAGGCGCAGCTCGACGAGGCCGAGCAGGCGCGCAAGGACGCGCTCTACTCGCACCTGCAGCAGCACTACGAGGAGTTCGCCGGGCTGCTGGTGCCCGTCGTGCCATACGAGCGCCTGCACGAGGACCAGTGGCTCAACAAGACCTTCGGCGAGATAAAGGCGCAGCAGGCGCTCGAGGCCAAGGTGTCCGACGTGGCCCGAGACTGGGAGACGCTCAAGGCCCAGCAGGAGACCATGCCCCACTACGCCGACGCGGAGCGCGAGTTCTTCCGCACGCTCGACCTCGGAGCCGCCCTGAACGCGGCGCGTTTGGCCGACGAGGAAGACCGACGCATCGCCGAGCTGAAGGCGGCCATGGCGCCAGAACCCGAACCGGAACCGATGCCGGAACCAGAGCCTGAGCCGGTCGAGATCCCCGAGCCTGAGCCGATGCCCGCGCCAGCGCCAATGCCCGCGCCCATGCCGGCACCGACGCCCGCGCCGGTCGCCGAGCCTTTGGAGGCATGGACGGTCGAGGTGCCTAGCGCGACGCGATCGCAGATGGAGCGCCTGGCATCCGTGCTCAAGGCGCAGGGGATCACCGGAAGCATCCGCCGGGGCACGCCCGCCCAGGTGTCAGCGAGGATGGAGCTGTAGATGGCAGAAGACAAGCACATGACGCTGGCCGAGGCCGTGGCCCGGGTGCAGCGATCCGTAGTTGTGCCTAAAGCACGCTACAACGCCCACGGCAACTTCTACTACCGCTCGATGGAGGACATCGTGGCGGCGCTCAAGGAGCCGTGCAAGGAGGCGGGCATAGCCTTCACGCTCAACGACAGCATCGAGCAGATCGGCGAGCGCTACTACGTCAAGGCCACGTGCCGCCTGTTCTTCGAGGACGGCCACGGCGATTCCCTGGACGTTACGGCCTACGCCCGCGAGCCTCTGAGCCAGAAGGGAATGAACGAGGCGCAGGTCACGGGCAGCGCATCCAGCTATGCCAGAAAGTACGCGCTCTGCGGAGCGTTCGACATCGACGGTACCTCAGACCCCGACACGCTCATGGGAACCGAGAAGCCCGCCGAGAAGGAGCCGCCCGAGTTCGGCCAGTTCGTCGCGAAGTGCAAGAGCTGCGGCACTTCCTACACCTTCGAGAGCCGTCAGCAGTACGAGCAGTTCAAGGCCAACCCCGGGTGCTGCCCGTCCCCCGCATGGCAGGTCGTGTAGGCGATGCAAGACCTCTACGCCGAGCGCATGCGGCTCTTCGACAGGCTCATGGACGAGCTCCAGGCGCTGCGCAACAGCGGAAGCCAGTACGCCGAGAACGAGGCCGAGTACCGCAAGGCGCTGCGCGTCGCGATCCTCGAGGAGCGATCCAAGGGAACGCCCGTGACGGTGATAAGCGACCTCTGCCGAGGCCGGAATGACATAGCCGAGCTGAAGCAGCGCAGGGACTGCTCCGAAGCGCTCTACAAGGCGAGCCAAGAGGCGATAAACGTGTACAAGCTCAAGATCCGAACCGTCGACGATGACATAAAGCGCACCTGGTCGAACGGGACGGGCGAAGGGAGTTACTAAATGTCGATCAACCGAGTGAACATCAGCGGGAACCTCACCCGCGACCCGGAGCTGCGCGCGACCCAGGGCGGCATGCAGGTGCTGGGCTTCGGCGTGGCCGTCAACGACCGCCGCCGCAACCAGCAGACGGGCGAATGGGAGGACTACCCGAACTTCGTGGACTGCACGATGTTCGGCAACCGCGCCGAGGCCGTGGGCCGCTACCTCTCCAAGGGGACGAAGGTCGCGATCGAAGGCAAGCTGCGCTATTCGAGCTGGGAGAAGGACGGCCAGCGCCGCAGGAAGCTCGAGGTGATCGTGGACGAGATCGAGATCATGAGCAGCCGCCAGCACGCGGAGCAGGGCAACCCGCCCTACGTCGCGGAGCGCACGCAGGCCTACGCGCCGCAGCCCGCGCCCCAGTGGTCCGCGCAGCAGGCGTACCGGAACCCGCCCGCGACGGCCCCGCAGCGGCCCCAGGCGCCCGCCCAGGCCCCGCAGCAGCCCCAGGCGCCCGCCCAGGCCCCGCAGGCGGCCCCGCAGGCGGCCCCGCAGGCCTACGCGCCGCAGCCGGTCCAGCCGGAGCTCTACGACGGCGACATCCCGTTCTAGGGGACGACGGCATGCGAACAGGAATCGGAGGTGAGGACGATGGCGGATGAGAAGCGGATGAACTTCTACCGCACCTTCTACGACCTCACGACGCTTCTGCCGGAGGCCGAGCGCAGGAAGGTGAACACGGCCCTTCTCGATTACTTCTTCGAAGGCATCGAACCGAAGGGTTTGAGCGAGAGCGGGATGAAGGTTTTCAGGGGCTGCGAGGGGCGCGTTTCGAAAAGCAGGACGAACGCAGCGAACGTGGCTAATCGGTACGGCGATTCGAAGCCTACGGACGAGCCTACGAATGGTGATACGAACAACTCTGCGGACGATGCTTCGGACGCTCCTACGGAACCACTCCCAGAGAGAGAAAGAGAAAGAGAAGTAGATAAGGAAGGAGCTAAGGAGAGAGGAAAAGCGGCGCGCTTCCGCGCCCCCTCTCCCGCCGATGTCGCCGAGTACGCCGAGCAGTTCGCTGCGGACAAGGGCCTCGACCTCACCGCCCTCGACTTCGACCCAGAGCGGTTCGTCGACTTCTACGCCCAGAAGGGCTGGATGGTCGGGCGATCGCACATGAAGGACTGGAAGGCCACGGTGCGCAACTGGCTGCGCACCTCAAAGCCGAGGAACGGAAGCGTGAAGGAGGTACCGGACGATGGATTCTCGGCATACGACTGAGTGCCCGCACTGCGGCGCGGCGCTCAAGGCCCGCTACACGCAGCTGGGCACCAGGCGCCTGTTCTGCGGATACGAGCAGTGCGGGTGCCCGGGCGCCGAGGCCGAGCGCGAGGAGGAGCGCCGGGCCGAGGCGGAGGCCGCGCGCAAGGCGGTTCAGGACAAGGCCATGCACGACTGGAAGCGCGCCGGCGTGCCCGAGCGCTACATGAGCCTCGACCACCCGCTGGCCGCAGAGATCGCCGACGGCATGGAGCGCGGCCAGTGGGTCTACCTCTGGGGCGACGTGGGGACGCACAAGACCACGTGCGCCGCGGCCGTGGCCAAGCGGCTGGCGGGCGGCGGGCGGCCGGTGCTCATGGCCCCGATGTACCGCATCCTCGACGAGATCCAGCGCAGCTTCCACGAGGGCGGCGACCCGCTCAAGCGCTACGCCGAGGTGCGCTACCTGATCGTGGACGACCTGGGCAAGCGCAGGCCCACGGGCTTCGTGCTCGACAGCCTGTTCAGCCTGATCGACCAGCGCTACTCGGCGATGCTGCCCACGCTGGTGACCACGCAGTACAGGCCCAGCGACCTCGTGCGCAGGCTCGCCGAGCAGGGAGACCCCGACACCGCCAAGGCCATCGTGTCGCGGCTCAGGGGCGGGGCCAGGGTCGTGCACTTCGACGGCCCGGACGGG
>ERZ827150.3135-NODE-3135-length-16629-cov-7.990165_pt1 | contig 16629 bp, 14 predicted proteins | sample MGYA00519779_ERZ827150 | MGnify/ENA primary metagenome ERZ827150 (study PRJEB31778, sample SAMEA3449267) | human gut metagenome | biome: human gut; feature: human-associated habitat; material: faeces | place: United Kingdom | collected 2010/2012 ...
TTCTAAACACTCTTTTTTAAGTTTCACCACAGATTACACAGATTAACACAGATTGAATTCGGATGCATCCTTTTTTCTTTTTATATCTCAACCATTATCGGTAATTAAGAATCTGTGTTAATCCGTGTAATCTGTGGTGAACAATAGATATACAATTACTGATGTTGCTCACGCAACAAGTCATTCACTGTCTTCACCGGGTTAAAGGTAGAAAGAGGAACTTCTACAAAGACGGTATTCCAGTCGCTCATCGCACCATTCCACAAGCCGGGAAGTTCGAGGGCTTTCAGGTCTTTACCGTTCTTCGATTTGTAGGAGATGAAGCCGGTAGCTTTATCTACATATTTCACCAGGTCGAATTTATGTCCTTTATAATCACGCACAGCGCATACGAGGTCTACCGGATTGAAGTGCGTACCCTTCTCGAACATTTCTTTCTTCTCCGGATCGTCCATGTCGATCTGCGAGCTTTCGAGAATTTGCAGGGAGATGGTTCCGTCGCTGTTGTAAGCAAGGAACGGACCGCCACCGGGTTCGCCTACGTTCTTCACCATTCCGCAGACACGCATCGGGCGGTTGAACTTGTTTTTGAGGTAGATAGCCAGTACGGAGTCTTCGAGATCTTTTGTTTCCGGATTCTTGCAGAAGAGTTTCTTTTGCAGGAATTGAAGCATTTCCATCATCTGGTCGTGCGTATACTTGCCGCTGTCGAGCAGCGTGAGGTATTCGAATACTTGTTTTTGCAGGGTCACGAGCACTCCGGCAATCAGTTTCTTATACGTAACGGTGTCGTCTTTCAAACGGTCGGGCACTACGTTGTCGATGTTCTTGATGAAGATGATGTCTGCGTCCAAGTCGTTCAGGTTCTCAATCAGCGCGCCATGACCACCGGGACGGAACAGCAGTTTGCCGTTGTCGCGGAACGGTTGGTTCTCCATATCGGCAGCAATGGTGTCGGTACTTGGCTTCTGCTCGGAGAAGGTGATGTAATAGTCTACGCCGTAACGTTTGGCAAAGTCGTCCACTTTTTCCGTCACGAGCTTCTTGAAAAGTTCGCGGTGTTCGGTAGACACGGTGAAATGTACGTTCACTTTGCCACTCTTGCCGGCTGCATACAGAGCGCCTTCGGCAAGATGTTCCTCCATCGGAGTGCGGGAGCCTTCGGGATATTTATGGAATTTGAGCAGACCTTTCGGTAGCGCGCCATAGTTCAGTCCGGCAGTCTCCAGCAGGGCGGACACCACTGCTTTATAGTTGCCTTCTTCCATCAGTCCGGCAATGTCTACCCATTCGCCACTGCCTATAGACGTATCGGGCAGCAGGCGTTCACGGATCTTCTGGTCGCTCTTGAAATGGATCTCCTCCAGCCGCTTGATCACGGAGTTGCCCAGGAATTTATGGATGGCGATCTCGTAGAAACGGATGCCGTTGCGCAACGACGAGTTCTTGATCTTCGCGCTCTGGTAGGCGTAGGTTTCCGAGGTTTCGCCTGATACTTTTTGCAGCTCTTTCAGGATCTCACGCCCCTTCATCATCTTTTGGATCGTGTATGGGCTGAGCAGGTTGTAATTGATCTGGTCCAATTTATGCGGATCGTGCCGCCCGTCTCGTTTGGGCCATTTCTGCGCGTCACGAATCGTGCCGACGCTTCGCAGGTTGACGCCCGGGATGAGATAGGTGGTGTTTTGTTCCTCGATCAAGTAGGAGAAGGGCAGGTCGCTCGTGTCGGGATGGTTCACGTGTCGGCCCATGACGAGCGAGAAGGCACCGATACGGGCAGGCCAGAGAATGTAGGAGTCGGAGCTGGTCTTGGCGCCTCGCTCGAGCGCGCCCTGGTGAATCGGTCCCAGTTTATACATGTGGTTACTCTGGTTTGAGCCGGAGCCGGCGTTCATGAAGGAGAACATGCCGGCGATCAGGAGGGTCGACTTATGGTGTGTCACGGTGAATGGACCGGCGAAGATCGCGCAGGCCTCGCCATTCTCGCCCTGGCAATTGCTGAAGAACAGAGAGTCGGAGGCGGAGTAGTGATGCCCCAAGTGGCACGCTTGCCCGACGAAACAGCGGGTCAGAGTGGTGCCGTCCTCAACGGAGGAACCGCTCGAGATGATGAAGTCGTCACAAATCACGCCATGGCCGATGTGTACGGGATCGAATTGGTTGCTGTTGATCGTTCCGTTCTTCAGGCGCCCGGTGCCCTCAATCTGGCAATAATCGCCGATACGCATATTCTTGATGTAACCGGTATTGACGATCTGTACGTGATGACCGATAGAGCCCATGTTGGATGTATTCTCTTCGGTATAGCGGGAAATGATTCGCTTGAGGTTCTCGATCAGCTTCGGGCGATGGCGATAGAGACCAAGCATATAGGCTTGGTGGGCGGAAAGGCGGTCGTGGATCGGCACCTCGCGGCCACCGGTCTCGTTCAGTATCGAGACCTCAACATTGTTGCCGAACGACGTGTCCCGATCTACCAGGATAATATCCACGTTCTCTATCAGCGTGTGGTCGCCAATACGGTAGTTGGCGATGTAATTTTTGATGTTCTCGATCAGGCAGTTGTCGCCGATCTCCACGTTGTGCAGGTAGGCTTCTCGGATACCGGCATGCTTACGGATGCCACCCGGCAAGGAAAATTCCTCGTCGAACGCGCCCAACCGGATAGGCCCGCTGAACTGGGTTTGTGAGATGTAATGGGCATTGAAACGGTCCGCGACCAAGATCTCGTCCCACGAGTTGGCCGAACAACCCTGCCGGCGCAACTGGTCGATCTCGTCTGGGGTAAGTGCTCGATAATTTCTCATATTGATAATCATTATTCAAGTTAGAGGCGCAAATATATCTATTTTGTTCGTATCAGCGAGGTAATGATGATATTTTTGTGTAGAAATATCGCTGTATGCTTTCTTATTGCTTTTTGGAAAAGCTTTAGGATGGAAAGAGATGGTGAAATGGGAAATACAGTGCCTTGGATTGGTTGACGAATGGGGATAAATGTCGCTTTAGGTTTCTTTAGGGAGCCGTAGGATCCATTTTAGGTAAGGTCAAAATTTTGTCCGAAGGAAATGTGGATTTTGTCCGAAGGAAATTCCATTTTCTTTCGGAGAAAAATTCTTTTTCTTTCGGACAAAAAAATGGGCCATTACGGTCCATTTTTAGTTACACTGCAGTGAATTTTTCAATACACTGCAGTGTAATTGAAAATACACTGTTATGCGCCCATTTTATACAATAGTACGTGTCGCCTTTCACGAACGTATGTGTCGGTTCACACGAGCGGTCGTGAGGGGCGACATGTACGTATGTGTATCCCTACACGTACTTTTGTCTATTTTTTATAATCCCAATTCCACCTGGAAACGGAATTCCCAGCGGTTGTAGGGAAGGAGTGCCTCGCTTTGGTGATTGTAGGAAGCGTCCGCTTGCACCTTCAGGCTGTGGCCGATCAGGTATTTTGTAACGGCTACAGTCGTTTGGTTATAGTTCTTGTAGCCTACCAGCTCACGTACCTCTTTTTTGGGGAAAAGGGTGGAGTTACGCAGGGCGATCTCCCATTTCTTGGGGAAGAGATAACTGGTCTGTAGGTTCAATCCGTTACCGGTGAATACATAAGCTTCCTTGTCGGACTCAAACAATGGCTTGTCGCATGCCCGGCCCATGAAGTCCGTATAGAACGCGAAGCCCTGATATTTCAGGATAAAATCGACGAAGTAGGACTTGAGGTCGCGGGTTTCGCTATCCGGCGTGAGCGCGCCGTTCTGCCCGTGCAGGCGGGTGGTGTTGTCGTTGTAGGAGAAGGCGCCCGCCAGCAGGAACTTGACGGTCTCCTCACGTTCGAAGTCTCCCTCGGCCACATCGCCCAGCGACTTGAAGCGACCCACAGGATAGAGTTCCATACGGCCCGTGTAGGCGAACCCGGCGTTCTTGCCGGTGCTGAAGTTACGGCCCTCGCCCAGCGTGATGGAGCCTTTCAGTCCTAAATGAAAATCGTTGACGAGCTTTTTGTTATATTCGCCAAAGAATCCGAAGTCGCGATCGACGTTGAAGGTTGAGTTGACGATACTCCGGTCAACAAACTGCAACGCGCTCGAGGAGTTGACCCTCGCCCGGTTCGCCTTGATCTTGGTCTGTCCGAAACCGATATTCCAGCTGTTGTTGGGCATATAATAGACAATAGCGTCGCGTACGATGTTGGTGTTGCCGTTTGGCAGATCTTGCGCGTCGTAGGGCGTGAATCCCAACTGGATCGAGTAGAGCAACTTCGGAGAGAAGATATAACCGTCGAAACGGAGGCGCAAGCGTTTTACGCGGGCCTCTACCTCGTTCATCGAGAAGTCCTTGTCGAGATCGAAGGCGACCATATTCTGCATACGGAACCGCATGGTCATCTTGTAGAGCTTGTTTTGCGGCTCGAAGGTGATACCCTTACCGACCTCGATGTTCGGCATGTTGCGCATCCGCTCCAAGAGTTCCTTGTCCTCGTTGATCGCCCGCTCCAAAGAGTCGTTGGTAGCGATATACTTAGAGATAAAGTTATCCTGGGCGTTAGCCGTCAGGAGCCCGCCGGCGCACATTGCGGCGAGGAAGAATTGTCGTAATTTCATAAATAAGTGGGAATGCTGTTTTGTTTTGGTCGCGAAGTAAGCTTTTATATGTTTTTTTTAAATGACATATATGTTACAATCCTGTTACAGCCCTGTTTCTTCCTCGTTATCGGGCTCAAATTGGTCCATATAGAGGCTCTCGCCGTCCCACGAGATGTAGGAGAAATGGCGCATCCAGTCGCCGGCGATCAGGATCCGGCTGTCGCGGCTGAGCATCAGGTCGAGCATGATATGCCGGTGGCCGAAGATAAAATAGTTGATATCCGGATGGGTTTTCAGGTATTCCTTGGCGAAAGCCACCAGGTATTCGCCCGCCTCGCCCTGGTATTTGTTCTCTTCCTCTTTTGCGAGGCCGCTTTTCCGGCTGCTGAGCGACCAGCCCAAGGCAAAGCCGAATGTCCAGCGGGGATGGATCCCGGCGTAGAGCCATTGGCAGAAACGGTTACGGAATAATTTACGCAGGAAACGGAAAGCCTTGCTTCGGTAGTCGACCTCGTCGCCGTGCCCCAGGAAGAAACGTTTGCCCAACAGGTCGACGGTCTCCACGTCACGATGGATCGTCGCGCCGATCTCGTGCGGCAGGTAGTCGAACATCCAGATGTCATGGTTGCCGATGAAGAAATGAATCTCGACCCCAGCGTCTGACAACTCGGCCAGTTTCCCGAGGAAACGGACATGCCCTTTCGGCACGACATACTTGTACTCGTACCAGTAGTCGAACATGTCGCCCAGGAACCAGATGGCTTGCGCTTCGTCCTTGACACTGTCGAGCCAACGCACCAGCTTCCGCTCGACGGCCAGCGGGTCGCGGTGGAAACGGGCGCCGAGGTGGGCGTCGGAGGCGAAAAAGATCTTCTTGCGTTTGTTCTCCATGCGGCTTACCTTATATTATATATAGATGCTCTTAGAGGAAGCCCAGCTCCAGCTTGGCCTCGTCAGACATCATGTCCTTATCCCATTCCGGCTCGAACACCAGGTTGACCTCCACGTTGTTGACACCGTCGATCGAGGCTACCTTCATGCGGACATCCTCAAGGATGAAATCGGCTGCCGGGCAATTGGGCGCTGTCAGCGTCATGTCGATCCGCACGTTCTGCTGGTCGTCGATATCCACCTTGTAGATCAGTCCCAGATCGTAGACATTGACTGGGATCTCAGGGTCGTAGACCGTCTTGAGCATGGCGACGATCGCCTCTTCTGTCTTCAGGAATTCGTTCTTCATCTCGTGTTGAATGCTTCGTTTTACAATCCGACCGCGAACATACGAATTTGCGGGGATTCGGACAAGTGGGCGCGACCACTAAACGCGTCCCTCGTCGGCGTAACTGTAGTAGTGGCCGTCGGTCAGGATGAGATGATCCAACAGGCGTATTTGCATCAGTTTGGCGGCTTGCCGCACCCGTTCGGTCAGCTGGTCGTCGGCCGTGCTGGGCCGTGTGTTGCCCGACGGGTGGTTGTGGCAGAGGATGAGCCCCGAGGCCAGGGCGTTGATCGCCTCCTTGAGGATAAGCCGCAGGTCGGCAGTTGTCTCGCTGGTTCCGCCTTGGCTGACACGGCATCGTTTGATCACCTTGCCTGCCTGGTTGGTCAGGGCGATCCAGAGCTCCTCGTGTGGCAGGTCGCACAATTGGGCATAGAAAAGTTGATAGACGTCGCGACTGTCGCGGATCAGCGGGCGTTCGGCGGGAGCGGTGGCGCTCCGGCGTTTCCCCAGCTCGAGGGCAGCACGGATGGCAACCGCTTTGGCGGGTCCGATGCCCTTGAAACGATCGGCCAGTTCCTTGACGGTGAATTTGGCGAGCGTGTTGAGGTTGTTGTCGACAGCCCACAGGATCTTTTGGGCCAACGTGACGGCGCTCTCCTTTGGACTGCCCGAGCCGATCAGGATGGCGATCAGCTCCGCGTCGGTCAGCGCCTCGGCCCCGAGGGCCAGCATTTTCTCGCGTGGCCGATCCGCCTCGGCCCACTCCTTGATGGATAATGTTGGATGGTCTGTTTCCATAGTCGGTTTTATGATTGGTTTTACGCGAAGATAAGTAAAATATCAAGAATAAGGAGCGAGGGCTCCATTAACTGTTTTGAGCTGATTTTGCCCCCAAAACGGGCCTCGCGAGAGGGTTGCCCCGCCTGAGGCAAGTCCCACGCGAGGCTGCGAGAAGGTTGCCCCGCCTGGGGCAAGTTCCACGCGAGGTTGCGAGAAAGTTGCCCCGCCTGGGGCAAGTCCCACGCGAGGTTGCGAGAAGGTTGCCCCGCCTGGGGCAAGTCCCACGCGAGGTCGCGAGAAAGTTGCCCCGCTTGGGGCAAGTCCCACGCGAGGTTGCGAGAAGGTTGCCCCAATCAAGAAAATGGGCATGAGAGGTCGCTCCGGAACATAAAAAAAGGACAAGCCCATTGTGAGGCTTGTCCCGTATCTCTTGTCTCCTGTTCAGGAATTATTGGCGAACACGGCCAACGTAAGAACCGTCTGTCGTGTTGATCTCGATGATCTCGCCCTCGTTGATGAACAACGGAACGCGAACCTCGGCACCGCTCTCGACAGTCGCGGGCTTCAATGTGTTGGTAGCTGTATCACCCTTGATACCCGGCTCAGTATAAGTAACCTTCAATTGAACCTTGACAGGAACCTCAGCGTAGAGGACAGTCTCTGTAGAAGCGTCAGAAACGACATCCACAACCATACCCTCGATCATGAAATCAACACCATTGATCAAGTCCTTGTCGATAATGATGTCCTCCCAAGTCTCCTGGTTCAGGAAGTGATAGTGCTCACCCTCGCAGTAGGAGTATTGATAAGGGCGACGCTCAACGCGAACGTCCTCCAGTTTCTCATCAATGTTGAAACGACGATCGATCACACGGCCTGATACGACATCTTTCAGTTTCGTACGCATGATGGTGTTTCCTTTACCTGGTTTTACGTGAAGGAACTCGATGCAGAAATAAAGTTTGCCGTCAAGGCGGATACATGTTCCGTTTTTAATGTCTTGTGAGTTGATCATATTCTTTTGATTTATAAAGTTATAATAATCTTGTTACCTTTTTTTATTCACTCCGCGAAAGTAGTGTTTTCCGATGAGAATTACAAACGGGCGAACGCATTTTATGCGATGGTAATCAAGAGAAAATGCCGATAAGCGCCGAGATGACCGGGACGAGCACGGCCGTCATGATGCCCATCAACCCGATGGCAAGGCCACTCAAGGCGCCCTCGATGGCTCCGATCTGGATGGCGGCCGCCGTTCCGACGCCGTGGGATGAGGCGCCGAGCGCTAATCCTTTGGCGATGTGGCTCTCGATGCCCAGCGCTTTCATGACGAAAGGACCGACAATACTCCCGAAGATACCGACGGCGACGACAATGACCGCCGTCAGCGATGGAATGCCGCCACTCTTCTCGGCGATGCCCATGGCGATCGGCGTGGTAACGGACTTCGGTTGCAAGGTGGCGATCAGGGCGTCATCAGCGCCCATCACCTTGCCGATGATGATTACGCTTACGATTCCGACAATCGCCCCGACAAAGACGGAGGTGAGGATCGATACGACATTTCCCTTCAGGTACTTGATCTGCTCGAACAGGACATAACCCAAAGCGACAACCGACGGGCCGAGCAGGAAATGGATGAGATGGCTGCCTCGACGGAACGACTCATAGGGAATGTCGAGCGCTTTCAGGACCAGGATAATAACTAGTATGGAGGTAATCAGCGGGTGAAGCAGGCTGATTTTTGTTTTCTTGTAAAGGCTTAAAGCCACAAGATAAGTCCCGACCACGAGAGTAAGGTCGAAGATCTCGGAGTTAGTCAAGTCGTACATGGCGGATTATTTTTTCTCCATTTTTTGTTGGATAAGCGCTACTGAGGCGATCACTAGGATCGTACTGACAATAGAGGCAGTCAGGATAACAGCCCAATAGCGGGAAATGATCCCGAACGAGTCCATGAGTCCCACTCCGGCAGGAAGGAAGAAAAGCCCCATGTTCTGGGTCAGCAGGTTGGAAACTCGTTTAACTTTTTCCGGCTTGATCTTTTTGAAAGCCAAGGCCAGGAACAACAACACCATCCCGATGACACTTCCCGGGATAAAACCATCAATCAAGTAACTGACAAATTCTCCTAACGCATAGAAAAAGAGAATGTAGAATACTTCTGTCAACATAACCTTTCCTTTTTGTTTCCAAATATGACGCAAAGGTAGAGGTTATTTCGGAATTTGCATGTTGTATAACATATTTTATTCCTAATTTTTTAGGCAAGGTTGGAAGCGATGAACATATAGATCATCATACCAATGATATCGTTCGTGATGGTGATGAACGGGCCGGTCGCCAAGGCCGGGTCGATCTTCATCCGGTCGAGCGTCATTGGGACCAACGTCCCGAAGATACTGGCAAAGATCACGACGGCAAAGAGGCTCAGCGAGACAGATGTAGTGATGCCCTTATCGCCCAACAGGAAGAAATTGCAAATGAATACGATCAGGCTGATCGTACAGGCATTAATAAGCGAGACGACCGATTCCTTCAGGATCTGGGAAAGGATGTTTCCCTCTTTCAGGGTGTTGTTGGCCAGACCTTGCACGACGATCGCCGACGATTGGATACCGACATTACCGCCCGTACCACCGATCAGCGGGATAAAGAGGGCCATCTTTGGATTGGTGGCGAAACTGCTCTCGAATCCTCCCAGGATGAAGGCGTTGCCCAAACCGCCAATCATGCCGATCAGAAGCCACGGCAGGCGGGCCGCTGTTTGGGTGAAGACGTTATCGCTTGTTTCCACGTCTTGCGAGATACCGGATGCCAATTGGTAGTCACGTTCGTGTTGCTCGCGAACCTCATCCATGACGTCGTCGATCGTGATGCGGCCGACCAACCGTCCGATGCTGTCGATGACCGGCAGGGCAACCAGGTCGTATTTCTCGATTGTTTGGGTAACCTCCTCGATGCTATCGCTGTCGCGCACGGCGATCGGGTCTTTTTTCATGACGTGCTTGATCTTCGATACCGACGGATTGGTGATCAGTCGCTTGAGAGGAAGCACGCCTCGGAGGCGCTCATCGTCGTCGACCACGTAAACGTAGTAGATCTCGTCCATCTCCTCCGCTTGTTTCCGCATCTCGTCGATACATTTGGGCATACTCCAGTTCTCGTTTACGACGATCATCTCGGTACCCATCAAACCTCCGGCGGTGTCTTCGTCGTATTTCAACAGGTCGACGATATCGCCGGCCTGCTCAACATCCTCGATATGCGAAAGGATCTCTTCCTGCGTATCCTCGTCGAGCTCACGCATCAAGTCGACGGCATCGTCGGTTTCCATGTTGTCGACGAACCGTTTCGCGATCAGCTCATTCGGAAGCTCTTTCAACAGCTTGTGTCGATCTTCCTCGTCGAGTTCCATCAATACATCGGCCGCCTTCTCGCCATCCATAAGGAGATATAGATAGATGGCCTCTTGGAGACTGAGCTCCTGGTAGAGTTCTGCGATATCCGCCGGATAAAGATCTTGCAGGATAGGTTGGATTTTCGCGTCATCTTTCGCCTCAATCAGGCCTTTCAGGTTCTCGATGTATTCTTTCGACAATTCGATCATTGCGCTGCTTATTTATTCTTGTCCAAAAAATCTTGTGTTATTCTCGTCAGTTCCACGAATTGCTCGACGGATAGTTGCTCGGGACGTTTGTCGAAGATGGGCAAATCGTAATTCCCGAATTCTTTTCCGAGGATTGGTTTCATGGAATTCCTCAGTTGTTTCCGGCGCTGGTTGAACGAGGTCTTTACGACAGTCTTGAACAATGCCTCGTCGCATCCCAGCTCCTTGCGGTCGTTACGGATCATCCGGATGACCGCGCTCTTCACTTTGGGAGGCGGGTCGAATACGGTCTCACTGACGGTGAACAGGTATTCCACGTCGTACCATGCCTGTAACAGGACGCTCAGGATACCGTATGCCTTCGAGCCTGGCCCTGAGGCAAGCCGTTCGGCCACCTCCTTTTGGAGCATTCCCGAGCAGCAGGGAATCTGTTCCTTGTAATCAAGGACCTTAAAGAAAATTTGGCTGGATATGTTGTAGGGATAATTCCCGATCACGCAAAAGTCGCCCTTGAACAGTTGGCCTAAGTCGAGCTTCAGGAAATCGTCGGCGATGATCCGTTCCTTAAGGTCCGGGAAATTCTCTTTCAGGTAGTCGACCGACTCCGTGTCGAGCTCTACGACACGCAGGTCATGTCCTTTTTCCAATAAGAACTGGGTAAGGACACCCATACCGGGGCCGATTTCCAGCACTGGAGTCGACATATAGCCATCCAGCGTGTCGGCGATACGTTGGGCAATACGCAAATCCTTCAGGAAATGTTGCCCCAAAGCCTTCTTGGGTTTAACTAATCTCATCCACTTCTTGGGTGTAATAGGTTGCTATTAAAATAATATGTTTATCTTTGCGGACGCACAAAAGTACAATAAATAATTTAAAGTATCTTTCGTAGAGATGGAATTTAAGAGGATTCTCCGTACGTTTTTGAAGATTGTCCTCCCTTTGGTCTTCGGTGGTTTATTGCTTTGGTTCTTATACCGCGAGATGGATATAACCGAGATTTGGCGTGTCGTCAAGGAGGGTGTTCGTTATGATATTATCCTGTTCTCCTTACTGTTTGGCCTGTTCGCGAATGTGGTGAGAGGTTTGCGTTGGGGGCTTTTGATCCGTTCGTTGGGCGAGCGTTTTAAGATGACTAACGCGGTTTATGCCGTGTTGGGTAACTATGCGGTCAATTTGGTGTTGCCGCGTGTCGGTGAGGTCTGGCGTTGTGGCATGGTCACGAGGTATGACAAGATCTCTTTCACGAAATTGTTGGGAACCTTGTTGATCGACCGGGTGAGCGATACGATTATGGTGGGGACAATCACCCTGTTCATCTTCATTTTCAATATAGATTTCTTTGTCCATTTCTTTGCCAAGAATCCGGCGTTGCTCGAGGGATTCCAGTCGATGTTCAATTCGATCTGGATTTATTTGGGCGTAATTATTTTAGGGCTGGCGATTTGGTTTGTATTTAAATATATGAGTAACTTTACGCTGGTCAAAAAGATGCGCGGGATGTTGGCTAATGTCTGGATGGGCATGAAAAGCGTCTGGCTGATGGAGCAGAAATGGCGTTTCCTTTTGGATACGTTGCTGATTTGGGGCGGTTACTTTTGTTATTTCTACATCACGTTTTACGCATTTGATTTCACACGTGATCTGGGGGTTACCGTCGGATTGATCGCCTTTACGATGAGCAGTATCGGCGTGGCCGTTCCGGTTCAAGGCGGTATCGGGCCATGGCATTTCATGGTGATTGCGACGCTGGTCTGTTTCGGGGTCAATGAGAATGACGCTGCCGCTTTCGCGTTGGTTGTACATACCGTCCAAACGGTCTGGACCGGGCTCTGTGGCCTGTTTGGGATCGTGGCCTTGCCTTTGTCCAATCGTCGTCCGGCGGTTTCGGAAACGGCAGGTAACTAAAAAGGCTGTGCCTTCAACCCAGGATGGTATAATGGTTTTTTGGACAGAATTGGGTGTCGCTTCTCCGGAAGTGGCCCGCTAATATAATTTTAATATCAACCTAAGATCGTGGACTGCCTTGCTATGGGTTGGTCCGGGATTCAAAACGTATCATTATGTCGACTGGAATCAAGAAGCTGTCTCCTGAGCGTGTATGGGAGTTCTTTTATCAATTGACGCGTATTCCACGCCCGACCGGGCAAATGGAAGAGGTGACTCATTATGTGGAGTCGGTTGGTAAAAAGTTTGGATTGGAAACCCTTCGGGATGAGGTGGGTAACGTGTTAATCCGAAAGCCGGCCTCGGAAGGTATGGCGGATCGGCCGACAATTACCTTGCAAGCTCATCTGGACATGGTTCCCCAAAAGGAGTCGTGGTCCGAGCATGATTTCTCAAAAGACCCGATTGATGCTTATGTAGATGGTGAGTGGGTGACGGCACGTGGAACGACGCTGGGCGCCGATAATGGAATGGGCGCTGCTTTGGCGTTGGCGGTCTTGTCGGATGATCATTTGCGTCATGGTCCGATCGAGGCCTTGTTTACGGTTGACGAGGAGCAGAGCATGGATGGCGCTTTTGGCCTGAAACCAGGCTTCTTGCAGGGAAAAATCTTGTTAAATTGTGATTCTGAGAAGGAAGGTGAGCTTTTCGTGGGCTGCGCGGGTGGCTTGGACGTGAATATCTCCTTCCAGTTTAAGGAGGATAAGTATATCCCGGAAGGCGACGTGGCGGTTAAGGTGATCTTAACCGGTTTGAAGGGTGGCCATTCCGGTGTGGATATCCATTTGGGTCGGGCAAATGCCAACAAGCTGATGTTTCGTTTCTTGAAAGAGGCGGTTTGTGATTATGGCGCTCGTTTGTCTGCTGTGGAAGGTGGTTCGTTGCGCAACGCGATTCCGAGAGAGGCTTTTGCCATCGTGACAATCCCTGGTGATAACGTCGAGGCTTTATGGGAATTGGTGGCCGATTATCAGGATATGTTTCGTGAGGAGTATGCCGGAATAGAGGATCGGATCCGGTTCTATGCCGAGATGACGGAGTTGCCCGAAACCTTGATACCGGAGGAAATCCAGGACGATTTGATCAATGCGATCGAGGGATGCCAAAATGGCGTGATCAGTATGTTGCATGATTTCCCGGGTACCGTCGAGTCGTCAAGCAATTTATCGATCGTAAAGACTTCGGACGAGTTGATCGAGGTGAAAATATTGGTGCGTAGTTCGTCTGAGTCTAGAAAATACGCGATTTACTCAAGTTTGGAGAGTGTCTTTGCCATGGCGGGCGCTAAGGTCGAGGAGGCGAATGGTTATAATGGCTGGCAGCCGGATATCAATTCTCCGGTCCTGAATCGAGTCAAGACAGCTTATCAGGAGTTGTTCGGGACTGAGCCGGAGGTGAAGGTGATGCACGCAGGCTTGGAGTGTGGCATTATTCAGGGTGTTTATCCGGAGATGGACATGATTTCGATTGGTCCGGATATCCAATTCCCGCATTCGCCGGGCGAACGGGTCAATATCGCGTCGGTTGAAAAAATCTGGCGTTTGATTGTTGATGTGTTGGAGAAAATTTGAATATCCGAGCTCGAATAATAAGCGTAAACGCTTAAGACAGGAAATAATGGGAGGGAGGCCGCAAGGTCCTCCCTCTTTTTTCATTTTTAGGACTTTATGTTGTTGAATGAGGTTGTACTTACCTTGGAAAACATTTTCTGGTAAAGCCGGATTTTTGTTCGGAAGAGATTTTAGTTTTCTCCGAAGAAAATTTCAGTTTTGTCCGAAGGAAATTATATTTTCTTCCGAACAAAAAATGGGAATTTGCTTAGGGAAAAACAGGACATACGGCAGACTAAAATTCGCTATTGGCAGGACAGGAATACGGTCATAAAACAAAAATAAGTTAAAATTAATATGTCCTATTTGTCGTATAGTGGAAGGAATGCGTAAATTCGCCCGATTGAAGTTTTAAACGACCTTAGTGTGAGAAGGCAAAAAGTCATATTTGGGCATCTTATTCGTCTTGTTTGCGTCATGATCTTGTTCTTGTCGCAAGTCGATCTGTTGTGCGCGGATGCCGTGGCTGCCGATATTCAGAAGGTTGAGGCGCGGGCGGACATCCCTGTGGATGGCGATAATGGCTTGTCGTTGGATTTGAACGAGCAATTCTGTCGGACCTCCTTGCGGATTGTTGGCCTTGAACCACGCCTGGATTCCCTTTTCTCCTTGATCCTGAGCCAGGATGGGGATTTATCCGATAATTTTAGCCTTTTTGATTTTGAGGGGACATCGTTCTGGAGAACGCCATGCCAGGCGGTGTATTGTGTTTTTCGGATTTAGGGTAAAGTATCCCCTGTTTTTATAGGCCTCTATTGTGGAGGTCTACCTTTTCGTGTGAATATTAATCTACTTTTTTTATTGATTATTTTTTATGAAGATCAACCTAATTCAAGGGTTTGTGACGCTTATGCTCTTGCCGTGCGTAATGAGCTCATGTCACAAATCAAGTCAAGTTCGGGAACAGCTGAAAGATTCCATCCCGGTTATCGCGGTACAACCGACGTCGGTCGAGTTACCGAGAAGTTATGTCGCCGATGTTCAGGCAGTCCAGTTTGTGGAGGTCAAGCCTAAAGTGGAAGGCTTTGTCCAGGAAATTTTTGTAGATGAGGGCCAGAAGGTTAAGAAGGGACAACCCTTGTTTCGTTTGAGCTCAGCCGAATACAGCGAGAATGTGAAGGAGGCTGAGGCGAACCTGAAACAGGCCGAGGCTGAATATCAGATGGCGGTCTATGAGGCGGAGCGAATCCAGAGAATGGTGGAGAAGGATATCATTTCCCGCATTCGTTTGGACCAGGTTAATACAGCCAAGGAGGTCGCCCGGATGAAGGTGCAACAGGCGAAAGTTCAATTGCAACGTTCGAGGACGAACTATGCCTACACGACCATCACGTCGCCTTTCGAGGGTTACATAGACCGGATCCCTTATAAGGTTGGTAGTTTGGTGAATCCTCAAAGCTTGATGACGACGGTTAGTGATGTCTCGGAGGTCTTCGCCTATTATAAGGTGAACGAGAGTGAGTATCTGGCTTTTAAACGGGCTCAGATCAAGGGCGAGGAGCAACCGGAGTTGAACAATATCCAGTTGGTCCTGTCGGATGGCTCAACTTATTCTTATCGGGGTCGGGTAGAGACTGTCGAGGGTGATTTTGAGCGTGGAACCGGTTCAATCGCGTTCCGTGTGCGTTTCCCGAATCCGGAAGGATTGCTGAAGCATGGTGTTACGGGCCGTATCCGGATGATGTCGAAGATGAGCGATGTGTATCTTATTCCACAAAAGTCTACTTTCGAGATCCAGGATTTTACGTATGTCTATGGCGTCGATTCGACAGGTGTCGTGCGTGTACGCAGTTTTGAGCCTTTGGAGCGTTTCGACAATTATTACGTGGCAGAGGATTTTGAGCCGGGTGAGCGATTGGTGTATGAGGGTGTCCAGTTGGTGAAGGACGGTATGGAGATTAAGCCTAAGGTCGTGGATTACTCGAGTGTCATGCACAAGTTGGAGCATAAAAGGGATACGTTATAATTAATCATCGGTTGGGATATGTATAAGTTATTTATCAAAAGACCGATTCTCTCGGGAGTAATCTCGGTGATCTTTATCTGTCTGGGTGCGTTGGCGATCAACTCGTTGCCGATTACGCAATTCCCGGATATCGTACCCCCTTCGGTGACGGTGACGGCTCGTTATACCGGTGCCAGTGCCGATGTGATGTCGAAAACGGTGGCCACGCCGCTCGAGCGGGCGATCAATGGTGTGCCGGGCATGACCTATATGACTACCGTCTGTACGAACGATGGTATGTCGTTGACAACAATCTACTTTAAGGTTGGAACCGATCCCGACGTGGCGGCGGTGAACGTACAGAACCGTGTGACGACGGTCCTCGACGAGTTGCCCGAGGAGGTGATCCGGGCCGGTGTGGTTACGGAAAAGGAGGTCAACTCCATGTTGATGTACCTCAATATCATGAGTACGGACAGCGCCCATACGGAACAGTTTGTCTACAACTTCGCGGATATTAATATCTTGCGTGAGCTGAAACGTATTGATGGAGTCGGTTTCGTGGAGATCATGGGTAGCCGTGATTACGCGATGCGTGTCTGGCTGAACCCGAACCGTTTGGCGGCTTATAATATGTCGCCGCAAGACGTGACAGAAGCGATCCGGAGCCAGAACCTGGAGGCGGCGCCCGGAAAGACCGGTATCAGTTCCGACAAGTTGCCGCAGCAGTTGCAATATACGTTGCAATACACCGGAAAGTTCAGTACGCCGGAGGAATATGGTGAGATCGTGCTGAAGGCCTTGTCTGACGGTTCGGTGCTTCGATTGAAGGATGTGGCGGAGATTGAGTTTGACTCGGAGGATTACAACATGGTCTCGATGACCGACGGTAAGCCTTCGGCCTCTATCATGATCAAGCAGCGTCC
>ERZ827150.3139-NODE-3139-length-16616-cov-3.518870_pt1 | contig 16616 bp, 9 predicted proteins | sample MGYA00519779_ERZ827150 | MGnify/ENA primary metagenome ERZ827150 (study PRJEB31778, sample SAMEA3449267) | human gut metagenome | biome: human gut; feature: human-associated habitat; material: faeces | place: United Kingdom | collected 2010/2012 ...
GACGGCGCCGCCGCCCACCAGGGCCATGATCGGCGCGGTGCCGGCCTCGCCCTGGGCGATGGCGTCGTCGTCGGCGACGATGAGCCAGTAGCCGCAGGGCAGCTCGGCCGCCGTGCCCGCGTTAAGGGCCACGGGCACGGCGCCAGAGCTCTGGAGGGAACGAGCGAGCTGTGCGCTCAGCGCGCTCGTAAGGTGGGAATCGGTGTTGAGCCACTCGGCAGCTTCCTGCGCGGTGGTCTGGGAATTGGGCATGCCGGCGCTGTGCAGCACAGGCAGCGCGGCGTCGCGCACGGTGTCGCTTGCCCAGGCGAGGTCGGTAGCGATCTTGGCGTCGCTGTCGCCGTCGACGACGTTGGCGCTAAAGATCTGGTAGGCGTCGTAGCTGCGCGCCACGGTGCCGCTCACCGTGATGGAACCGGTCGAGGTCGGCGCGGCCTGCGCGGAAGCGGGGAACACAACCGCGCAGGTGCCGATCACGAGGGCAAGCAGCGCAAACAAGATCGGGAAGGAGCAAACTTTCTTATTCACGACGCTCACCTCCCTTCGCATTCGCCTTGCGACGAATGTGCATCCAGGCCGCAGCAGCGCAAAGCACCGCCGCACCGGCAAGGTACGTCAGAGTGACGCCCGACATACCAGAAAGGGGCAAAGAGGTTAAGTAGGTGTTGGTGAAGGTGGGGGTAGTGTCGGTAAGCCCGTGGTCATCGGTATCGGTGTCTTTCCATGTACCGTCGGAGTCAACGGTTCCCTTCCTGTAGGTCACCGCACAGTCGATGTGTCCTTCGGTATCATCCGTTGCCGTAACCGTGAACTTATAGACCGAATTATCGAACTTGTAGTGCGAGAAAATCGAGCTACCGCCCTTCTCGCGCATATAGTACGTGAAGGTCTTGTAAGCGCCACGGCCCGGAACATCAGTATCATTCTGCTTCAAGCTGTCAAGCGTGTAAGTAATCGTGTGGAAGTCCTTGGTCTGAGGATTGCCGCCACCGGCAGTGGTCGAGACGGTCTTGACGCTGTCGCCCGTAAAGTTCTCGTTATCCGCAAACTCGAGCGTGAACTCCTTCATCTCGCCACCCTCAACGACCTTAGTCGCCGCAGGTGTCCAGGAGCCGCTAGAGGTATAGGGTCCATTGGTAAAGGTCGGGTTCTCACCACCACCGATAGTAACCGTAGCCGTCGTACAATCCGATGAGCAGTCAACGGAATAGCTTTCGGAACCAAGTGATTTGAAGTCGGGATCCTTCTCTGTCTTTTTAGAAACGGTTATTTCTTGAACCGTGTAATACTTAATAGGAATCGACATGAGATAGTCAGTTTTGTACGGATTGCTATCAACTGTTACCACGATCTTGTAAATGGTCTTATCGAATTTGGTGCCCAATTCGTTTTTACCGCTGATGGGCTCCTCAACGAGATAGAAAACATATTGCCCCGAAGAATAGTCCTTGCCAGAGTCGAAGGTGATACTGCCGTTCGATTGATCAACATACGCCTCGCCCGCATCACTGCAATCGCCCATATCTAATGTGTCGCCCTCTTTCCAAGAAGGCGCCTTGGTACCAACACTATTCTGGCGCAGCAGCTTAAATTTGTACGGGTGTCCCTCAAGCTTTTGCGAGTTTCCGTCTGCATCTACAAGCACCTTAGTGGCATTGAGCTTCATGCTCGGATAAACGCTCAGAACTTTGACTTCGCCGACGGTGAGGTCGCCGTTGGTCATAATGCCGCCGCCGTGGGTGTACGAGTAGTTGCCGCTGATGATGGTCGTAGCTGCCAATTGCGCCTTTTCTACGGCCTCCTCAGTCGGATGGGCCTCCAAACCGAACATGTACTTGGCCTCGGCACCGCCGTTGGCATCGATGGTTATCTTCGTTTTATCGCAAGTGCCCTGCCAGCCAGCTGAGCCGCCGCCGAGCATCTTGCCGAGCACAACTGCAACCGTCTTATTGCTGTCGTTCTTGCGCACGAGGAAGAAATCCTTGTGGCCGGCTTCTTTGAAGCCTTTGGTAATGTAGTCAGGATTGCTGTCCTCGTTCTTGCCATTACCACCGGCAGACATGTGATTACTTAAACCATTATCCGTATTGTTGTAGATTGCGGCACCATTTGAGTGCGAAACAATTGTCTCGGCAGGCACCGATGCCACCACCCCAGCCGCCGGCCTCATTATCAGTAATCAGCGTCCTTACGATGTTAAGCTTGCCGCCCTTTTGGACAAAGACACCACCGCCGCCCCAATCGCCGCCACGGCTCTCACCCGTCATGGTCTTGTTGTTGGTGATGTAAATCTTGTTGGACGTGCTCGGCTCAGCCTTAATATCGCCGGTAGTACCGGTGGAAATACGGAGACCACCGCCCTCGGCGTTTTCAGATTCGTTGCCGGCAATCGTGCCGCCAGTCATGGAGAACTTGATGATTGGCTGATTATGGAAACCAGCGTAGATTCCGCCACCGGCCTCTTTGGAGTAATTGGCAGTAACGGATCCACCCGTCATGGTTAACGTCCCTCTGTGCGTGCATGCAATTCCGCCGCCGCCAAGCAGACCGAAGTTGTAAAGATAGGAATCAGCAATCCAAGCGTCAACTCGATTGTTGGTAATATTGGCAGATCCGCCGATGGTGACGTTCGCGCCCTTGGTATAAACACCGCCACCGTATCCGCCGTCTCCGGTGTCACCGCCGCAGTTGCTGCCGCCGATGCCCTTAGCGTACGTAGCATTACCCGAGATGACACCGCCGGAGAGATCCAACGTGACACCGCTGTTGGCAAAAATGCCGCCACCGGAAGCAGCCTTATTCGCTGCAATCACGCCACCAGTCATATTGAGTGAACCCTTTGCCATGCACAGGCCACCGCCCCAGCCACCGCCGTTGCCGTTGGTGACGTAACCGCCCTCGATTTTGACTGTACCCTCGGAATAAATCACATGACCGTTGTTGCCCAGATTGGCAGCCGTGGTAATCATGCCGCCCTTGAGATCGAGCGTGCAGCCCGCTTCAACGTTGACCACATACTTTACGGAACCTCTGTCCGACGCCGCATCGATAGCGCCAAAGCCTGTAACGACATGCCTGTACGTAGTCTCGGTGGTGCAAAGTCCATCTGTATTGGGCGTGCTCTTAGTCTCATAGTAAGTAAGACTCTTGGGTGCGCTGCCATTAGAGCTAGACTCGTCTCCCCTTTCCCATGTCATAATCGCAGGCTGACCCGCCGGCGTATTGGCCGTATCGACCGAACTTGATGCATCTATTGTTGTTTGGCCTAAATCCTCGATAGTGAGCGTGGCTCTGTTTTCGACCACAAAGAAGGAGTCTAAGCCGCCAGAACGGTTACAGAGCATTTTGCCGTTAAGATCGATGGTGGTGTCTTTGTTGATAGTGATCTGCTTATCCGAATAGGCATAATCCGTCAGTCGGAACTTGCCGCCATTGGTAATCACCCCCAGCAACATCGTCGCTTACCTCCTTATAGCCATCGGCACTGACGGGAGCGATAGCGTTTTCATCGTTATTATCATCATCCGCAGGCTGTGCGTCGGAAGGCTGCGTGTCACCCTCGACCCTCATGTCGTCGGACGGCAGGCCTGCGGCAGCGGCGTCTTCGCTCGCGCCATTCTCGGCATCGTCGCTATTCTGGTTTTCGGTATCCTCATCGGCAGTGCTGTCCACACCAGTAGACTCAGTTGAGGAACCACCCCTCGTCACAGTTCCTTCGGTAGGAATCGTCTGGGCATCGTTGGCAATGGCCTGCGAGATGGGAGGCATGACGAGCGACAGTACCAGGCTCAAAACGGAGGCTCCGTACAAAACGCCTGCCAGTACATGGCGCGTCGCTTTATTACTCTGCTTAGATTTGTCTGAATTTGCTTTCATCGATGTCTCCTCCCCAAGAGACCGCGATCTTGCTCTTTCACTATCAAACGTATCTGCGCAATCTGAAATTGCGCACGTTTAGTGTACATATTATAACGATTGTTTAGACATCTGAGCAACAATACCGACATTTTTGTAGCGGATTCTCAATTCTCTTGACATTTACTCAGATTTACCTTCGTTTATTCGCTATCTATTTTTTTTCTACTGGTAATTTAGTTGCACATCATTTTTTAATGACATTAGAATTATTTGCACAAATTTTTGCTCAAGAGCAAACATCCTGCTCACGGTCAAAAATCGACCGTGAGCAGTAGGTCATTAACCGGAAGGAATATCCTACCAAACTGGTGAGATTATCTTAACCCATCGGCAGTTAGAAGCGTGATGTTCAGGCAACGTTATTTGTATTTTCACGCAGATTTTAGGTATCAATTCGCCCAAATCGCCTGAGGCCACCACAAAGGTGCCTGTCCCCATTGTGGTGGTTCTCCCCCGGCGCTACAGCAGATGTTCCTCGATAAAGATCGCGATGCCGTCTTTGTCGTTGCTGGCGGTTACAAAGTCGGCGGCGGCGCGGGTGGCATTGCTGCCATTTGCCATGGCCACACCCACGCCGGCATCGGTCACCATGCAGGTGTCGTTGTCCGCATCGCCAAACACACAGATGTTCTGGAGCTCCATGTCGTTGAGCTCCGCCACGCGCACAAGGCCGCGCGTCTTGGACACGCGCGGATCCATGAACTCGTAGAGCCGCTGCGTGGTTTGCAGAGCCGCCGCCTTAACAGTGTTATCGGCAAACGTCGATGCTCGCTCGATGACCTGCGGCATCACCTCGGGCGCCATGGTAAACATCACCTTGGGCTGCGGCTCGCGCAAGAACTCGGCAAAATCGACCACCTGGTAGGGCACGCCGTCGACGCGCGACAGGTGCTCGACGCACTCATTGCTCTCGGGCACGTAGAACACGCCGCCTCGGGGGCAGACGGGCGTTGCCGGAAGGTCCGCCATGTGCTTGCAGATGCGCGCGATGGTCTCGCCCGGCAGCGGATAGCTCAGCTCGTTGATGTCGTGCGCGCGGTCGATGACTTCGGCGCCGCCGCAGCCCACCAGCACGTCTACCAGGCCTTCGATACCCCAGAGCCCAAACATGGCCTCGGTCGCCTGGGCGTCGCGCCCGGTGCACAGGCCAAAGAGCACGCCGCGCTCGCGCAGGGCGTGGATCGCCGCCACGGTGCGCGGGGACACCGTGTGCTGGCTCGTGAGCAGCGTGCCGTCGATATCGCAGAACACGGCTTTGATGTGGCTGAAGGTGGTGTCCATGGGGGCCTTTCTGGGTTGTGCGGCGGTGTGGGGTGTATCTGGAGGTGGCGTTCATGGTATACCAAGGCGCGGGCCGTTGGGACCCGGCCACCACAAAGGTGCCTGGCCCCTTTGTGGTGGCCGGACCCGCAGGGTGGCCTGGCCCGGGGCGCAAACCATCACAACATTCGACGTTTTTCGGCAAAATCGCGATTTTCAACGAATGTTGTGATGGTTTTTACTGCAAAGCAAAAACCACCACAAAGGTGTCTGGCCCCTTTGTGGCGGAAATGACGTTTGCCCAGATAAAACCTGCCAAAATAAACCTGTCCCTTTTTGGCAGGTTATGGCAGCGCAGCGAGCCGGTTCCAAGTGCCCCAGGTCGCCCCGAAAGAGGAGCGACGCGTACTTTGGTACGCGAGCGACGGCTTGAGGGGCGAGATGGGGTGCTTGGGGCCGGCGCAGCGTCGAGCCTTAAAGATGGTCTTGGATGAGATCGCAGATGGCTCGGGCGTCGTTGATGTTGATGGCTCGGGTCGCAAAGCCGGCGTCGAAGGCCTGGCGTGCCAGGGCCTCATTGCAGGCAAGGGCCAGCGTGCGGCCGTCGACCAGGTCGAGCGAGCTCTTGCCGCGCAGACGGTCGACACCAGAGCGCGCGACCACGATGTTGTCGAAGCCCTCGGTCTTGTAGCCCTCGATGATCACCACGTCGACATCGTTGTAACGCGACAGCAACTCGCGAGCGGGCATCTCGTCCTCCTCGCGCGTGTCGGCGTACTCCGCCCAGCGCGTGGCGCAGATGAGTCCCACGTGCTTGGATCCGGCCTGATGATGGCGCCAGGTGTCCTTAGCGGGTACATCGATATCAAAGCCGTGATGCCCATGATGCTTGAGCGAGCCCACGCGCAGGCCGCGGCGGGTGAGCTCGGCGATAACCTTCTCGACGAGCGTGGTCTTGCCCGAGTTTTGGTAGCCGATAAACGCGATCGCGGGGACGGCCGGAGTGGGAGCTGCGGGCGCGACGGCGACGGGTGCGCTTGCGGGCGCGGCACCGTCAGCGGCCACGGCCTCAACGGCAGCGGCCTGACGCTCTACACGATCCCACACGCCCGAGCGGCCGCCCTCCTTGTGCAGCAGGCGCACGTCGACGATCTCCATGCCGCGATCGACCGCCTTGCACATGTCGTAGATCGTTAGGCATGCAGCGCTCGCGCCGGTCAGGGCCTCCATCTCGATACCCGTCTTGCCCGTCACGCCGACCGTAACCAGTACGTGAAAGCCAACCTGCCCGTCCGCGCGCGCCGGCGCCCAGCCCTCGGGCACGTCCTCGGCCGGCGTCCCCGCCGCAGCGATGGGCGTAATGTCGCACTTGCTCTTGGTAATGAGCAACGGATGGCACATGGGAATGATGTCGCTTGTGCGCTTGATGGCCATAATGCCCGCCACACGCGCGCAGGCGAGCACATCGCCCTTTTTGGCGCGGTCCTGCAGCACCATGGTCTGCGTCTCGGGGTGCATGAGGATGGTGCCCTCAGCGATGGCGATGCGATGGGTCTCGGCCTTGTCGGACACGTCGACCATGCGCACCTCGCCCTTGGCGTCCACGTGCGTCAGCTCGTCGCGACGGGCGTCACGGGCGGGCTCGGTGGCAGCACTGGCAGTCGGCTGCGCGCCCGTGACGGCATCGCTGGCCGCAGCCGTGGCTTTGTGGGCAGACATCGCGGCCCTGCGAGCGGCCTTGGTGGCATCGGCGTACCTGCTCTTGGCCATATGATCATCCTCCGATTTGGGACATAAATCGTTGCGTGCCCTCAATTATCGCGTGTTCCTGCGGTTTGTGGGCCACGGCATCGCGCCAAATCGAAAGTACCTGCATATCATCACCACGGCGCAGCGCCTCACGCACCGAATACTCGGCATCGCTGAACAGGCACGGACGCACGTTGCCATCGGCCGTCAGGCGCAGACGGTTGCAGCTCGCGCAAAAATGATTGGACATGGCGCTAATGAAGCCAACCGTTCCCGCCGCGCCCGGAAAGTGCCAGTAGCGTGCAGGGCCCGCGCCGGCAGGAGCGTCGTTGATGTCGAGCGGCTCGAGCTCGCCCAGTCCCGTCGCGGCGGCCCCGGCATTGATGCGCGCCCGCAGCTCGTCGCTCGGCACGGTATCGCTCGCGTCCCACAGCTCGGGATTGAGTGTGGGCGCGTGAGGGTCTACGGCACAATGCGAGCTCGTGTGCTCGTCGCCAATGGGCATGTATTCGATAAAGCGCAGGTGGATGGGGCGGTCGAGCGTGAGCCGCGCGAGGGCCGCCACATCCTGGTTGAGCCGGCGCACCACAACGCAGTTGACCTTAACGGGCTCAAAGCCCCAAGCCAGCGCCGCGTCGATGCCAGCCATGGTCTGCTCGAGTCGGCCCAGGCGCGTGATCTTTCCAAAGAGCGTAGGGTCGAGCGTGTCGAGCGAGATGTTGACGCGATTAAGCCCGGCATCTTTGAGCTGCGGCGCCAGCTTGGGCAGCAGAGCGCCATTGGTGGTGAGTGAGATGTCCTCGATCTGCGGGATCGCGCGGATGTCACGGATGAGCGGGATGATACGGCGGCTGACCAGCGGCTCGCCACCCGTCAGGCGCACGCGGCGAATGCCCTCCCCCGCCACCAAGCGCACAAAGCGGGCGATTTCCTCGGCGCTGAGCAGCTCGTCGTGTGCACGGGGCGCCACGCCATCGGCCGGCATGCAGTAAATGCAGCGGAAATTGCACTTGTCGGTAACGGCAATGCGCAGGTAGTTGATATCGCGGCCAAAACCGTCATGTTGCACGTGCCCGTCCACGCAGCCCTCCCCTCACGCGGCGTTTTATTCTTCGGAAAACATAATACCCCACGGGGGAATCATGCCGACACCCGTACGACAGGACAGGTCGCTTCGAGCAAGACCGGCTTCCCAAGCCCATCCTCAGCAGACAAACCATCACAACATTCGATGCTTTTCCCGATTTTGGCAAAAAACGTCGAATGTTGTGATGGTTTGTCTGCCCACAGCACCCCGTAGAAGGACCAAAGCGCCCCTAAAGGCCTCCGTCCCAGTGCCGAATCACGAATTCTCGCAGGTCGTTTTGCCGCTTTTGGAACGCTTCGCTTCGGTCGCACTTGAGACCCATCGCGAGTGCGATGGCGTTCATCGCCCGGTGCAATTGCAGCTGATGGGCAAACTGAGTCCCGGTGAGGACGATCATCCTAAAGCCCAGCGTACCCAGCACGGTCATACGCTCCGCATCCGACGCGCTGCGCTGTTTATCAAGATGGTCCGAGCCGTTGTATTCAATCCCCGTACCGCTCGCAGGCGCATATACGTCGATCTCGAAATACCCGGCCTTAGCGAGATACTTGAACTCGTTGGGGACATCGACCCGATGGTTGAGCTCGATCTTGGCGTATCCCAGCCCGCCCTGGGAACGTTTTGCTACGACCATGATTGCGGTGGCCGTCTCCATGGGCGACCGCGCGCCATCGTGCACGCGCTTGAGCGCGGCGGCCGCGCGTATAGCCCCCTGACGAGATCGGTTCTCATTGCAATAGGCAATCAAGTCGGCAACGGTATACCTCTGCCCCATCTCGATATAATCGCCTGTCGACAGATGATTCAAATGGTAGCGGGCACAGATTTCATAACCATATTCCAGCTGCTCGGGCTCGCTCATCCACGAGCCCGCTTGGACAAAGCACATGGCCTCGTCAACCACCAGAAGGCCCTCTGCCACCTCGATAAGATGGCCTGGAGGTACCGGCGCTCCAAACACGTGGCACCTAAATCCAGCCGGCGTCGAGCGCTCAAAATCGAAGTTGACGAGCGTATCGATATGATCGAGCTCTTCTCGTGGAATACCGAGCGAAACCAGATAGTCGGTAACGATCCCAACTGCCGTTGAAGCCCTCAGCCCCTTGGCATCGAGTCCCAGTTTGGGCAGGCTCGCGGTCGGCTCCGCCTCGTTAGCAAGCGAGTCCTCATCGTATAGGCTGCTTGCTCGCGAGAGCGGCTCGGACGGGCGCGCCACGTTGTGGTACAGCCAGGCAGTCTTATGGGACAGGACGATCGGCAGGTCCATGAGCCCTCCAATGGAGTCGGATAACCAACCTTATTCCCCTGCTCACGGGTTCGCACACCTTCGTGCGCAAGAAAGCGATTCCACCCGGTCGAGTGGCAGAAAAACCATCACAACATTCGATGCTTTTTCCGATTTTGGCAAAAAACGTCGAATGTTGTGATGGTTTGAGGCGAGGTGAGGGGCACGGAGGGGTCAAAGCATCGTGCTCGAACGGGTTAATCCAACTCTTTTAAGCCATGCGCCAGCTGCCAGTACTCGCCGTGCTGGGCGAGCAGCTCTTCGTGGGTGCCGCGTTCGATGATGCGGCCGTGTTCGAGGACCATGATGGCGTCGGCGTCGCGGACGGTGGACAGGCGGTGCGCGATCATAAACGTGGTGCGTCCGCGCATGATGCGGTCCATACCGCGCTCGATGAGCTTTTCGGTGCGCGTGTCAATGGAGCTCGTGGCCTCGTCCAGGATGAGCACCGGCGGGTCGGCGACGGCCACGCGCGCGATGGCGAGCAGCTGGCGCTGGCCCTGCGACAGGTTGGCGCCGTCGGCCGTGACCGGCGTGTCGTACCCTCTAGGCAGGCGGCGGATAAACGAGTCGGCGCAGGCCGCCTCGGCAGCGGCGCGCACCTCCTCGTCGGTCGCGTCGAGCTTGCCAAAGCGGATGTTCTGCGCAATGGTGCCGCTAAACAGGTGCGTGTCTTGCAACACAATGCCAAGCGAACCGCGCAAGCTGGCCTTGGCAATGTGCTTGACGTCGATGCCGTCGTACGTGATCTCGCCGTCATCGACCTCGTAGAAGCGGTTGATGAGGTTAGTGATGGTCGTCTTTCCGGCACCCGTCGAGCCCACAAACGCGATCTTTTGCCCCGGCTTGGCAAACAGGTTGAGGTCCGTGAGCACACGGGTGCCCGGCACGTAGGAAAAGTCCACGGCATGGAAGCGCACGTCGCCGGCAAGCGGGACCAAGCCGCACGTGAGCTCGGTGCCGTCGGCAGCCACCGCGCGGCCCGACTCATCAACAGCAACCATATCATGCAAGTGCCCGTACGCGCCCACGCCCTGACCCTCGGGAATCTTCCACGCCCATGCGGCGTCGCCCGTCTGCACCAGCTCCACGCAGCCCTCGTCCACCTCGGGTTTAAGGTCCATAGCCGCAAACAGGCGCTCGGCACCGGCCAACGCGTTGAGCAAGAAGTTGCCGAGCTGCGTAAACTGGTTGATGGGCATGGCGGCCTGGCGCACAAAGACCAGGTAGCTCGCGAGCGCACCTACGTCGGCGAGCCCCTTGATGCAGAGCATGCCGCCCGCCACGGCGACGATGGCATAGTTGACGTAGCCAATCACGACAGTCATGGGCACCATGGAGTTGGCATAGCTCACGGCGGCGGTGCCGGTGCGGCGAAGCTCGTCGTTGCGGCAGGCAAAGCCGGCGACATTCGCCGCCTCACGGTTAAAGACCTTGATGACCTTTTGACCCGAGACCATCTCTTCGATATATCCGTCCAGGTCGCCAAGCGATGCCTGCTGGGCAGCAAAGAAACGCTTAGAGCGCGCGCCCGAGTAGCGCGCATACAGCACAATGGCCGCATCGCACACGAGTGTGATAATCGTGAGCTGCCAGTTAAGGATGATGAGCATAGCCGTGGTGCCCACAACCTGAATGGCGGCCTGAATCACGTTGGCAAAGCTGTTGTTAAGCGCCTCGGAGACGGTGTCGACGTCGTTGGTGAAAAAACTCATGATGTCGCCCGAGCGCGTGCCGTCAAAATAACTGAGCGGCAGCGTCTGGATGTGCGCGAACAGGTCGCGGCGAATATCGGACACCACGCGTTGGGCCGCGCGCACCATAATCTGCGAGTAGCCCAGGGCCGAAAGCACGCCCGCGGCGTAGATGATCGCCGTCAGGATGACCTGCTTGGCGAGCAATTCATCCCCGCCCGTGGCCAAACCGTTAACGATGGGGCGCACCATGTAGGTGCCGACGAGGCTCGCGATGGCGGCGACGGAGGCGAGCACGCCCACCGCGAGCAACGAGAACTTGGCATGCCCCATGTAGGAGAGCAGGCGGCGCACCGTGCGCTTGAGGTCGGCCGGGCGTGCTTGGGCTGCGGTCTTAGGCATGGCGCTCACCCCCTTCCAAGGGCGATCCGCTGGGAACGGAGGAAAACGGATCATTCGCGCAGCCATCGTCGCCGCCGGCGCCGGCGTCCACGTTCCCCGCAAACTCCATCTGCGAGGCGTAAATCTCCTGGTATATGTTGTCGCCCGCCAGCAGTTCCTCGTGCGTGCCCACGCCGTGGACACGACCGTCATCCAACACCACAATGCGATCGGCATCCATGACGCTCGCGATGCGCTGGGCGATGATGAGCACGGTCGTATTGGGAATCCGAGCGATGTGCTCGCGAATCTTAGCGTCGGTCGCCATATCGACCGCGCTGGTGGAGTCATCAAAAATGAGCACGCGCGGATGCTTGAGCAGTGTGCGTGCGATGCACAGGCGCTGCTTCTGGCCACCCGAGACACCGGCGCCGCCTTGGCCCAACTCGCCGTCGAGTCCGCCGATGCGATCAAGGAACTCGTCCACGCACGCCGCGCGGCAAGCCGCGAGGAGCTCATCGTCCGACGCCTGCGGATTACCCCACTGCAGGTTCTCGCGCACGGTGCCCGTGAACAGCACATTCTTTTGCAGCACAATGCCCACGGCATCGCGTAAGGTCGCGAGGTCGTAGTCGCGCACGTCGTGTCCGCCCACAAGCACGGTGCCCTCAGTGGCGTCGTACAGGCGCGCAATCAGCTGCACAAGCGAACTCTTGCCCGAGCCCGTGCCGCCGAGGATGCCCACCGTCGAGCCGCTCTCGATGCGAAGGTCGATATGCTCGAGCACATCCTCGGCAGCATCCGCGCGGTATTTAAACGACACGTCGCGAAACTCGATACTGCCGTCCGTTGGCGCCGCAGTCGCGAGGTCCCCCGCAAGATTGGCGATAAAGGGCTCTTCATCGAGCACCTCTGCGATACGGCCCACGCTCGTGAGAGCGCGTGTGAGCAGCAAAAACACGTTGGAAATCATCATGAGCGAGTTCATGATCAGCAGCACGTAACTCATAAAGCCCGTGAGCGAGCCCACGCCCAAGCGACCTTCGATGATCATGCGGCCGCCAATCCACAGAATGGAAAGCGCCGCCACGTACATCGACAGCTGAAACACCGGCAGGTTGAGCACAGCGTTGCCAAAGGTCTTGGTCGCCGTGCCGGCGAGCTCGGTATTGACGGTGTCGAACTTGTCGCACTCGTGCTCAGCGCGCACGTAAGCCTTCACGGCGCGCACGGCGGTAAGGTCCTCTTGCACCACGCCGTTGAGGTGGTCCATCGAGGTCTGGAGTTGGCGGTAGAGCGGGCTCACACGCACGGTAATGATACCGAGCACGATGGCGAGCATCGGCAGAATGACGGCAAAGACCGCCGCGAGCTCGCGCGAGAGCGCAAAAGCGTAGACGAGGCCCATGACCAGATTTACCGGCCCGCGCACCATAGGGCGGAAGCCGTTACCTACGGCGTTTTGAATCACGGTGATGTCGGTGGTCATGCGAGTGACGAGCGAGCTGGCGTCGTAGTTGTCCAGATTGCCAAAAGCGAGCGTCTGAATCTTGCGATACTCGGCCTCGCGCAGGTTAGCGCCCAGCCCCGAGGCGACGCGAGCAGACGTGCGTGCATAGCCCAAGCCAAGTACCAGCGAAAATGCGGCGCATACCAACATATACGTACCCTGCAACAGCATGTAGTTGATGTCGCCCGCGGGCACGCCCACATCGATGATATTTGCCATGATGACCGGGATAAACAGCTCGAGCGCCGTCTCAGCAGTCACAAAGAACACGCCGAGTATGGCATCGCGGCGGTATGCCCCCAGATAGGAAAACAGAATCTTGAGATTGCGCACGCAGGTTCATCCCCCATCAAACGTTGTTCGCAAACCCACGTATTATGGCGCGCCGTGCGGCGGTGTCAAGTGTTCCGAAATCGATTTCTGCAAGGCTAGTGCAGGCGCCATGCTCACAGGGCGCACGTCCGTATTCAATTAGAAATGAACGCGAGCGTGACTTTTTCGCCCCACCGCCAACACAAACCTTGACTCTACAATCGTTGTAGGGTTTTCACTACACTGGTATGTAAACGACCCAAGCCAGAAAGTGCCCCGCCCATGGAACACGACCTCACACGCGGCAATGTCCTTAAGACCATCGCGGTCTTTGCTCTGCCCTATATGCTCTCGTACTTTTTGCAGATGCTCTACGGCATGGCCGACCTGTACATGATGGGGCAGTTTAGCGGCGCTGCCGGCATCACCGCCGTGGGCAATGGCGCGCAGACGCTCTATATCATTACCGTGACGCTCGTGGGCCTGGCCATGGGAACGACGGTCATCGTCGGCCACGCCGTGGGTTCGCGCCGCTTCGACCGCGCCGAGACCGCCATCGGCAACACCATCACGCTCTTTATGGGCGTCTCGGTGGTACTGGCCGTCATCTTGTTTGCACTATGCCCGCAGATTGTGGCGCTCATTGGCACGCCGCCCGAGGCGGTCGAAGGCACCGCCGCCTACCTGCGTATCTGCTTTGTCGGCATTCCCTTTATCGCCGCGTACAACATCCTCTCGGCCATCTTTCGCGGCCTGGGCGATTCGCGCTCGCCCATGTACGTGATCGGTGTGGCGTGCATCATCAACATCGCACTCGACTTTCTGTTTATCGGCCACATGGGGCTCGGCCCCGTGGGTGCGGCGCTCGGCACGGTAACCGCCCAGACGGTCAGCGTTGCCCTCGCGCTCGTGTGGCTCAAGAGCCGCCGCACGAACATCCACGTTAAGCGCAGCGACCTGCGCCCCCAGCCCGAGGTGCTCGGCAGCATCCTTAAAATCGGCGTGCCCGTGGCCGTCCAGGACGGCTGCATCCAGGTGGCTTTTATGTTTATCACCGTCATCGCCAACCATCGCGGCCTGGTCGACGCCGCCGCCGTGGGCCTGGTCGAGAAGATGATCAGCTTTTTGTTCATTGTGCCGAGTTCCATGGGTGCCACCGTCAGCGCGCTCACGGCGCAAAATGCCGGTGCGGGCAAGGGCAACCGCGCGCGTCAGGTGCTCAAGAATGCCATGACGATCTCGGTGGTGTACGGCTGCCTGATCACGGTGCTGATGTGGCTGGTGGCGCCGGCGTTTATCGGCTTTTTTGCCAAGGACCCCGCGGTGGTCGCGGCCGGTACCGGCTATATGCGCAGCTACATTCTCGATGCGATTTTTGCCGGCATCCACATTTGCTTTAGTGGCTTTTTCGCCGCATACGGCAAGAGCTACATCGGCTTTGCGCACAACGTACTGGCCGTGGCGCTCATTCGCGTGCCGGGCGCGTGGCTGCTGTCGAACGCCTATTCCGATACGTTGTTTCCCATGGGCATCGCCTCGCCGTGCGGATCGATTTTGTCGGCAGTCATCTGTGTTGTCGCATTTACCGTACTCAACCGCCGCGAAGCTTTTGACAAACTGATGGCGTAGCGGGGCAACGCGAAATCGCCCTCATCGACGACATCATCAGCGACGACCCCGCGACCTACGTGACGCAGATCACGGTGCCGGTTGCCCCGTCCAAATAAGAACCGCCCGGAAGGCATCGTGCTTCCGGGCGGTTCTTCAATTTGGTTATCGATGCGCTAAGCCTCCGGCACCTCACCGGTCGCAAGAATCTGCTCGAGTGCGTCCTCGTCCAGCACGGGTACGCCCAGCTGCTCGGCCTTGGTGAGCTTGGAGCCCGCCTTGGGGCCGGCGACCAGATAGCTCGTCTTCTTCGACACGCTGCCCGAAACCTTGGCGCCGAGCACCTTGAGCGCCGCGCCCGCCTCGTCGCGCGTGCGGTTGACGAGTGTACCAGTGAGCACAAAGGTTAAACCCGCAAGCGGCTGTGCGTCGGCGAGCTCGCCCGCCACGCCAGCGTCGGCTGCGGCTTGCGCGTGCGCGGAGCCCAGGTCGACCTCGAGCGACAGGCCCGCCTGACGCAGGCGCTCCAGCACGGCAAGGTTTTCGGGCACGGCCAGGAACTGCTTGACGCTCGCCGCGATCTTGGGACCGATGCCCTCGCACTCGGCGATGTCCTCTTCGCTCGCCAAGATAAGCTTGTCGATCGACAGGAATCGCTCGGCGATGACCTCGCCCACGCTCTTGCCCACGTGGCGTATACCCAGGGCAAACAGCACGCGACCGAGCGGCTGACTCTTGGACTTGTTGAGCTCGGCGATGATCTTTTCGGCCGTCTTGAGGCCCACCGGAATGGGATCGCCCTTCTTGACGCCCTTTTTGCTGTTTGAGCTGGCATAGGTGCGCCCCGTGTCCAGCCCGGCGATGTCGTCAACCGTGAGCTGGTAGAAGTCAGCGACATCGTGAATCAGCCCGGCGGCGATCATCTTGTCGACAATCTCGTCGCCCAGGCCGTCGACGTCCATGCAGCCGCGGCTCACCCAGTGGAGCAGGCGCTCCTTGAGCTGCGCGGGGCAGTCGATGGAGACGCAGCGGTAAGCGACCTCGCCGTCCTCGTGGACCACGGGGCTGCCGCACACGGGGCAGACCTCGGGCATGTGCCAGTCGACCGAATCGGCCGGGCGCTTGTCGAGTACCGGGCCCACGACCTCCGGGATCACGTCACCCGCCTTGTGCACGATGATGGTGTCGCCCTCGCGCACGTTTTTGCGACGGATCTCGTCGATATTGTGCAGCGTGGCGCGCGCGATGGTGGAGCCGGCGACCGTCACCGGATCGAACTCGGCGACCGGCGTGAGCACGCCGGTGCGCCGTTTTTTGTCATTGTCAAACCAGCTTATCCGCCAGAAGCAGTTTTCGTACCACCTTCCGAGCCGGTCGAGATATTCCCTGCCGCCGAGCTCCTCGTAATAATTTATCGACATTCTGCCGGGTGTCGCCGCCTCAAGTCCCATCAAAATGACATGGTTTGCCGGTTCATACGCCGGCTTTTTCTGATACCCCGCGAGTCTCGCGGAGATGAATTTCGAGTAATCCTCCGCCGTGTCAATCCTTGTCTCTGGTTCAATACCAAGAAATTCAAGGTCAGCATCCGGCTGAATGACGTCATAGCATTCCTTGCTCCACGCGACGAAATTAAGGCTGAATTTCCGGCAGCCATGTCTGCCAATAAGCCATCTCAGAGTATTGTGCGCCTTTTCGGAGGTTTCATATCCGATCATGCACGCGTCTTCGGATGAAGTGAACCGCCCTCTGTACTGGAATACCCTCTGCGCGTCCTTGGATGAGATCAGCTTTGTGTTTCCGAACAGCTTA
>ERZ827150.3156-NODE-3156-length-16553-cov-3.527882_pt1 | contig 16553 bp, 15 predicted proteins | sample MGYA00519779_ERZ827150 | MGnify/ENA primary metagenome ERZ827150 (study PRJEB31778, sample SAMEA3449267) | human gut metagenome | biome: human gut; feature: human-associated habitat; material: faeces | place: United Kingdom | collected 2010/2012 ...
TACCACATATATTTAATACCTTACTTTAATTTATTAAAATATTTTTATAAACTAAAAATTACCACAATCATATTATACATAAACATCTAAATTTATACAATTTATAGGATATCAACTATAAACTTTATCTTAATAAAAAGAAAGCTGTCTCATATGTAATTAATTAAATTACTGAGACAGCTTCTTTACTATTCAAATTTATTTGTTCTCTTTGCTATATATGGTAATATTAATCCTAATGCAATTAATATAAATGGAGTTATAATATTTAATAATAATTGGAATGTATCTTCTGAATACATTCCACCTATACAAGCAAATGCTGTAAAGGCAAAACACCAAGCACCAATAATTATTCCTAAAGTTCTATTTTTAACAAAATAGTATTCTCTTTGGAATTTGTCTCCTGCTTTCTTTAAAGCTATATATGCAACAAATACCCATAAGTATCTTAATGGCATACATACTGCATTTAGCTTTACTAACCATCTAACTAACTCATCAACACTACCTATTCCTATTGCTGGAACTATAATTAATATAGAAACTATAATAAATATTAACTTAAATCCATTAGTATATGCACCATTTTTATTTCTTACAAATAGTTTTTCTGGAATAAATCTTCTATCTCCACTATCAAGCAACATACGTAATGGAGCATCAATTGAAATTATTAGTACAGCAAATTGACCAATCATATTTGTAATTGCATAAGCTATAACAAATAAATTACCTACTCTATAATACTCACCTAACTTTTGGAATGCATAATATGCACCATTTGTCATTAAATCCTTAGGAATATTATTTGAATCAAACATCATTCCTAATGATATTGTTCCAAGTATTGCAGTAACTGCAACCATAATAGCTAATGCTATCATTCCCTTTGAAAAACCTTTTGCTGGATCTTTCATTTGATTTACATATGGTGATATTTTTTCACAGCCACCAACAGCAAAAACTAATATTGATAAACTCGTGAAAAATGCCATATCAAACTTTGGCATAAATGTACTTAATGACCAGTCAATTTGATTTAACTGAACATTTGTTATTGCTGGTGCTGCCATCATTAATAAAATAAATAGCATAGACATTACAAACATAGAAGTTCCTGCTAAAGAAGATAATTTCTTTAATGGATTTAATCCCTTAGATGCAATGTACATAGCAACTATAAAAATAATTAAACAACTTATTTGTAGTAATACTGTATTCATACTACTAATTCTACTATCTTGGAAGATAGCCCAACTTGTTGCAATCATAAAGCTATTAGGTTTTTGTGAAATGTATGGCATATGTACAATCCAATATGTCCACCCTGCATAATATGCTATCTTAGGTCCTATAGTTTCTCCAACCCAAGAACTAACTCCACCACCATGACTTTTGAATGCTGATCCTAATTCTCCTACCATTAAAGCATATGGTATAAAATATATTGCAAAAATTATTAACCAAGCAACAATTGCTTGTAGTCCATTGTATTCAGAAAATCCGTTGATTACATTACCAAATCCCCAAACACCTGAAAAGGCCATTAATGCAAGAGTATACCACATGATTTTTTTTCTTTCGTTTTCTAGCATAATTTTAACCTCACTTTAATAAAATAAAAAACTACAACTATTATAGTACCATATTTGTAGTTTTTTTTCATTATTTTTATACATTTTATTATTTATATTTATTAAATCCATTACTTTATTCTTGATAAATGACTTCGAAATCCTCAAAGACTACTAACATATCTTCAGTAAATTCATATCCAATTTCTTTTCCCTCATTGCTAAAAAATCTTATATGTCCTTCTCTCCAGCTTTCTAAGGAATCATCTTCTCCTTCTCGGCTACAGATATCGTAGGTAATATCTTTAAAGGGAATAATTGTAATATTCTTAGTTTCTATTATACATCTTGGATTTCCATCCCAATCAGTAACAATACTTAAATCTCCTATTTTAGGTAAATTGCTACCTTCTTTTTCATAAGCCTTAAAACTACTTGATGTAGCTTTTTTCTTTCCTTCTAGTACAAGACTTAGCAATTCATTTGCTAAATCTTCTGTTAACTCAAAATGAAAAGCTTCTAAATATTTTTTACTATCATCATATCCTTTTTCTTCTAAGAATCTACTCCAAAACAAATCTATTTTATTCATCTTTTACATCTCCTAAATGCCTCTAAATAATTTTCAAATAATTTAATTATTTAAACTTAACTATCTAATTTAAAACTTGAGCATCTAAAATAATATTTTTTCATTAATTATTTTTTACTTTACTTCATATATTTCATAATAAATATCATCCATTTTTAATGCACCATCTACTATTTTTGATTTTACATAACTTACATAAAATTTATTTCCGTTATTACTCCATGATATTACAGATATCCCATTGCTACTACTTCTATTAGGTAAAATGGAATTAGTTAATTCTTGAATATTAGATATTTTAAAATTGTTATCTATTCGTGCCAAGCTTACATTGTAATTTTCAATATAACCAGTATCCATATTAGAAATTATAATAAAATTTTTATCTTTGCTAATTCTAAAATAAGAATAATCATATTTTAATTGTATTTGCTTCTCTAATTTCTTTGTTTCTATATTGTAACTCCAAATACCATAACTATCTTCTACATATCCTGAAAAAAGCATATTATTATCACTATATACTACATCCCCTGTAACTCTAACCTTTATTTCACTATTTTCATCAAAAAAAGTTGTTAATTTATTATTTTCAATATAGCCTAAAATACTTACTTCTTTATTTGCTGTATCAGTTAAAGAAACATAAAGCTTGTTATCTTCTGCCATCAAAATATTTAGCTGTCTATTTTTAAAACTATCTAATATTTTATTATCTACTTCATAATACTTATCATTTAATGTATCAATTACTACTATTTTATCATTATTATCTGTAAAATAAATTTCTAAATTCTCATCATAACTTAGTTGAAATCTATTTATATCTGCATTAGTGTCTTCTATTAATTTTTTATATTCTGTAGCTTCTTTTAAATTATAATTTTCATCAGATATTTTAATTCCCCCAGACGAAATCTCTAATTTGTTATTATAATTTAAATCATTAAATTCCATAATATATTCATTATCTTCAATTTTATATGATTTAGGAAGATACATTCTCATAACTTGATTATTATTATCTATCTCATTTAATGTAGTTGATGACAAACTCAATAGCGGATTATAATCACTTTTAAAGTGTACTTTTAAAGTATCTCTTTCATACTCTACATTATAAATTTCTGCTTTTAAACCTGTTTCAGTTACTGTTGTTTTTGGATAAGTAATATTATTTTCAGTTACCATCTCTACTTCATTTGCAAATACAATCTCTTCATCTTTAATCGCAGATGTTATATATATAATATTAATACTTTTTGCATTTTTTATATCATCAATCTTTACAGTTGGAAAATTCATCATAGATACACTATTAAGGGAAGAACTTCTATTACTATAATGTAGTTCTCCATCTATTTCTAAATAATATATATCTCTCCCTCTTCCCCAAACCTCAAATCCCTCAATGCTTTCTCCTTTTATGTTTGGATTAAAAGTAATATCCGTTCCTATTACAGAAGATGTTATTGATTTAACCTTTAGTATTTCATTTACTTTTTTATCAACTTTTATTGTTTCTATTTTATTGAAACTTGAGGTAAAATCAACTGAAATATTAAATTCAGCACTTATAGGCTCTATATTTTCCTCTGTAATATCACGATAACTAGTTTTTATACTAATATCTCCAAGTCTTTTAAATTTACCTTCAACGTTCTTAAAATGAGATGTTACTATTGCAGTATAATCATCTATATAATAACTATTAACATCACCTGACATCGCATTAATTCCAAAGTTAGTGAAATTAACATCTATTTGAACCCATTTTTGTTTATTATTCCTCTCAAAAGGAACAGGGCTTTCAACCTTAACTCCCACTAGTAAATCTGTAGGAGTTCCAACAATATTATCTATTGTAAACTTATAGCCATCTACTTTCTTTGACTCACCAATATAATTAGTATAATCTTCAAATTTACTAAAGAACCCTAATTTCTTATATATATCTCCTATTATTGGTATATTTTCTGCTGTAGTTGGAGTTGCTATTGCCCCTATTGTTAATGTACTTATAGTTAATAAAGCTACAATAATAGTTTTTTTCAATTTATTGTAGTATTTCTTTGATTTGGTATCTTCATTTATATTTGTGTACCCATAGTTAATAGCATTATTTATAGTTTCATCTAATTTGGAAGAAACTTTTAAATTATTTATAGATATTTTTTTCATAATTATTTTCCTCCATATAAATTCTTAATTTCTTCAATGTCCTATTAATTTTACTTTTAATTGTTCCTAAAGGTGCTTCTCTACCATTAGCTATTTCTCTTAATGACATATCATCAATGTATCTTTTGACAATTAAATCTTTTTCGTCTTCATTTAATTTACTTAATGCCAAAAGTACATCTTCATCATAACTTTCACTACTTTCTTCAACAGTAAGCTTGTCTTGGTAATCATTTATATCTACTACCATCACCTTATTCTTCCTTATAAAATCCTTACATGTATTTATTGTAATTCGCATTATCCATGTATTAAAATATTGAGGTGTTTTTAAAGACTTCAAGGACTTAATTGCTTTAACTATTGATTCATGAACACAATCCAAAGCATCATCTTCATTTTCAGTATAAGTTAATGCTACTTTATACATACTTTCTTTTATGGGCTGAAGAAGTTCACATAAACTATCACCATCACCATCCTTAGCTTTTTTAAACACTAATTCGTTAATCAAAATTATTCCTCTCTTTCTGAATCGATTCCTTTATTAGACGAAAAACACCTTTGAAAGGTTGCATATAAAAAAAATATTCATTTATAATATACTATTTAGTGAATAATTTTTAAATAAAAAAAGGATTGGAACCCCAATCCTTTTTATCAATTTTCAAAACTCCTTAAGGAGTTTTTACCTCAATTCTAAATTTTACATTATTCATTTTACATTAAATATAACTTAATTATCTATATAGTGTCACTACTCTAAAATATTTATTCTATTCTTAACTTATTTTAGCTCTTTTAATACTTCTAATAAATAATCCCAAACATTTTTAACTGATGAAATACTCATATGCTCTTGTGGTGTGTGAACATCGAAAAGATCTGGTCCAAAACTTATCATATCAAGTTTTCCTAACTTTTCATTGAATAATCCACATTCAACTCCTGCATGAATTGCTACTATTTTAGCATCTTTTCCATACATTCTCTTATAAACATCTTGGCATATTCCTCTTACTTTTGATTCACTGTCATATTGCCATTCTGGATATCCAGCTGTAGTTTCAAATTCTGCACCAAGTAATTCTCCTATAGTCTTACTTCTTAAAACTATTTCATCCTTTAATGAAGCAACTGAACTTCTTATAGCACTATCAAATTCAACTGTGTCACCATTGGTAGTTACTACTCCTAAGTTAGTAGAGCTTTCAACTAGACCTTCTATTTCAACACTATTTGTATTTATTCCATTTGGAATTAAATAAAGTAAATTAACTGCTCTTTCAGTATCAACTCTATTAAATACTTTTTCAACTTTTTCAGTATTTTCTAATATAGATACATTAACTCCTGGATCTTGAGTTTTTAATTCATTTACTAAAATAGGATTCCATGAATTAATTATTTCTTTTGCCTTTTCAACCTCTTCTGATTTTAAAGCTATTATAGCATCAGCTTCTCTTGGAATAGCATTATTCTTAGATCCTCCATTAAGTGAAGCTAATTTGTAATCTAAAGGTAATAATGACTTTAGAATTCTACCCATTATTTTGTTAGAATTTCCTCTTTCCTTGTTAATTTCCATACCAGAGTGACCACCCTTTAGCCCTCTTATAGCAATATGTAAGAAGTTATTGTAATCACCTACTTCTTCTAAATTAACTTTTAATAAATGCTTGCTTCTTATTCCACCAGCACAACTTACTAGTAGATGTCCTTCTTCTTCATTATCTAGGTTTAATAAGATTTCTCCTGTTATATGTTCTTTTGATACTGCCATTGCTCCTGACATTCCAGTTTCTTCATCTGTTGTTATTAATACTTCTAGCGGTGGATGTGGAATATCTGTAGATTCTAATATAGCTAATGAATATGCAACAGCAATTCCATTATCTGCTCCTAAAGTAGTATCAGTTGCATAAACCATATCATCTATGACTCTTAATTTTAGTGGGTCTTTTTCAAAATCATGATCTGTTCCTTTATTTTTTTCACAAACCATATCCATATGACCTTGAAGAATTACAGTTTTAGAATTTTCGTATCCCTTTGTGCCTGGTTTCTTAATTATTACATTTAAAGCCTCATCTTGATATACTTCTAATTTAAGCTTTTTAGCTACACTTACTAAATAATCACTTATAGCCTTTTCATTTCCTGAGCCTCTTGGGATTTGTGAAATTTCTTCGAAATATTGAAAAACCTTTTTCGGTTCTAAATTTTGTAAAAAATCCATATTATACTCTCCTTTACTTCTAAATTGTGTTAGAATGATATTATGAATTAAGTATATCATAGTATATATGATACTTAAATTTTATTTTTTTATTATAACTATTCCGAATATTATTAATAATTTATTTTGAGGTGATGTTATGCAAAAAACAAAAATGATTTTTACAATCGGTCCAGCAAGCGATAAGGAGGAAATCTTAAAGAAGTTTATTCAAATAGGAATGAGTGCTGCAAGATTAAACTTTTCTCATGGAAGTCATGAAACTCATAAAGAAAAAATAGACCTTATAAAAAAAGTAAGAGAAGAATTAAACTCTCCTACTGCAATTATTCTTGATATTAAAGGACCTAAAATTAGAACTCACAATTTTGTAAACGATGGCGTTGAACTATTTGAAGGTGATGAATTTTCTTTTATTTGTGATGAGGAAATTTTAGGAGATAATAAAAAATGTACTGTTTCTTATACTGACCTGTATAAAGATGTTAAAGTTGGAGGAGAAATATTAGTTGACGACGGTTTATTAAGATTTAAGATTAAAGAAGTTATAGGTAAAGAAATTAAATGCTTAGTAACTGTTGGTGGAACTATAAAAAACCATAAGGGTGTAAATGTTCCTAATGTAAAAATTAATCTTCCTTCAATAACTGAAAAAGATAAAGAGGACTTAATTTTCGGTTGTGAAAATAAAATAGATTTTGTTGCTGCTTCTTTTATTAGAAAAGCTTCAGATATAGAAGATGTAAGAAAGGTTTTAAAAGCTCATAATGGAGATTATATTCAAATTATAGCAAAGATAGAAAATCAAGAAGGTGTTGATAACATAGATGAAATTATAGAAGCTTCTGATGGTATTATGGTTGCCAGAGGAGATATGGGAGTTGAAATACCTATTGAAAAGGTTCCTATAATTCAAAAGAACATAATTAGAAAATGTAATGAAGCTGGTAAAATAGTTATTACAGCAACTCAAATGCTAGATTCTATGATAAGAAATTCTCTTCCAACTAGAGCTGAAGCTTGTGATATTTGTAATGCTATTTTTGATGGAACTGATGCAATTATGTTAAGTGGAGAAAGTGCAAGTGGTAATTATCCAATAGAAGCTGCAGAAATGATGTCTAGAATTGCTATTGAAACTGAAGCAAACTTGGATTATAACTACTTAAACAAGAGATTAAAAGAACCTTCTCTATCCTCTTTCTCTGAAGCTATTAGTTATTCCGCTTGTAGAAGTTCAAACCTTTTACATGCAAAAGCTGTTGTTGCAGCAACTAATAGTGGTGCTACAGCTAAGCTTATATCAAAGTATAGACCAAAATGTTCAATAATAGCTATAACTCCTTATGATGAAGTTAGAAGAGGATTAAACCTTAACTTTGGTATATTCCCAACAAAATGTGATGTATTCACCACTACAGATGAAATATTAGGTGAAGCTAAAAAGGTTGCAACTAATTTATCCTTTGCTGAAAAAGGTGATGATATAATAGTTGCTGCAGGAATGCCAAGCGCATCTGTTGGTGGAACTAATATGCTAAAAATAGAAAAAGTATAAAAAACTAGAGCTTTACTATAAAAGTCACATAATAAATTTTACAATTTAAAATGAACTATTTCGTAGCTTAATTACGAAATAGTTCATTTTTTCTATTAATCTGTATTGGGATAAATGCTTTTTTGTTTTAAATAAGTGCTAATTTATAACATTATTCGATAAAATATGATAAAATAGTAGAATAAATAAACATTTAGGGGGTATTATAGAAAATGAAAAAATTTAAACCAAATCTTAAAACTATTATAGGGTCAATTCTGTTGGCTACTTTAATAGTTACTTCAATCATAATGCCAAAGGATGCAAGTATAGAGATTCAACAAAAACTTGCAATCCAAAGGAAAAGTGAAGATATATTCGCTGGATATAAATTAATTGAAGTTTACGGTGGAGATCTATCTGGACATAGAGAACCTAACGTTGTAGTTGATATAGGCTTTGGTGATAGAGAATATTATGCTTTTACTAATGAGTACGGTCAACTAGTTAAAGTAATTGCTAAAGAAATTATCTTACAAGATGAATCAACAGAGCCTGTTAATTCAAATGGTAGATATTATAAAGATGAGGCAAAAGTACCTGGAGTTGAAAGTAAGAACTTAGATGAGGGACATATTATAGCTGATTCCCTTGGTGGAGTTTCTAACGCATATAATATAACACCTCAAAATAGTACTCTTAATAGACATGGTGACCAAGCTTATATGGAAAAGGTTATTAGAAATGCTGGTGGTTGTACAGATTTTGTTGCCATAATAACTTATCCAAATACAAGTACTCAGATACCAAGTCATTATAGTTATACATATACAATCAATGGTAATGTAATTAATGATGAGTTTGATAACATTAATCCTGATGACTACAATGAAAGCTCAGGAATAAACAATTCATCAAGCAATACTGACTCTGGTAGCAGTAGTAGTGTTAACTCTGAAACAGTATATTGGACACCAAATGGAAAAAGTTATCACACTACAAAAAGTTGTTCTGCTTTATCTAGAAGTAAAACTATTTTAGAAGGAACAATAGAAGAAAGTGGTAAATATAATCCATGTGATAAATGTCACTAATTGCTTATAAAAAGATTTGAAAAAAAGCTATTATTTCACAAATTATTGGGAAATAATAGCTTTTCTATTATTGGGAGGTTTTATATATACCTTATGGTATCTTATTAAAAATTAATGTTTATTTTTAAAATTATAAAATGCTCCTAACATTCCTGCATCATTTTGATGTTTAGCAAATTCTAGTCTTGTTTTTTCAGCAATACTTGGTAAAAGATATTTTTGTAGAGCTTTATCAATTCTAGGCTTTAGATATTCAACTTGAGCCATAATTCCTCCACCTAGCACTACTACTTCTGGGTTAATTACATAACATAAATTAGCTATTGCAATTCCTAATACTTCTACCATCTCATCAATGGCTGTTATACATATTTCATCGCCTTTTTTAGCTTCTTCAAAAATATGATATCCATCCCATATTTCTTTTGAACTCTGCTTTCTTTCTGCAACCTTTTTACTTAAAATACTAGTTGCACCTAAGGTTTGAAAATCGCTATCAAACATCTTCATATAGCCTACTTCACAAGCACTATTGCTAAAACCGTGGAATACATTTTCACCAATAAGTATGCATCCACCAATTCCGGTACCTACAGTAAGGCATAAGGTTACTTTACTATCAATAGCTGCTCCTGAAATTCTCTCTGCTAATCCTGCACAGTTAACATCATTCTCAACTTCACAAGGTATTGAATATTTTCCTTCTAGCACTTCTTTAAACTTTGTTCCTGTATATCCTGGGATCAAAGGAGAGGCATAGAAAATTTCTCCTTTTTCAGTATCAACCATTCCTGCCGTTGAAATACATATTCCTTCTATTTTATATTCATCTAAATAGTTTTCCACAATTCCAAAGACTTTATTTAAAATCTCTGGTCCACCCTTCTCTGCTTCTGTATCCATCTTATCTTTTGTTAATATTTTTCCATCCGCAGCAATGACTCCGTATTTTATTGCAGTTCCTCCAATATCAATACTTACATAGTTTTTCACCATTATCACCTCTTCTGAGCATTTATTTGTTTAATTATTAACAATATTTCTCAATTGCCTTTTTTATCATAAGAGCTGCTTCTTTAACAATTTCAATATCTTCTTCAATTAATCCTGTTAAAGGTTCTCTTACACTTCCTATATTTAAATTTTCATTGATTCTAAGAATCTCTTTAATTACTGCATACATATTTCCATGACATGAACACATTTTAAATATAACTTGGTTAATATCATACTGAAGCTTCTTTGCTTCTTCCATTTTATTTTCATTTATAAGATCATTTAATTTTAAGAATAATTCTGGCATAGCACCATATGTACCACCTATGCCACCTTCTGCACCAATAGCACGTCCACTAATGAATTGTTCATCTGGACCATTAAAGACAATATAGTCATCTCCACCAGCTTCACAGAACAATTGAATATCTATTACTGGCATTGATGAATTCTTTACTCCAATTACTCTAGGATTTTTACGCATTTCTTTATAAAGGTTTTGTGTTAATGCTACCCCTGCAAGCTGTGGAATATTATAAATTAAAAAATCTGTATTTGGTGCTGCATTACTCATAGCATTCCAATAAGCTGCAATAGAATATTCTGGAAGTCTAAAATATATTGGAGGAATTGCTGCAATTGCATCTACTCCTAAGCTTTCTGCATGCTTTGCAAGTTCTATACTATCTTTTGTATTATTACATGCAACATGAGCAATTACAGTAAGTTTTCCTTTTGCAACTGCCATTACATTTTCAAGAACAACTTTTCTATCTTCAACACTAAGATAAATACATTCTCCAGAAGATCCATTTACATAAAGACCTTTAACCCCTTTTTTTATATGGAATTCAGTAAGTTCCCTAACTCTTTCTGGACTTATTTCTCCATTTTCATCATAGCATGCATAAAATGCTGGAATAATTCCCTTATATTTGTTTAAATCTCTCATAATAATCTCCTTCTGCCATAAGGCTGATTTATTTCTAATATTTTAACTATTTTAACTTATCTACAAATGCTTTTGTAATTAACTGTGGTCTTGTTATAATAGAACCAACCACAACACTATAGCAGCCTAATTCAATTACACGTTTAACTTTTTCAGGTGTATTTATATTACCTTCAGCTATTACTGGATGTTTTGCTTTCGAAATAATTTCTCTAATAATCTCAAAATCATTATTTTCTATTCTAAGATTTGCACTTTGTTCAGTATATCCAACCATTGTAGTACCTATAAAGTCAAATCCTAATTCATCTGCATGAAGTGCTTCTTCTACGGTAGAACAATCTGCCATTAAAAGTTGCTCTGGATATTTCTCTTTTATTTCTTTAAAAAATTCATCTAATGTCTTATTTCCTGGTCTTAATGCACCAGTAGCATCAATTGCTATAATTTCTGGTTTTACTTCCATAAGCTCGTCAATTTCTTTCATAGTTGGAGTAATATATACTTTAGAGTCTTCATAATCTCTCTTTACAATTCCAATAATAGGAAGATCTACTTGTGACTGTATCTCAGCAATATCTTCTTTAGTATTTGCGCGAATCCCAGCTGCACCCCCTTCTTTTGCTGCAAGTGCCATTCTCCCCATAATAAATGAAGAGTGAAGTGGTTCATTTGGCAATGCTTGACATGATACTATTAAATTGCCTTTTATACTATCAACTTTCTTACTCATGTTATTTTCCTTTCTGTATGGCATTATTTCAAATTCATTTCTTAATTAACATCGTAGTTTTCATATTTGTCGAATATTTTACGAAAAATAAATGACTGAATTAGTGCTAAGCCAGAAAATCCACATATAATTAATATTGTAAATAATAAAAGCATAGATACTTCAGAATAAAATAACATTGAAATAAATGGAATATTCATAAGGATAAGTAGTATAGTCCATTTAAAATTAACAATACTAATCATGAATGAATTTTTAAATACTTCTTTTGTTGTATGTACAAATCTAGCTATAATAGGAAATGAATATAAAGCTATTATATATGCCCAAATTGCTACTATATAGCATAAAACTTGTAATATTTTCAGTTTATCATCTCCAATTATTGATATAATTTTCAAATCTATTATAATGAAAAGTGCTATAATAATTGATATCATTCCAACAATTGTTCCTTGTTTAAAATTCAACTTAAAGGCTTTTATAAATCCTCTTACGATATGTGATTCTTCGTTTCTTGCCATTTTTAATGTTATTGAATACATAGCAGTAAGCGATGCTCCTATTGTAACAATAGGAATGCATCCTATAAGAAACAAAAGATTTAATACTACGATATCAAATACTCTTGAAAAAAATCGCATAACTCCATTATCTAAATTAAAAATTGTACTTACTAAATTTGATCTTTTTTCTGACATTTTACCTCACCAACTCTTTTATCACTAATCCACCGCTACCTTAAATACACACTTTTTTAAATAAGTATTTTCTCCTGTAGCAATTCCAGGCTTATGTGGTTCTTCTGGCATACATATAATAAATTTATCTTTTCCTAAATTGCACATTATAGATTCATCACAATGAACCATACCTATATCTCTGTCTTCACTGTATGTCTCAATAACCCTTTGTATATCAAAGCCAATTTTAATGCCTTCTTTTCCTTCTATGTCAATTTGAATATCCATATATTTTTTATGAATTTCAAAATTTAGTTCATCTTCTCTCTTAGCATTAGCTTCCATTACATTTAAAAATACTTTATCACCATCTATTTCTTTACGTCCCATTGGAAGTGATTTTAAATCTGTTTTTTCTAGAAAGTCAATTGCTTTATCTAACCATACAGATTGTCCTCTATATCTTCCAATATTTTTGATCTCATCATATATCATCTAAATATCTCCTTTTATGCTAGGCTAAAAATTTAAATGGAACTATCTTGTACAGGCCTGATTAATCAAAGGTCCTAATGTTTAGATAGTTCCATTTATATAGATTAACCTTTTACAGCACCCATTGTAATACCTTGTGTAAATGACTTTTGGAATATAAGGAATACAGCAACAATTGGAATTGCTGATAAAGCTGCACCTGCCATTATTAATCCATAATTGGTTGCCATCTCAGCTTGCATAGTTGCAACTCCTAGAGAAACTGTAAGATTATTTCTTGATGAAAGCATTACTAATTGCATAAAGTAATCATTCCATGTATTAATGAATGTAAATATTGCTAATGCAGCAAATCCAGGTTTAACAATTGGAAATGCAATACTTGTAAATGTTCTAAGTTCTCCACAACCATCAATCTTTGCTGACTCTAATAACTCTCCAGGAATATTTTCACTAAATTGTTTCATTAAAAATACTCCAAAAGGCCATCCTATTAAAGGAAGAATTACAGCTGCTAAAGTATCATGTATACCTAAGAAATTTATTATTCTTACTAAAGGAACTAATACAACTTGCTTTGGTAATGCCATAGCTGCTATAAAAACTGAAAACACAAATTTTTGACCATAGAATCTTTTCTTAGCCAAAACATATCCTGCAAGTGAAGCTGTTAAACATACTAAAATCATCGTAACTAACGAAATAAAAATACTATTAAATAACCATCTTCCTGCTGGATTTTGAATAAGTAATTGTTTAAAATTCTCCAATGTAGGAGCTGACGGCCACCATTGTGGTGGAATTTTAATTGTATCAGGCTGAGACTTAAACGCACCTGTCATAATCCAATAGAAAGGAAAGACAAAAATAATGGTTAAGATACTCAAAAGTATAAGTGTTATTACCCCAAAAGGTGTGATTTTTTTCTTCATTACGTTCTCTCCCTTCTAATACTCTACATCATTTCCTAAAATTTTAAATTGTGCAAAGCTTATAAGACCAATTAATGCAGCTAAGAATACTCCCATTGTATTTGCGTATCCATACTCAGAAAGTTTAAATGCTTTCTCATATAAATAGTACATAATTGTACTAGTAGAATAGTTTGGTCCACCTGATGTCAACAATTGAATAAGTGCAAAGCATTGGAATGAGTTAATTGTTGTAATAACTACTATATAAAGTGTTGTAGGTAATAAGCTTGGCCATTTTATTTTCCAAAACACTTGAAACTCATTAGCACCATCTACACGAGCTGCCTCCATTAAAGACTTATCAATATTTCCTAAAGATGCTATATAAAGTATAATAGGTTGTCCAACTGATGTAGTAAGTAAAATAACTATAATTGCAATTAGTGCATATCTTTTATCTCCTAACCAGCTAATATTCTGATCAATAACATTTCCTGTTTTTAAAATATAATTTAATATACCTGATAATGGATCATAAATCCATTTCCACACAACTGTAACAGCTACGCTACCTGTAACAACTGGTAAGAAAAATACACAACGGAAAAATGAACGAGTAAATGCATTTTTTTCATATGTTTGAGATGCAACAAATAAAGAGAATATTACTACAATTGGAACTGAGCCTACTACAATTATTAAAGTATTTATTAATGACTTAATAAATACTTCATCATTAAACATACGTATGTAATTGTCTATTCCAACAAAGGTGAAATCTGTCATTGTATAATTAAAGAAACTTGTAACAAATCCCATAACCATAGGTGCTAGAACAAATATTATAAAGAAAATTAATACTGGAGCTAGAAAAGAGTATGACACAAGAGTCTCTCTTCTCTGTAATTTATTAGAAGTTTTCATACATTTCCTCCAATCACTTATCTAAAAAGAATACTTGAAAAACATTCTTCTTGTACATTTAAAAAATGTACAAGAAGAAATTATATTAGTCTATTAATTTTTTATTGTTTCATTTGCCTTCTTAGTGAAATCATCTAAAGCTGCTTTTGGTTCTGCCTCACCATTTGATACTGCTTGTAACATTGGGAACCATAAAGTTCTCATTTTAGCAAATCCATCAATTGTGTTGTAGTAAGTAGAATAATACTTTGTCCAAGAACCAATTTCTTTCATTCTTTCATCACTATATAATTCTCCAAAAGATGTACGAACTGGGAATGCACCTGTTCTTACAACATTCTTTGGACCCCATTCTTTATCATCACAAATAAATTGGATGAATTTTTTAGATGCTTCTATTTTAGCTTCATTACCATTATTGAATACACAGAATCCATTTACTAAGTATTCTAATTCTGGTTGTCCATCATTTGATGGGAATGGTACTTCTAAGTATTCAACTTTACTTGCTGCTAATAATTTAGCTTGTGTACCTGGTTGAGCTGAAGCCCATAAAAGTGTAAATGCAGTTTGTCCATTTGCAAAGTTTTGAATATCAGCAGATCCATCATATTGAGAACCATTTAATAATAAACCATCGTCTATTAACTTTTTAATTAATTCCATTGATTTAACAGAATCTGCATCATTTGTAGTATATTCTGTAAGTGAATCATTTGTTATACTAGTGCTATATAAGTTTGTAAAGAAAGCACGTGGACCTTGGTCTCCACCTTGACCATTACAGAATAATGATCCTGGAGTATATCCCTTAGCTTTTAAAGCTTCTAAAACCTTAACAAAATCGTCTGTTGTCCATCCTTCTTTTACTAAATCAAGAACTCCAGCATCTTTTAACATTGCTTTGTTTAATGCCATGTAGAAAGGACCAGTACTTATTGGATACATGTAAGCAGTATCTCCAGCTTTACAAGCTTGTAATAATGCATCATTGTTTACATCTTTTACAAATTCATCTGTAAACATATCATTTAATTCTGCTAATTTACCTGATTTCCCATAAGTAATTATACGTCCAGGAGCATCAAACAGAACATCTGCCATTGTTCCTGCTTCAATTGCTGTTGTAATTTTTTCAGGTCCTGAAGTAAAGTCTATTGTTTCTAATTTTACTTTTATGTCTGGATTCTTTTCTTCAAATGCAGCTATTACTTTTTGTTCCCATGTTCCTACTGCATCACCTGCATTTTCTTGAGTAAATGTTGGGAATGCCCACCATGTTATCTCAGTTTTTGCAGAGTTGCCAGACTTTGTATCATCAGTAGCTTTTTCACCACAAGATACAAGAGAAATAGACATTACTCCAACAAGTAGAGTAGCTAATAATTTCTTTTTCATTTAATTACCTCCTGTTTGTTTGTAGCCTTACACCTATTTCTTTGATGAGTTAAGGATATCAAAAAGTCTGTTTTCTCAAAATACAATATTTTTCGATTCGTTTATATATTCTTTCAATACGGAAAGTATTGCTTTCTCGGTAGATTCGCCTTTAGCGATACGACTATCCACTAACGTTTTGAACTCTTGTAACTGATCGGCTACTGCAGCATTTAAAGCAATCATTGCCGAAGCACAG
>ERZ827150.3158-NODE-3158-length-16547-cov-3.426389_pt1 | contig 16547 bp, 9 predicted proteins | sample MGYA00519779_ERZ827150 | MGnify/ENA primary metagenome ERZ827150 (study PRJEB31778, sample SAMEA3449267) | human gut metagenome | biome: human gut; feature: human-associated habitat; material: faeces | place: United Kingdom | collected 2010/2012 ...
CATTGAAATCATGTCACCGCACTATATGGCAGTTCGGGATGGGAATGAATCGACAATTCAGAAAGGCGCTGTGAAAAACAGCGGTCCTGCGAAGACAGCGGAGCAGGGTGATGTATCGGAAAAGGCATAGAGTTACGTCCCGATGATGATTGCGCATCCGGAGAACACTAATAAGATGAAGTAAGTAGCTGACTATTGGTTGGCTGCAAACGTATATTATCCCACAAAATAGGTTCAAGGGTAATTATATAAAGAAGCGTCCCTTTCATCGCGAAAGGAACGCCTCGGGTTGTGTGTTTTTTCACTGAGAGTAGAATTTATATCATCAAGAGAATTTATTTCTTTCGGGTCACCGTATAAAGTATATTCCCTTTTTTATCTATCATACGAAGGTTGAGCTCTTTTTTGTCGATAGAGCAGACAGAGAAACCCGGTTCGGGGCTGCAGAACTTTGTACCTTCGATAGGTTCCACTTTGCGTGCCAGTGAGCCGGAGGAGTTAACGACATAATCGATGTCACTTCCCGGAACCCGGATATGCTGGAAGTTATGGATGTGTCCGCAGATGTACATATCTACCTTGTGCTTGCGTAAGATGGTGTCAACCCGTTTCTGCATGTCCAGTCGTTCGCTTTCCTCTTTGGGAGTATAAGCGTAGATGGGATGGTGTCCGGCTACGATGATCCAGTCTTCTTTGGCACTGGTCAGTACAGAGTCAATCCAAGAGAGTTGTTTTTGTAAATCTTGTTTGCACGCGTCGGGATAGGTGGTGGAGTCATTGCGGTATTTGTCTATCATAGGGGCGGTGTCTATCCAGACGATGCGGATAGTGGTACCTTTGTCTTCAAATGCCTTTGTATAGTAGCGGGCGGGCATGGTCCAGCGGCGACTGATGTTGGTGTAGTCCAATACCGCCTGTGTGTTGCCACGGTACTCATGATTGCCGAGTACGGGGAACCAGTCGATCATCAGTTCCGGGTGAGAGTAGATGAGCTCATAGTTTGTCATCCATAACGGATCATTCACGCTGCGTACGCCTTCGAAATGATGTATATCTCCGGTGGCAACTACAAATTCGGGGCCTATTTCTTCGGCCATGGTTCCCATCAGCTCGGCTATAGGCTTCTGGTCGTAGTAGCCGTTGCGGCCGAGATCGTTGGCCACATAAAAATTGAATTTCTTGTCGAATATGGAATAGTCCGTTATCTGTGCGACAGCCCAATTACTGAGGAGAATAACTAAAAGGAGAGAGAATACTTTTTTCATTATGATATTTTTTGATTGTTACTTAAGTGGTTAGAAATTGATTTTCACACCTGCATTTACCTTTATACCGTAGTGTTCGCTTTGCATCGTGCGATCCTTTGTACCTTGATAGTAGCGTAAAGGCTGGTTCAGCAGGTTGTTAGCTTCAGCATAGAAGGTCGTTTTCAACTTCTTGCCGAAAGTATAGCTGGCATTGGCATCCATATAATTCACAGCATCGTAGTAACGGTCATAGAACTTTTCCGAACCCATTTCATCGATGAATGCAGATGCATAGTTATAAGAGAGGCGGATACTCAATCCTGATTTCTCGAAGAAGAGTGAAGCATTGGCTGTGTGCTCCGGAGATCCCGGGAGGCGCAGGCTGCTTTCATTCTCGCGTCCTTCGAAGTTGACGTTATCTACCCGGGAGTAAGAATAGGTGTAAGTTCCGTAGAAACCGATGCACTTCAAGGACGGGGCAATGAAACTGAAGTCGCGTTGATAGGCTACTTCCACGCCCAGCAGATCAGCATTGCCGGAGTTGCGCGGCTGGCTGAATTTAGTATAGGTGGTTCCGTTGTAGCTATAGTTGCGCAAAGTCTGGTCTACAATGAAGTCGTTAATCTTCTTGTAGAAGATGCCGGCACTGACGAGACCGATACTTTTGAAATAATATTCACCACTCAGATCGAAGTTATAGGAGAGTGTCGGCTTCAATTCCGGATTACCGAGGGAAATCTCGTTGTCGCTGCGCTTAATTGTGATGTTGGGCGCCAAGGCGGAGTACTTGGGGCGTGCAATGGTGTTGGTGAACGAAGCGCGTACCTTGAAGTCATCGTTTACATCATATTTCACCAGGACGGAGGGAAGTACATTCAGGTAACTGTCCGATTCGTAGGGCGTGCGGGTTGTTTTCTCTTCATCTGCATCGAATTGGCTACCGGAATATTTCACATGTGTATTTTCCAGACGTAATCCGAGCATCAGATCCCACTTCTTGCCGAGTTTCTGGTCGAAACGCAGATAACCGGCTGCGACAGTTTCTTTTGCCTTGAAGTTGGTGGCGAGTTCTTCTTGTACTTGCTCTTTTTCGAACAGGCTTGCATTATTCAGGTCGAGAGATCCCAAATATTCTTTGCTTACGAAACTGCCTACTTTGTATTGATCTCCCGGAATGTATCCGTCACGATTCTGGTCGACGGCAGCAGCCAGACTGGCTTTGTCGAAACCTTCTTCATCCAGCGGGGTATATTCGTAGAAGTCAATTTCCTTGTCCTTAGTCTTATGTACTACTTTGGTACCGAAGCGCAGGTGGTTTCCGAATTCTCCTTTCGTAAGCGGTAGGCTGAAGTCGAGTTTGAACTTAAAGTCTTTTTCCTGAATGTCTTCTTGTTGTTCGGTCACTTCTTTCAGGCTGAAATCATCGTTCAGATACATGGTTGAACCTTCTTGCGGAGTAAGCAGTGGTTTACGTTCGTCACTCAGATCCATATTGAATTTCTGTTTTTTCAGCTGATAGTCGATGTAACGTTCGTTGGGACGTTCTTCGCTGGCTTTGGCGTAGTTAACACTCCATCTTGTATCCAGTTTGCCGAAGAGATGCTCACCGCCGAGGGTAAAGTCCATGGTGCGTTGACGTTCCAGACGGGCGTTGCGGTTATCGGGCGTGCCGCCTTTGGTCTGTACACGCATGGTACCTTTGTTGTTAATAGAACAGTATTCGTTGCCATTGTCATCCTCTTCCAGGTTGATGCCTTTCACGGTGAGGCGGTAACGGTTTTCCCAATCATTGCGATTATTGAAGATACCTTTGAAGGTGAGTTTGTGGTTTTCGTTAATATCCCAGTCGAGGGCGGCGGAATAACTTTGACGCTCTCGGGTGACGTAGTATTGACGAACCTGGTAGTCGGTGATGCAGAGTTCTCCGGTTTCTACATCTTTGTCCCATACAAATTCAACATCGTCCGAACCGGAAGGCGAGTTCTGGTAAGAGGCGGAAAGCATGACTCCCAATTTGTCGTTGAAGAAACGGTCACCATAAGTAAATCCTAAATTTAATTGTGCTTTGTCGCTAATCCAGTTGTAACCGGTTCCGGCAGTGGCACTGATGAAACGCTTATAAGGAGAGTTCTTGGTCACTAAATTAATGGAGCCACCGATGGCGTCGGCATCCATATCCGGAGTAACGACTTTATTCACTTCGATCGTCTGTATCATATCCGCAGGGATCAGGTCGAGCTGTACATTACGTGTATCGCCTTCAGCAGAAGGAACCCGGTTGCCGTTGATGGTGACGGAACTCATATCCGCACTTGTCCCGCGTACCTGTCCGAAACGGGCTTCGCCTTGGTCATACTGTACGTTGATGCCTGAAATACGTTTCAAAGCATCTCCAATGTTAGAATCCGGAAACTTGCCTACTTGGTCGGCAGAAACCACATTCTTGATGCCGAGGCTGTTTTTCTGTGAATTAATAGCGCGGCGTTGTCCCTGGAAAGCTCCACCTACTACCACTTCCTGAAGTTCGAGTCCTTCGTTCAGTATGACATCTTTCTCCAGGGTACGTCCTTCGGGAATCGTTATTTTTAATTCCACAGGTGAGTAGCCTACATAACTTACTTTTACGGTGTAAGTTCCCGGTTCCAGATTAGGGAAAGTGTAGAAGCCGTTGACGTCACTCGTCACCCCGGCATGTAGCTTTTCAATGTAAACGGAGGCACCCGGAAGGGTTTGCTTTGAAGTGTCGATGATACGACCGCGTACAGTGCCTTGTTTTACTACGTTTGTTTTCTCATCAGCTTTTGTCAGATTGCTGACCGCTGTAAATAAGAATAAGAGCGTAAATACTCTAAAAATGTGTTTCATACTTGTTATGATACGTTAATGAATTTGCCGCAAAAGTAGAGACATCGCGTTTCATACTTTTTGCGGCAAATTGAAGAAATGGTAACAAATATGATACATTTCGGTTACGGGATTGCTGAAATAGTTTTCATTTGGATTGAGCTTAGTTTTTTAGGGTTATATTTCACTACCTTATTCATTGACAGCCTCTGATTTAAGATGTTCTCCAACTTTCTTATTAAAAGATATTTTAAATGAATAGGCATATTCACAAGGTTTATTTTGCGGGAAAGATATCTTTAATCCTTCATCGGTTTGTTTCCAATCAATCTTTTCATCAGATCCTAAGAGGTTTATTCCAACTATCTTGGCATCGGCAATTGATTCTTTATTCAAAGACTTTATTAAGGTTCCGTTATCACTCCAATTTAGAATAATTGCATAAAGGTCATTATCTTTAGTAGTGAAACGCATATCTTGGGCAGTATAAGCGATTGCTGCATTATCGGAAAAAGCGCCTTTTGTGGCTTCAGTATCTCCTTCTCCGAACTTCTTCCAACATCGCGTGCCATAAATAGCTTCTCCATTTACTTTTAGCCATTTACCAATAGAGAGTAATACTGCTTTTTGTTCATCAGTGATTGTGCCGTCAGCACGGGGACCGATATTCAATAATAGATTCCCGTTTTTACTAACTATGTCAATTAAGTCATGTACAATTTGCTCCGGGCTTTTATTTTCTTCTCCATCAATGTATGACCATGATTTTTTACCCACAGAAGTATCAGTTTGCCAGGGGAATTGCATCATTTTTCCGGATTTTCCTCTTTCTATATCCCATACTTGAACATTAGTTGGATATCCATATTTGGTATTTACTACTACATTTTCGCCCCAATCCAAAGCGTTATTGTAATAGTAAGCCATAAACTTATTGAAATATGGCATTAGTACCGGATTGTTAACTGTCCAGTCGAACCAAATGAGTTTTGGCTCATATTTGTTAATTAGTTCATAAGTATGAGTAAGCCATTCACGAGCAAAATCTTCGGTATATTTTTCATTATCGTATCTTTTTCCGTATAGGGAGATGGTGGAGTCTTGTACATCGGATGGAAATTTCATTCCACCATTATAGAACCAAGCATTTTCGGCTCTATGAGTCGATAATCCAAAAATGAGACCTTCTTTTTCTATGGCTTCTTTCAGTAACCCTATAATGTCTTTTTTAGGGCCCATATTTACGGCATTCCATTTATTCAGTTTACTGTTGTACATGGAAAAACCATCGTGATGTTCAGCCACGGGTACTATGTATTTAGCTCCAGCTTCTTTGAACAGTTTGACCCATTCCTCTGCATTGAATTTTTCAGCTTTGAACAAAGGGATAAAATCTTTGTAGCCAAATTTATCCTGAGGTCCCCACGTTTCAATATGGTGTTTATATACATGGTGGTCTTTTTGATACATATTGCGTGAATACCATTCGGTATCGTAAGCCGGTACAGAGTAAGGTCCCCAATGAATGAAAATTCCAAACTTAGCATCAGCAAACCATTCCGGGAACTGGTAGTTGTCTGCTATATTTTTCCAGTCAGGATGAAAAACTTCTGTTCCCTTAGGTGAAGCAACCGAGTCTATGTTATAAGACTCTTTGTTTATGGACTGACATGAGGCTAATAGAGCCAGAGTCAATGTAGAATAGATAAACTTTTTCATTGGTTTCTTTTTTTTATTTTTAATCATATAGATAGAACATTCGTTCCATCAGTTTCCATTTTTCAGCAGAAGTGCTCTTAGGAGCACATTCTTGGAATTCTGATACATACTCTTCCCATTCAGCTTGTTTGGGTAAATGGGACAGTGTATTCATAGCCGTTTCCCAATCAAAATCAAGAGGAGTTTCTATAATCATGAATACTTGGAAGCCTGATATGTATATTTCCATTTCCAGAATTCCGACGGAGCGGATACCTTTTCTTATTTCAGGCCATGCTTCTTTTTTGCTGTGTATCTTACGATACTCTGCAATAAGTGCCGGATTGTTTTTAAGGTTTAATGTCTGGCAGTACCTTTTTACAGGTACAGAGTGTTGTTTTGCTGTGTATCCTTGATTATATGTCATAAGTAGTTTATTTTTTAGTTGTTATCCTGAAATCAATCTTTCTACCTTTTCCCGATATTGTATCTTTAGGGGACTGTTGTTTCTGTAAAATCAGAATAGAAATAGTCAATAGCATTTTCTTCCGGCAGATAGATAGTCCGCCAGCGTAAAACTTTTGTCTGGTCGCAGTCTTCTATCCGGGTTTCTGTTTCTGCTATTGGAATCTTAATTTTCTTCTCCTTACCGGTGACATCTGTATAATACATTTCACATTTCAAGGCATTATTGGCAGGCCGCCATGAGATGACAATATCGTTTCCGTCTGTGTATAGTCTATCCATTTTTCTGTTCACAAGGTTACCTTCATAGAAATCTCCATATGCGTACCCTTCAATAACAGATTCGATGGAAGAGTTACCTTTGGCATCATAAGTGGTTATTGAGAACTCATATTGTCCTTCTTCCAGGTCATTAATCATCACTTCAAACGGGTCGATGGTGTTTTCTCGTACAACGTCCAGTTCCAGTGATTTATCTTCTTCTCCCTGAGACTGCCAACGTATCACACATTTCTTTTGAGTTACTCCATATATGTATAGTCCTTTGAGTAAAATTCGATTTCTTCCGGAAGAAGCGGTCAGTGAATCGACTTTTCCTACATAGATGGTCTCTCCTTCATCCAGATATGGCTGGATATTTTCTAACATATCATTGCAGGATGAACATATTCCGGCAATTACACAGAGTATAATAATTATATGTTTCATAAGGCTTCTTTTATTTAGTTTCAACTGGTTTTCCATAGAAAGTAACTTCCATTAAATGAATAAACTTAACTCCTGTAAACGTGCTTAATGCTTTAAAACGGATGTACCGTACTGCCGGAGCATCTGTTGGGAAGATGAACTCTTCGCCCGCACTGGCGTATTCTTTGTCTTCATTGGAGATTTGCCCTGCAGGTAATCCTGAAGGTTTGTAACTTTCACATGTAGTCAATAAGGTCCATCCATCCCAACTTCCGCTTTGGTCTGGTTTATCGGCACGACCCCAAACTTCCCATTCTTTCATGTTGCCATGTTGATATAAGAAAGAGTCATCCAAGCGTTGCCAATACAGATAACGACTTAAGTGAGTGGTTACTCCTAAATCGAATGTAAACCAGATGGGCATCGTTTGGTTGTCTTGCGGAGAGTGAGCCATATCCCATCCGTCCCCGTAGTTATGACTGCCATTCCATATCTTGCTCAACCAGTGTCCCCATGCATTCATCGGGATATCATTATCCAGTATTACTTCATTGAATTTCCCTTTATCCAGTTCATACTCTTCCCATGGTGTTACTGTAGTGAATACGGTATCGGTTGCATTGTCCCATCTGTCTCTGACAATTACTCCAAATTTTCTCTCTTCCGGCTTATATCCGCGTGCTGTGATATTGATGTTTTTGGCAGCAGTATAATTGGTTTGTACTGTAGTCCATTGGTTGAGTGAATCTGGGGTGATTACTTCTATGGCAAGGTCACTTGCAGAAGGATTTTGCATGGATATAGCAATACCTCCAAAAGTTTCGTTCGTTTCCAGAGTGTTGTATGCCTCAATATAAGAAGGTGTGAGAGGAATAATATTGTAGGTTATAGGTTCTCCGATATTTTCTTTCCGGTCTACAGCATAAAATGTGATCTGTTTCTCTTCTGTGTCTCCGAAACCTTCTACCTTTAAACTGCTGGAATATGCAGAAACACGGCTCTCCATTTCTTTACCGGATGCCAGTTTGTATTTGGCAACGATGTACATGAGGTCTTCATTGTCTGGACTTCTGAAGTTGATGATGGCACCGCCGGCAGTTGGCGTATAAGACAATACTTCTACTTTTCCCGGGGCTATGCCGTCATCCGGTCCATAAGGTTTATGCAGGTTATCTTCCTCACATCCCATTAATAGGAATGTGAATAAACTGATTAGTATATAATATTTCTTCATAATAATGTTCTCCTTTCTTATTACCATCCTGGATTTTGCTTTAAATTCGGATTTTTAATGATATCATCATATTTTACAGGCCACAAATAGTCCTTTTGACTATATTTCTTTTGTGCGATATTACGAACTACGTAATAATCTTCTGTGTTCTCCTGATCTATGCTCCAACCTCTTACAAAGGTGTTATTATAGGTACTTTTGGCAAGTTTCCACCGGCGTAGATCATGATATCGTATACCTTCAAGAGCTAATTCAATCTGACGTTCTCTTCGAATAATTTCCCGCATTCCTTCTTTGGTGGATGGCTTATTAGGACTGGTAGAATATTTCTTCCATGAATCTATAACCCCTTCTAATCCGGAACGTTCTCTGACGATATCAATATTAGTATAGACCTCTGTTGGCACAAATTCTCCGTTGTCAGTCGCTTCATTCAGTGCTTCTGCATACATCAGATACAAATCGGCCAAGCGAACGATGGGGAACGGGTACTCTTCGATAACTTCGGATGTTTGAGAAATTATGTTTTTATAGTAAATCAGTTTTTTTGCATAATATCCGGTGATAGAATATAAGGCAAGAGATGATTGGCCGCTGACCTGTCCTTTCTTCGCTTCCAGATAATACAGATCATCCGGATTGTTTTTACCATGACCGTACCAACTTGCTCCGTCAAATCCTAGAGTTCCGTAAAAACGGGGTTCACGGTTCAGATTTAGCTTGGCGGTCTGATATCCTTCCTTAACAAAATATTTGTCAGCTTCGGTAGCGGTTGCCACTTGATAACGTTCGCTATAGCCATTGCTACTAATCCATTCTTTATCTTCTTCAATGGGTACACCATTGCTGGAATAGAACATTTCTGCTATGTCGAGGGTAGGAGCATACATTCCTCTGCATGTATATTCTTTCTCAATCTGGTAGGCAGCTAATCTTGGTTGGCAATGACACTGTAGATCACGGGTATATGATTTGCCGCATCCCCATACAAGTTCTCTGTTGAAACGTTCTGTTACAGCTTGTCTTACATTCATGGAGTACATCAGCCCATCCGGTAGATTTGTTAATGATTCTTCTTTGAAATTATAAAGCCCATGCCCTGCTTCTATAGCAGTTTTGAGTGCCTCTTCGCAAGCGTCCGCAGCAAGTTTCCATTTGTTGGTACTATATTCCTGAGGAAAATAAGGTTCTCCATCCCAGTCTTTGAAATTGGCATAATCTGTATTTCCATTGAAGAGTGGGCTGGCAGCCAGCAATAATGTTTTGGCTTTGATAGCCAAGGCAGCAGGCTGGGTAAGACGTCCCATTTCGGTTGCCTCATTCTGAATCTTTAGAGGTAAATCACCAGTAGCCTCATCAATAAGGTTTACGATATAATTGACGACTGTTTCTACTTTATCACGTTTTATACGAACTTCTTCTTCCGTTGCAGAGATGGGGAGATTGACATCTACAATGGGAATAGGGCCATATAATTGAAATAGATAGAAATGATAGTAAGCTTTCAGAGTTTTTGTTTCGGCAATCCATCTTCTCCTGTCTGTTTCATTCAAGTCGGTAACTCGATTTCTGTCCGAAACATTTTCAATGAAGATATTACAGTCGCGTATGGCTTGGTATAAAGGTTTTCCTCCTTTGACCCCATCCCAGTAATTGTTTATTGGGTCACTGACATTTTGTAGCCCATTAGCAATTCCGAATGCCCATGTATTACTGAAATAATGATCTTCCATGGTGTAATACCAAATGTCATTGCCAGCGGTCAGACCCGGATTCTCATGTTGATTGCCATATAGCGGTACACGTGCATAACAGGTAGCCAGATATTTTTCTGCATTTGCTCTATTGTTGAATGCCATTTCGATGGTTGCTATATTATCGGGTACGACGTCTAGGAAATCTGTACATCCGCATAACGCGCTTACTGCCAGGACAGCAAGTATCTCTCGTATTTTCATATTCATATTATTTAAAAGTTAACACTTAAACCAATATTATATACTCTTTGAATAGGATATCCAAGGCCGTTGCCGCCCATTTCAGGATCCCACAATTTGAACTTACTGAATGTGAGAAGATTGGTTCCATTTAAGTAAATGCGCACATTGCTGATGCGGGCTTTGCGAGTCCATCTTTCAGGCAGTGTGTATCCTAGTTCCAATGATTTCAGGCGCATGAAAGAACCGTCTTGCATCCACCAGGTACTGGATTGTGTATTGTTTGGTACACTTTCATTCGCTAAACGTGGCCAGAAGGTATAGATATTCCTGTTGGCCTCAGACCAGTGATTGTCTGCTATGACCTTTAGGAGAGCATTTTGTGAGTGGGTATTGTTATCGTCATCTGTATCGATGAATGGTGATATACGATTAGGATCAATCCAGAAAGAAGAACGTGCATTGCCTTGGAAGAAAGCAGAAAGATCCCAACCTTTATATCCCGCTGACAATCCAAAACCATAGGTTATTTCAGGAGTGGTTGGGTATCCTATGGGGACCTTGTCAGCTTCAGTAATTTTACCGTCTTTATCAACATCTTTATATTTAATATCACCTGCCATAAGCTTACCGCCAAAGTTCTGTTCCGGTGAGTTGGCTATATCAGCCTCATCAATGAACAGGCGTTCTGCAATAAATCCCCATTGCTGGCTCAATTTTTGTCCCACTTGGCTTCTCCATGGAGTTCCGGCACCCAGATAGTCAGGCTCTTCTATTTTTTCATATTTGCTGGTGGCATAAGTGAAGTTGGCACGTCCGGTGACCCATAAGTCTTTATTGATGGAATGTGAGTAATCTACAGACATATCTATTCCTTTACCCGATGCCGCTCCTACATTGGCACGCACATCGGCTGTCAATCCCATGGTTGAGGGTATATATGAACGGGTCATAAGGATGCTGTTCCGCTTTTCGTAGAACACATCTGCCTGAATTTCCAGTTTGTTGAATAGCCCCAGCTCAATACCAATGTTCATTTTCTTGGCTTTTTCCCATGTGATGACTTCATTGGCATAGCGAGTGACGGTGATACCATTAATATGGTTTCCCCAGTTAGTTCCGAAATCCTGCCCTTTATTCTCATCATTCATGTTTACGTTTGACAGATAGAAGAAACGGTCATTAGAATCACCAATAGCGTCATTTCCGACAAGCCCATATGTAAATTTCCATTTCAGTTTATTGATTGTCTTTTCAAGTGGCTTCCAGAACTTCTCATTTGACATCAGGTAACCTACACCGAAAGAAGGGAAAAAACCGTAACGTTCATTTTCGGCAAAGCGTTCGGAGCCATTGTATCCAAAGTTAAATTCGGCAAAATAACGTTTGTCGTATGAATAAGTGAATCTTCCGGATAGTCCTTGGTTTTTGTATGGTAGTGATTTTTGCAGATCTCCTGCATTGCTATTCTGCTGAGTACGACGGGTAAATACTAACATACCGCTAATTTCATGTTCATCAAAGTCTCTATTGTAGCTCATGGCGGCTTCCATGTAGTTAGTAGTGGTTACATCTTTTGCTCCTTCATTATAATTCAGGTACTCTGTACCGCCGTTAGGATTCAGTAAGGTCAGGCTATATGTGTTCTTCGACTGGTCGTAGGCTCCCATGGCGTAATAATAAGGATTATAGTAGCGGGAAACATCCGAATAAACATAGCGGGTGGTACTGATAAGTCCTCGTACATTCAATCCTTTTGTAATGAAATCCAGGCTTTGTTTTAATTCGCCTTGTGCTACAATAGAAGTACGACTATAGTCTTTATATCCTTTGACCATATCGGCATACGGATTTATGTAAGTGCCGTCTCCATAATTACCGAACATGAGGTGTGTGTTGTTTGTATACTCGCCTACGTTAGGAAATGATTTCGGGAATAAGACAGGACTTGTCTTCATTACTTTATTATAGAGAGCATCACCGCCGTCTATTGGTCCGCGATAATCATCGAATGAACCATTTACACGGATGATGGCTTCTGTTGTTTTAGTCAGGTTAATATTGATATTGGAACGAACGGAATATTTCTTTAAGCTGATATTGCTATTGAAATTGTTTTGCTTGTCTACATTCAGTACACCGTTGTCATTGAAAAAAGAAGCAGCAATATAGTACCTTGCAACATTGCCACCTCCACTAATATTGGCTGTTACACGTTGGTTCATAGTGTACTTTTTGAACATTTCGTCATACCAATCGACAGCTGGGAAAGCGTATGAATTCAGATTTCTGATGGTGTTATCTATCTTTGATTGAGAATATGGTAATACTCCCAATGGGTTGCGGGTTTTGACTGCTTCATTGTGAAGCTGCATATATGTGATCGGATCTGCTGTCTCAATAGTACGGACCGGCGTAGAAACTGAGTTTTCTATTCTGATGCTGACTGTTGCTTTACCTTCTTTACCTTCTTTGGTTGTTACAAGAATTACGCCGTTTGCACCACGTGCACCATATAATGCAGTAGCTGTTGCATCTTTCATTATGGAAAAACTAGCAATGTCATCTACATTTAGACGTGCGAGGTCAGCGGTGGTGAGTTCTACATTGTCAATTAGGATGAGAGGGCTTGCTGCATATCCAAATGTCGTTACACCTCGGATGAAGAAACTTGCATCATCTTTTCCCGGTTCACCACTGGTTTGATAGGCTATGACTCCTGACATTCTACCGGCAAGAGCTGTTGTCAGGTTACTACTCGGCACTTTCAATTCAGACGGTTTAACGGTAGTAACAGAACTGATAACGCTTTCCTTTTTCTGTTTTGCGAAGGCTACGACGGTTACTTCATCTAGTTCGTCAACTTTTGGTTTGAGATGTACAGTGTAGTCGTTATTAGTGGTTATCTTAACATTTTCAGTTTGATACCCGAGAAAGCTAACTAATAATTCATCTCCCACGTTCACCGAAATTGAAAATTTACCGTCGATGTCGGTGATGCATCCTCTTGTCGAGCTTTTAACAACGACAGTTGCACCTGCTACAGGGGCATTGGTTTCGTCATAGATAGTTCCTTTTACTTCTTTCTTCTGTTGATCCACTGTGGTGGTGACATAGACTGTCGCATTTATGTGCTCTACAACTGGGAAAAAAGGAGCTCCTGAAAAGCACAAGATCAAAAGAGCTTTTCTTAGGCCTTGTGTTGATTGCCAATAATGTTGGCTGGCTAATCGATGTTTCATAATAATTGATTTATATTAGATTAATAGGCATAGTTGTTGCGTTCCAGAAAAAACGGTAATACAACTTTGCGTGTAACTGTTATATTCTAGGTACGAAAATGAGTGCTATTTTTTTGTTCTTCTAGAGGTTGAAACCTGGTAAATCTTCTTTTAGGAGGTCTCTGTCGAGAATGATAATAAGGTTAATAAAGTTCTGATTTTCATAGGCATTAGTTTTATTTATACTTATATGCAAATGTATGAATTAACTATTTATAATAATAGGATAAAATATGGAATGTATAGCAAAATATCGACAATTATTCCTTTTTATAATTAATAATGTAGGATTTAATCGATAATTATATGAAATATATCGATTTTAGCCTGTGTCTGGATTATTTTATCTGTAATGGCAATAATCTACATCTACAGAGCCAGTTTCTTTTTTATCATTAAAACAATAGATTCCTATCCGGTCACCCCTGTAATTTCCCCATGTCAACTGGTATTTCTCACCAAAAGGCAGAAAATTATCGCCATCCAGACTATAGTAGTATTGGGATTTGCCATCCATTCCCCACTCCGTTCTGAACCAGACAAATTCTGAATGTATCTGAATTCCTTTCGTTATGTTACCATTTTTCCTGTATTCAAGATAACAGGCGTCTTCTTCCTTCACTATACCAATAGCCGAGTGTTGGGAAGAGAAATGGCAGAGTCCATTTTTCTGACCATCCTGCATATTGGAAATATCCATTTTTATAGTTACATCGTTATTCTGTTTTCTAAAGGTGCGTTGCGTGAGTGTATTGCCTGCCTTTAATAAATTATTAGTTTCCAAAGGTCGATAGGCTTTCAGACGCAACCATCCCGGACGTTCAGTAAGGGAAAAGTAATCTTTTCTTGGTTGATAGTTCCATTGCCACTGCGGAGCAAGACAGTCCTCATCGAAGTCATCACTACGTTTGATGGATAACTTTTCAGTATGTTTAAAAGGAATCTTTCCATCCCATTTCATTGTACCGATATTCTGAGGAAGCACTTCACCTGGTATGGGCCAATCCTGTACCCATGTAACAGGTAACAGACTGACAATCCGCCCGCTCCAGTCTCCTGTTCCATGATGGGTAAGAAAATACCAGTTATTGTCCTTTCCCAGAATAATGCCTCCCTGATTCGGTTCCATGGCCTCACAACTGGGTAATGCCAATTGTTTTTCTTCCTTATAGGGTCCTGCCAATTTTCTGGAACGTTTTGCCATGACGTAGCGTCCTACTCCTGGCTTATGTTCACTGAAAATCAGATAATACCAGCCGTTCACCTTAATCAGCTTACTGGCTTCCCTGCCACTACCTGAATTAATGAGTTTCGCAGATTTCCGATCAATGCTTTTCCCATCCTCAGACATCTTAAAAAGATAAGTCTTATATCCGTCGGCAAAATGAGTGCCGACAAAGTAAGCTTTCCCATTCTCATCCCACATTGCAGTACAATCATCCCAACCGGGTTCGGGAAGCAACGGTGTCAGCGGCTCCCATGGGCCTTCGGCACGTGAAGCAGATGTCATAAAATAGCCTTCATCGGGGGTACCGAAAAATAAATAGAAGCGTCCGTTATAGTGCCGGAGTGTCCCTGCCCATACACCACGGCCATAGCGGTCCATGCGGGTCCAGTTTAAATCTTCGCTTATTTGTGTCAGGTCATCTATGATATTTCCATAGATTTCCCAGTTTACAAGGTCTTTGGAATGCAGAAGTGTCATTCCCGGGGAGAATTGAAATGTGGAGGATATGGCATAATAGTCTTCACCTACTCTGATACAGTCAATATCGCTGTAATCTGACGGAATGATGGGGTTTATGTAGGTTCCGTCCCCTTGATCACCCCAATTTTTCCAGTTACCCCACTCAACGGATTGCTGCGCAGTCAGGTAAATACTAAAACAGGTACAAAAGAGTACTGATAATAAATGTTTCATAATAACTTCGCATTAAGATTAATGAATGTTCCATTCCCAGATTCCCGCAATTCCTTTTAAAATTTTTATTCGGAGATAGCGGTATTTCTTATTCGGAGTATCAATGTGTGGTGACTGCATTTTTATATCTTCATGTCCTCCACAGACTTGCCATACCTTTCCATCGGCAGATCCTTCAAGCAGGTAGGCATGTCCTGCCGTCGGACGTACAAAGTAGACTTCACTGCGGTGCACCTTTTTAGCTGTTCCTAAATCTGCAATAATCCAATTCTCTTTATCTTGGTCAGCAGCCATCCAACGGGAGCCATTGGCACCGTCTATTGCAAAAGCCGGGATGAAATACTCAGTACGACGGCATGAAGGATCTTTCATCGGTTCGATATTCAATGGAGCTGATATGCTGGACGCATAAACTGTATCTGTCTTTAATTTTTTCTCTTGTTTAATTTTTCGTAAGGCGCCTACTCCTTCCAGAGTAAGATCGACAGGACGGATTGTGCCGTCTTCATTGAATTCCAACCGATTAACATATGTCTGCCGGTTTGTGCTACGCCGTCCAAATTCCAGATAAGCAAAATAGTAATCATCCGTTCCTTCCGGATTGAAAACACAACCATGCCCCGGACCGAAAACGCCTCTTTCATAATTTGTTGTAGAAATAATATCTTGTTCCGGATATTCAAAAGGTCCCATTGGAGATGTCTTGCTCATTACATAAGCATACTGATATTTTTCATCTCCGCCGATGGTGTACAAATAGTAATATATGCCTTTTCTTTTAAAGAAGATGGGACCTTCGGAATATTCTTTCCGGGGAGTAGTAATAATTTGTATAACTGAATCTACGGTGATCATATCTTTGCCCAATTTAGCCACATGACGGCGTCCCCAAAATATATAAGCCTGACCGTCATCGTCAATGAAAACCTCGGCATCGATGCCACCGGGATCTTTTGTCTGCAATAAAGTAGAAGACGTGAAAGGCTTGTGGAACTCATCTTTTCCGCGGGCCAGTTTAAACGGTCCCTCGGGGTTATTAGAAACAGCCGGATACATATATCCATTGATAGTAGGATATATATAATACTTACCATTGGCAAAGATAGCTTTACTTGGAGCCCAATATTTCTCTTTCATTGCAGAAGGGAAATAAGTACCTTCAAAGCTCCAGTGAACAAAATCATTTGACTTCCACACAACAGGTGGTCCTGAAGTTTCTAGTCCCTGACCATA
>ERZ827150.3162-NODE-3162-length-16532-cov-5.612854_pt1 | contig 16532 bp, 15 predicted proteins | sample MGYA00519779_ERZ827150 | MGnify/ENA primary metagenome ERZ827150 (study PRJEB31778, sample SAMEA3449267) | human gut metagenome | biome: human gut; feature: human-associated habitat; material: faeces | place: United Kingdom | collected 2010/2012 ...
CCCGCCCCCTCTTCCCATCAAAAAAGCCAGCCCGCGGTTGAGCGGGCCGGCCAGCTTACAGTATGAAATTCTTGCGGGGAAAGCCGCGCATTACAGCGCGCTGAGCACGTACATGGCCACGAACAGCACGCTGAGCACGTACATCAGCACGGGCACCTCCTTGACCTTGCCGCGGCACACCTTGATCACGGTGTAGCTGATGATGCCAAAGCCGATGCCATCGGAAATGGAGTAGGCAAAGGGCATCATGGCGATGGTCAGGAAGCAGGGCAGCGCCACTTCGGGATCCTTCCAATCGATCTTGGCTACGTTGCCGATCATGAACATGCCCACAATGATCAGCGCGGGGGCGGTGGCAGCGCTGGGGATAATGCCCGCGATGGGCGCCAGCACGCAGGCCAGCAGGAACAGCAGGCCGGTGACCACGCTGGACAGGCCGGTGCGCGCGCCCTCGGAAATGCCGGTGGAGGACTCGACGAAGGTGGTCACGGTGGAGGTGCCCAGCAGCGCGCCCACGCAGGTGGCGGCCGCATCGGCAATCAGCGCGCGGTCGCCGCCGGGCAGGTTGCCGTCCTTGTCCAGCATGCCGGAGGCGCCGGCGGTGCCCAGCAGCGTGCCCACGGTGTCAAAGCAATCGCACATGGCAAAGGTGATCACGGCCGTCAGCAGGGGCAGCACGCCCATGGCGAACAGGCCGGAGAAGGAAAGCTTGAAGAAGGTGGGCGCCATGGAGATGCCCTCAAAGCTGATGCTGATGTTGGATACGTTGGTCTGCCCCATGGGGATGCCGATCAGCGTGGTCAGGATGATGCCGATGAACAGCGCGCCCTTGACCTTCCAGGCCATCAGCACGCCGGTGAGCATCAGGCCGATCAGCGCCAGCAGCGGCGCGCCGGTGGTGATGTTGCTCAGATCCAGCAGGTTGTTGCCCGCAGTCACAATGCCCGCGTTCAGCAGGCCGATCAGGCAGATGAACAGGCCGATGCCCGCGCTGATGGCCGCCTTGAGCGAGGCGGGGATGGAGGCGATAATCTTGCTGCGCAGGGGAGAAACCGTGACGGCCAGGAAGATCAGGCCGCTGATGAACACGATAGCCAGACCCTGCTGCCAGGTGTAGCCCATGCCAAAGCAGATGGTGTAGGTGAAGAAGGCGTTCAGGCCCATGCCGGGCGCCTGCGCGAAGGGCACGTTGGCCAGGAAGGCGGTGAGCAGGCTGCCGATGGCGGCGCTGATGCAGGTGGCCAGCATCACAGCGGTGTGATCCATGCCCGTCTGGGACAGGAAGTTGGGGTTGACGAAGATAATGTAGGCCATCGCGAAGAAGGTGGTAATGCCGCCCACGACCTCGGTCAGCACGGTGGTCTTGTGCTCCTTGAGCTTGAAGGTCTTCTCGAGCAGTTGCATGATAGGAACGCCCTCCGTTTCAATTTTGTCTTGCGCGGAAAAACAGCCTTTATTATACCAGAAAAAGCGAACACGTCAAGCGCAATTGTAAATTTATTTTTAAAAATACCGCAAAAGTGCGAACCAAATGGCTTTTCGAAGCGTCTAATGTTCGGAAAGAGTTTTTCCCGCCTTTGCTTGCTTTTTGTTTGTATTCTATAATAAATGGAAAGATCATCCAGTATGGAATTGGAGGACATTTGCAATGAAAAAGAATCAGCTGCTTTGCCTGGCGCTGGCCGCGCTGCTGGCGCTGTGCTGCGTATCCGCCCTGGCCGAATCCGCGGCCGCGCCCGTTTGCCAGCAGCCCACCAAGGATGGCAAGCTGCACGGCCACTGGTATGGCGAATGGTTCCCCACGCGCGTGAAGCATCATACGGCCTTCTGCCGCTATGACGGCTGCGGCGAGGAGCGCGAGACCAGCTGCGAGCGCATCACCCTGAGCGCGGGCGAGGCTACGACGGCCAAGCTGTGCCCGGTATGCGGCGGCGTGGACGGCGTGCGCGGCTTTGCGGCCGTTGCGGCGCAGGTGACGGGCGTTGACCGCGCGCTGCCCCAGGGCGAGGCCATTGTGCGCGCGGGCGAGTGGAACGGCCAGCAATACCTGACGGTTGCCTTTGAATACGGCGGCCGCCTGCGCTGCCCGCTGGGTGCCATCCGCGTGACGCTGCCTGCCGATATGGGCGCCGCCTGCACCATCGTGGGCGCGCAGAACGCGCTGGATACCGTCTCCGCGGACGGCACTGTGAGCTTTGAGCTGCCCCGCTCCGCTTTCAGCGCGGGCGAGCTGCCCGTGGCGCTGCTGACGGTTTCCGCGCAGTAAGGACGGGAGACGAGGAAGTACGATTCTTTCTTGGAGCCCAAGAAAGAATCAAAGAAGGCTACGTTGTGACGTGAAAGTCAAGTTAATAAAACTGGAAGGCAGGGCTTGCAAGTAGACCCCGTGGCCAGGGCCACTCCCAGTTTTATTCCAGCAGCTTTCCCGTCCACAACACAGGTTCTTTGTTACTTTCTTCACTGAAGAAAGTAACGTCCCCTTTCGTTCCCTTCCCCCGCTATTTTTCAAAAAGGAGGGCGATTTTCCATGCCGCCGCTGGGTTTGTATGTCCATGTGCCGTTCTGCGCGCGCAAGTGCGCCTACTGCGATTTTGCATCCTGGCCAGGGCGCGAGAACGATATGCCGCGCTATGCGGACGCGGTGTGCACCGAGATCGCCCGCCGCGCGGCGGAGTGCGGCCATCCCGCCGCGGATACGGTGTTTTTTGGCGGCGGCACGCCGTCCCTTTTGCCCCCGGCATTGTTTAGACAGCTTGCGCGGGCGCTGCGGACGCACTTTGATATCGCCCCAGACGCCGAATGGACGGTGGAGTGCAATCCCGGCACGCTGACGCAGCCCTTTGCCGATACACTGGCCGCCTGCGGGGTCAACCGCATATCGCTGGGCATGCAGGCTGCGCAGCCCGCGCTGCTGCGGCGGCTGAATCGCATCCACGATATGGACGGCGTGCGCCAGGCGGTCAGCATCGCGCGGGCGGCGGGCCTCCAGCGGCTCAGCCTGGATCTGATGCTGGGCCTGCCCGGCCAGACCATGGCAGATTGGCGCGATACGCTGGACGCGGCGCTGAGCCTTGCGCCGCAGCATATTTCGTGCTACGCGCTGATTGTGGAGGAAGGCACGCCGCTGGCCGCGCAGCTTGCGCGCGGGGAAATCACCCTGCCGGGCGAGGACGCGGAGCGCGACATGTACGGCGCGGCGCGCGATATCCTGCGCGCGCACGGCTTTCATCAGTATGAAATCAGCAATTTCGCGCTGCCGGGCGAGGAATGCCGCCACAATGTCAACTGCTGGCGGCGGGAAGATTATCTGGGCTTTGGCTGCGCGGCGCACAGCCTGTGGCGCAATACGCGGCGCGCCAATCCGGCCGATCTGGCTGCCTATCTGCGCGGGGACGCGCCGGAAACGGAGCAGATTTCGCCCGATGATGCGATGTTTGAAAGCCTGATGCTGGGTCTGCGCCTGACGCAGGGCATGGACGAGGCGGACTTTGCCCGCCGCCATGGTCGCGCGCTATGGGATGTCTATGGCGCGCGGCTTGCGCCCGCGCTGCGCGATGGCCGGCTGATGCGGCAGGATGGCCATCTGTACCTGACCGAGCACGGCATGGATGTGATGAACAGCGTGCTGGTGGACGCGATGGGAGAGTAAGAAAAGCAAAGAACCGGGACGCTTGTATGAGCGTCCCGGTTCTGCTTTATTGAAATATTACTTGCACTCCGCGTACTTATCGCGGGCCACATAGGTGGTGTGCAGGATATGATGCGCGCGTTCGCCGCCGATTTCGCCCAGGTAGTCCTTGTACAGGGCCTTGACTTCCTCGTTATCCTGGCTCTTGCGGCGGGCCTTGCCGGCATCCTCGGTGTAGAGCGCCTGCGCGCGGACGGCGGATACGTTGACCACATCGCGCACGGAGGCCTTGACGATGGGCTGGCCGCCGCCGGTGACGCAGCCGCCGGGGCAGCACATGACCTCGATGAAGTCATAGTGCTTTTCGCCGCTGCGGACGCTGTCGAGCACCTTCTGCGCGTTGGCAGTGCCATGCGCCACGGCGATGTTCAGCTTCAGGCCGCCCAGCTCCAGGCTGGCTTCCTTCACGCCCTCCAGGCCGCGAACGGCTTCAAACTCCACGTTCTCCAGGGTTTTCCCGGTCAGCACTTCATAGGCAAAGCGCAGGGCGGCTTCCATAACGCCGCCGGTGGCGCCGAAGATAACGCCGGCGCCCGTGCTCTCGCCCAGGACGGAGTCAAACTCTTCGTCCGGCAGGCTGGCAAAGTCGATGCCGGCGGCGCGGATCATGCGCGCCAGCTCGCGGGTGGTGATGACCTCGTCCACATCCGGCTCGCCGTTTTCGTTCAGCTCGGGGCGCTTGGCCTCAAACTTCTTGGCGGTGCAGGGCATGACGGAGACAACCTTCATATCGCGGGGATCGATGCCCGTCTTGTCCGCGTAGTAGGTCTTGATGACCGCGCCCAGCATTTCGTGCGGGCTCTTGCAGCTGGACAGGTTGGGGATGAAGTCTGCGTTGTAGGTTTCGCAGTACTTGACCCAGCCGGGGGAGCAGGAGGTGATCATGGGCAGCACGCCCTGATTCTGGATGCGGTGCACAAGCTCGGTGCCTTCCTCCAGGATGGTCAGGTCGGCGGCGTAATCGGTATCGAACACCTTTTCAAAGCCCAGGCGGCGCAGCGCGGCCACCATCTTGCCGGTGACGGGCGTGCCCATGGGCAGGCCGAACTCTTCGCCCAGCGCGGCGCGCACGGCGGGAGCAGTCTGCACGTACACGTGCTTATCGGAGGCCAGCAGATCGTCCACGGCCTTGATGCCGTCCTTCTCCTGCAGCGCGCCCACGGGGCAGGCCACGATGCACTGACCGCAGCCTACGCAGCCGGTCTGCGCCAGCTCGAAATCCCAGGGAGAGGCGATCTGCGTCTTGAAGCCGCGGCCAACCGCGCCGATGACGCCCACGTTCTGCTGCTGATGGCAGGCGGCCACGCAGCGGCGGCACAGCACGCACTTGTTGTTGTTGCGCACCACGCAGGGGGAAGCGTCATCGATGGCGTACTTATTGACGCTGCCGGCGAAAGCGGTTTCATCCTCTACGCCCAGATCGCGGCACAGATCCTGCAGCTCGCAGTTGTTATTGCGGGGGCAGGACAGGCACTTACGATCGTGGATGGAGAGCAGCAGCTCCAGCAGCGTGCGGCGATACTTGCGCAGCTGGGGGGTATTGGTCTTTACGTTCATGCCCTCGGCAACGGGCAGCACGCAGGCGGCCTGCGGCGCGCGGGCGCCGGTTTCCACCACGCACATACGGCACGCGCCGATGGCGTTGAGGTTTTTCAGATAGCACAGCGTGGGAATTTTGATATTCGCCTTGCGGGCAGCTTCCAGCACGGTAGTACCGGCGGGAACGGATACCTGCACGCCGTCGATGGTCAGGTTAATCATGTTATCCATTCGGCTGTCCTCCTATTACTCGCGCGTGATCGCATGGAACTTGCACTTTTCAGCGCAGGCGCCGCACTTGAGGCACTTGCTGGTGTCAATCTGGTGCGGCTTGCGCAGCTCGCCCGAAATGGCCTCCACGGGGCATACGCGGGTGCAGGCAGTGCAGCCGCGGCACAGATCGGGATTGATGACATAGTGCAGCAGCGCGCGGCAATGATGCGCGGGGCAGCGCTTTTCGCGGATATGGGCTTCATACTCGCTGCGGAAGAACTTCAGGGTGGAGAGCACGGGGTTGGGCGCGGTCTGACCCAGGCCGCACAGGGCGGTGGACTTGATGGTGTTGGCCAGCTCCTCCAGGCGCTCGATGTCGCCCTCCTCGCCCTTGCCGTTTACAATGCGCTCCAGGATTTCCAGCATGCGGCGGGTACCTACGCGGCAGGGGGTGCACTTACCGCAGCTCTCGTCCACGGTGAAATCCAGGAAGAAGCGGGCGATATCCACCATGCAGTTATCCTCGTCCATGACGATCATGCCGCCCGAGCCCATCATGGAGCCGGCCGCGATCAGGTTGTCATAGTCCACGGGGGTATCCAGCAGCTCTGCGGGCAGGCAGCCGCCCGAGGGGCCGCCGGTCTGCACGGCCTTGAACTTTTTGCCGTTGGGGATGCCGCCGCCGATATCGTAGATGATGGTGCGCAGAGGGGTGCCCATGGGCACCTCCACCAGGCCCGTATTGTTGATCTTGCCGCCCAGGGCGAACACCTTGGTGCCCTTGGACTTTTCGGTGCCCATGGAGGCGAACCAGTCCGCGCCGTTGAGGATGATCTGGGCAACGTTGGCATAGGTTTCCACGTTGTTGAGCATGGTGGGCTTGCCAAACAGACCCTTGACCGCCGGGAAGGGCGGGCGGGGCGTGGGCTCGCCGCGCTTGCCCTCGATGGAGCGCATCAGGGCGGTTTCCTCGCCGCACACGAACGCGCCCGCGCCCAGACGGATCTTGATGTCAAAGTTGAAGCCGGTGCCGAAGATGTTTTCGCCCAGCAGGCCGTATTCGTGCGCCTGCGCGATGGCGATTTCCAGGCGCTTGACGGCGATGGGGTACTCGGCGCGCACGTAGATATAGCCCTCGGAGGCGCCGATGGCGTAGCCGGCGATGGCCATGGCTTCCAGCACGCAGTGCGGGTCGCCCTCCAGCACGGAACGGTCCATGAACGCGCCGGGGTCGCCCTCGTCAGCGTTGCAGGCCACGTACTTCTGATCGGCCTGGGAGCTGTAGGTGAACTTCCACTTCAGGCCCGTGGGGAAACCGCCGCCGCCGCGGCCGCGCAGGCCGGACTTGAGGATTTCGTCGATGACCTGCTCGCGGGTCATGCTGGTCAGCGCCTTTTCCAGCGCCTTGTAGCCGTCGAAGGCCAGGTATTCGTCAATGTTTTCGGGGTCGATCACGCCGCAGTTGCGCAGAGCGACGCGCTTCTGGTGCTTGTAGAAGTTGATATCCTGCAGGCCCTTGTTGGCGTTCTGCTCGTGGGTGGCGTGATCGGTATACACCAGGTGCTGCACATGACGGCCCTTGAGCAGATGCTCGGAGACGATCTCGTCCACATCCTCTACCTTTACGCGGGAGTAGAAGGTGCCTTCGGGGTATACGATGACAACGGGGCCGGCCTCGCACAGGCCAAAGCAGCCCGTGCGGACAACCTTGACTTCCTTTTCCAGGCCGGCTTCTTTGATTTTCTGCTCAAAGCGCTCGATGATCTGCGCAGAGCCGGAAGACGTACAACCGGTACCGCCGCAGCAGAGCACATGTGCGCGATAGATATCCATGGGCAATTCCTCCTATGACAGCGGTATAATTATTCCTCGGCAGCGCCGATGGTGAATTCGGTGACGGGGCGGCCGTTGACAATGTGCTCGGCTACGACGCGGCCCACCTTTTCGGGGGTCATGTGCACGTAGGTTACCTTTTCCTTGCCGGGCATATATACGTCCACCATGGGCTCCAGGCGGCACATGCCGATGCAGCCGGTCTGGGAGACGGTTACGTTGCTCATTTCGCGCTTGTTGATTTCTTCCATGAATTTCAGCATCACGGGGCGGGCGCCGGCGGCGATGCCGCAGGTAGCCATGCCGACCACCACGCGCACGTTATCGCTTTCATCTTCCCTGCGCAGGTTGATGCGTTCCAGCGTCTTTTTGCGGATGGCTTCCAATTCAGCCATGGATTTCATAGGATTACACCTCCAAAGATCGGTTCTATTTCTTCCTGGATGGCGGAAAGCATCCAGGCGGTAATTTCAGGCTCGTTCAGGGGCACGTTCCCCAGCGCCTGCCGCATTTCGCGCGTATCAAAATCCATGCTTCCCTTGGGGGAGGAGCAGGAAAGGCGAAAATCGGGCCGTTCGGGATTGGCGCTTACCAGCGATACCACCGTGCCCGCCAGATCGCCCAGGGGCAGACAGTCAATGCTGTCCCCATGCAGGGTGGCGGTCAGGGTTGTACCCTGGCCCAGGGTGGAATCAATGCGCACGTCTCCCCCGGCCAGGCGGGCGTTCTGCATCATCAGCGGAATGCCCAGCCCCACCTTGCGGGTGGTGCGGGTAGTGGCGAAGGGGCTCGTCACCCTTTCTTTCAGCTCATCGCTCATGCCGGAGCCGTCGTCTCGGATCGTGATGGTAATGAGCCTGCTTTCGTCCACCGATACCATAATTTCCACCAGCGCCGCGTTTGCGCGCACGCTGTTTTGCGCCAGATCCAGAATATGCAGCGACAGATCGCGCATGGGATCGCTTACTCCTTATATTTAGCCAGGATGCCGGGAATATCGTCGGGAACCAGGCGGCCGTATACTTCCTCATTGATAGTCATAACGGGGGCCAGGCCGCACGCGCCCAGGCAGCGGGTGGCGTTGAGGGTGAACAGGCCGTCGCGGGTGGTGCCGCCCACGGGGATGCCCAGCTCTTCGCTCAGGCGATCGAGCACCTTCTGGGAGCCCTTTACGTAGCAGGCGGTACCCAGGCATACGCTGATAACGTACTTGCCGCTGGGAACCAGGGAGAACTGCGCATAGAAGGTGGCTACGCCGTATACCTCGCTGAGGGTGACGCCCAGGCCTTCGGCGATTCTTTTCTGCACGTCCAGAGACACGCAGCCGAAGATGTTTTGGGCTCTCTGCAGCACGGGCATCAGCGCGCCGGGCTGATCCTTGAGCTCCTGGATCGCCTGATCAAGCTGCGCAAACTTTTCTTTCATGTCCGGCATGATGGGATAAGACCTCCTTGCATGTTTGTATCCGGAATGGAATCCGGCACACTACACCGTATTGTAACATACTTATGCCGCTATTGCACGCAAAAAACGAAAAAAATCCGCATTTTTTTATCGATAAATGCGGAACTTTTGTATAATCTGGCATAAATTATGCAGTTAAATATCTTTAACCGATCTCATCCAGGCCAATAACGCGCTTGTGGTGCCCTCGCGCAGGCGCAGCGCATGCTCGCGCTCCTGGATATCGCCCAGGTAGTGCGCGTCGGAGGAATGCAGCACATGCCGCCCGCGCAGCGCGCCTTCATCGCAGGGCAGCAGCCGCCAAACCTCCACCGTGGAATAGAAGGGCTCGGGCGGCATCAGCCCCAGATTGATCAGCAGCCCGTTGGCCCCGCGGTTGATATGCGCGGGCACAGGCACGCCGCCAAAGGCCGTCACCTGCGCGGCGGCCTCGGCCAGGGGCAGATCGGTCGCGCCGATGAGCAGCGCCTCCTCCTCGTCGATGATCTCGTCGTCGCTGTTCATCACCAGCTGGCGGCCGAAAAACTGGGGCTTGTTCTTTTTATTGGGCAGGTGCCCGCGCAGCATTTCGCCAAAGGCCAGCGCAGCCTCCACCGTTTCAAAATAGCCCAGCAGGTGCACCTCCTCACGGGTGGTGATCTCCATGCCGGGCAGCAGCAGCAGCCCGTAGGCGTCGCACAGCTCCTGGGCGGCGGGCAGATTGCGCGCGCTGTTATGATCGCAGATGGCGATGGCGTCCAGGCCCTTGAGCTTGGCCATGCCGCAGATGTTGGCCGGGGTCATATCCTCGTCGCCGCAGGGCGACAGGCAGGAGTGGATATGCAGATCGGCAAAGTACTCCATGGGGTTATTCCTTATCGGGCACGCCGGCGGCATGCATGCGGCCGCAGATTTCATAGCCGCTGAGCGGGCTGCGCAGCACGCACAGACCCTCGGCCGCGGCCTTATCTAGGCTTTCCTGCTCCATATGGATGTTTTCGGGCAGGATCACGCAGGCCATCTCAGCCAGCACGGCCACGGCGATCACGTTCATATGCGTTTGCACCGTCACCCAGGCCATGCCCTCCGCGCCGTGGGCCATCACCCAGCTGAGCAGATCGCAGGTATAGCCGCACAATACCTCCCGTTCCAGATCCGCGCCAGGCGCATCGTTTTGAGCCTCAATCAGAGGCATCAGCTCTTTGATTTTCATTCTGTAAGGGACTCCTTTCAGCATTCCGCAGGAAAAAAACGCTTCCTTAAATATATAGATCACCGGGTTTATGAAGCGATTATAGCATATCCCCGCCGTTTTGTCACCCCGCCACGGCCTGATTTTGCCTTGTTTGACCCCTTGACGCAGGGTAAAAATGCTGCTATCATACTGGATTGCACTTACTACAACGCATGTAAAGGAGAACGCAATGCAGCAGCAGGAAAGAAGCAAAATGCTGGGCACAATGCCCATGAATAAGCTGGTACCCAAGGTGGCCGTGCCCATCATGATCAGCATGCTGGTACAGGCGCTCTACAACGTGGTGGACGGCATCTTTGTGGCGCGCTACAGCGCTGACGCCTTCACCGCCGTATCGCTGGTGTTCCCGGTGCAGATGCTCATGATCGCCGTATCCACGGGCCTGGGCGTGGGCATCAACAGCCTGATCAGCCGCCGCCTGGGCGAAAAGCGCGGCGATGCGGCGCTGGACGCGGCCAAGAACGGCATCTTCCTGGAGCTGTGCGGCGTGGCGCTGTTCTGCCTGTTTGGGCTGTTTCTGAGCAAGGTGTACATGCACCTGTTCACCGACGACGCCAACCTGCAAAAGCTGGGCGAGGAGTACCTGTTCATCGTCACGGTGTTCTGCCTGGGGCTTTTCATGTCGGTGGTGTTTGAGCGCATGCTGCAGGCCACCGGCAACACCACGCTGTCCATGGCCACGCAGCTGCTGGGCGCGATTGTCAATATCATCCTGGACCCCATCATGATCTTCGGCCTGCTGGGCTGCCCGCGCATGGGCATTGCCGGCGCGGCCATCGCCACGGTGATCGGCCAGTTCTGCGGCATGTTCCTGGGCTTCATCCTGAACCAGACGCGCAACCATGAGCTGCATCTCACCCTGCACCCCTTCTTCCGCCCGCACGGCGCGGTGCTGACGGACATCCTGGCCGTGGGCATCCCCAGCGTTGTGATGCAGGCCATCTCGTCGGTCATGAATGTGCTGATGAACATGATCCTGCTGGGCTTTGGCAACGTGGCCGTCAACGTGCTGGGCGCGTACTTTAAGCTGCAATCCTTCGTCTTTATGCCGGTGTTCGGCCTGAGCAACGGCCTGGTGGCCATTGTGGGCTACAACTACGGCGCGCATCTGCGCGAGCGCGTGTACGCTGCCGTGCGCGTGGCGCTGCGCATGGCCATTGTGATCATGGCCGTGGGCATGCTGCTGTTTATGACCATTCCGCAGGTGCTGCTCAGCCTCTTTGAGGCCGAGGGCGCGGGCGATCTGACCGCCGTGGGCTGCCCGGCGCTGCGCGTGATCAGCCTCAGCTTCATCCTGGCCGCCGTCGGCATCACGCTGGGCACGGTGTTCCAGGCCGTGGGCAAGGGCGTGTACAGCCTGATTAACAGCCTGTGCCGTCAGCTGATGGTGCTGCTGCCCGCCGCGTGGCTGCTCAGCCGTCTGGGCGGTCTGAGCGCGGTGTGGTGGAGCTTCCCCATCGCCGAGGTGGTATCGCTGGCTGTGTGCCTGCTGCTGTATCGCCGCGTGGACCGCACGATGCTGAAAACCCTGTAACCCGCCATGGCCTGCGAAAGCGTCCTGCCCTATCTGCGCGACTGGCTGATGCCGCCCGCCGCCGTGCCTGCCGGGTATGCGCGGCGCGTGCACATCGCCTTTGACTATCGCGCCTACCGCGCGCGCTGCGGCCGCCCCACCGTGCGCCATGCCGACGCGCAGGCGCGGGAAATCGCGGCGGCCGAGGCCGAAAAGTATGGCTTTACGCTGGATGACGGGCAGATATGCCAGCTCAGCGGCGAGATCCTGCTGCATCAGCTGATCTATCCCCTGCCCGTGATCGGCCGCGCCAGCGCGGTGATCGACCTGGATATCTGCGTGGACGCGCAAAACCGCGGCGTTGTGCGCGATGGCCGCGGCCCGATCGACCTGTGCGCGCGGGCGCTGTACCGCGCTGTGCATGGGGGAAGAATGCGCTGATTTCTTAAATAATCTCCCTTTCCCCCGCATCCGCTTCGCTACGCTCAGCACCTTCTCCCGTTTGGGAGAAGGCTTTTTTACTTGTGCGGTTGACCTGCACCGAATGAATACTGCTGCATGCATGTGGCCCCTTTCCAACAATCGTTGCGCCTGATTCCCGCACCCAACCATTCCCCCGTGGCACGCCGATTTTAATCGGCGCAGCGCAGGCGAAGCCAGGCCATGGGGAAAATGAAAAATCGCCCAGGCGGAGTTTACTCCGAACCGGGCGATTCAAAATTTTCGCTGCTGCGGGGGTAGGACAACAGGTGGCCAGAGGCACCCTCGGTTTAACACAAGCAGCTTTTACGCCAAAATCGGTTCTTTGTTACTTTCTTCACTGAAGAAAGCAACGTTCCCATCTTCCTCGTCCCTCACTTCAGCACGGAGGTCGCGTCGGCAATGGTTTTTTCGTAGGCTTCGCGGCCGTACTTGTCCACCTCGGCCTTGTTTTTTTCGCCGTGGGTCAGGCAGCCCGCGCCGCCAATGCAGCCGCCCAGGCAGGCCATGCCCTCGATAAAGTTCGCGTCCAGCGCGTTCTTGCTCTTTTTCAGCAGCGCCATGCGGCAGGCCTCGATGCCGTCGCACACGCAGGGCTTGAGGTCAAAGTCAATGTTCTGCTCCTTGAGCCCCTCGGCCACCGCGTCGCTCAGGCCGCCGCTGCGGGCAAAGATGCGGCCAAAGTAGGATGCATTGTCCAGCACATCCTCGGGCAGCGTGGTGATGTCCAGATCCCGGCTGTCAAAGAGCGCCTGCAGCTCCTCAAAGGTCAGCACCGCGTCGATATAGGGCTTCACCGTGTCCAGCTGCGCCTCGGCCTTCTTGGCCGTGCAGGGGCCGATGAAGATGGTCTTCGCGTCGGGCGTGGTCTCCTTGATAAAGCGCGCGATGGCCGCCATGGGCGACAGATTGTGCGATACCATGGGCAGCAGCTGCGGGAAGCTCTGGCGGATGTAGGTGACGAACGCCGGGCAGCAGGAGGAGGTCAGGAAGCCCTTTTCGGCCAGCTCACGGGATTCGGCCTCGGCCACCATGTCCGCGCCCAGCGCCGCCTCCACCACCGTGTGGAAGCCCAGCGCCTTCAGCCCAGAAATCACCTGACCCAGCCTGGCATAATTGAACTGGCTGGAAATGGAGGGCGCCACGATGGCGTACAGCTTGTAGCTGCGGCCCTGCTCGCTCTTGCGCAGCAGATCGATCACGTTGAGCATATAGGATTTATCCATGATCGCGCCGAAGGGGCACTGGTACACGCACGCGCCGCAGGAAATGCATTTATTGTTATCGATGGTGGCGGCCTTTTCCTCGTTCATGGAAATGGCCTTCACCTTGCAGGCGTTCTGGCAGGGGCGCTTGCGGCTGACGATGGCGGTGTATGGGCACACCTTGGCGCACTGGCCGCACTCCACGCACTTGGTCTTATCAATGTGCGCCACATGGTTTTCATCAAAGCTGATTGCGCCGCGGCGGCACACATCCTCGCAGCGGTGCGCCAGGCACCCGCGGCAGGCGTTGGTCACTTCATAGCCGCCCACAGGGCACTCGTCGCAGGCGATGTCGATGACCTCGATCACGTTGGGGTTGTCGGCGCTGCCGCCCATGGCCAATTTGACGCGCTCGGCCAGGATGGCGCGCTCCTTGTATACGCAGCAGCGCATGGTAGGCTGCTTGCCGGGCACAATGATCTTGGGAATATCCAGCACGTTTTCCAGCAGCGTATCCTGCCACGCCTGCCGCGCCACCTCGCGCAGCACCTTATATTTGAGGTATTGTACCTTGGTATCAAACTTACGCATGGCATTGCGCTCCTTCCAGAATGAATGTTGGATTAGAAATAGCTCACCTTGACCCGCTTGCCCATCCTTTGCAGGCAGTCGCACAGATCCTTGACCAGGTTCATCTTGATGGAAAAGTTGATGGGCAGATCGGGGTTCTGGTGCGCGGGGTTGATGGCGCGGCCGACAAAGAAGTTGATATCCGTCGCCTCTTCAAACAAAAGCCGCGCAATCTGCGACGCGCCGTCCTGCTTGTAAGCCCACTGGGAGTAGGTTTCGTTATCCTTCAGATAATCCTGCGCGTAGGAAAGCACCTTGTTGACCGTGATCACGCCCTCCGTAACCAGATCCACGCCCTCGATTTCAGCGGTGGGCGGGATATCATCGGCCACAAAGTTCAGGCTGGGTCGCAGCTCCTTGTGCAGGTAGCGCGCCACCACGGTGGAGGTGGTGCCGCCGCAGACGATGTGCTTGCCCTCCTTGGAGAAGAACAGCGACAGCATGCGGTTGTCGTCATCCCGGTGCGCGGGCGAGCCGAACAGCAGGTTCATCGGCACGCGCTTGCGGATGCGCACCACGCAGGCCGTGGCGTCGTCGCCGGGCTTTTGGCCGTAAAGCTTGTTGCACTCGTCCACCAGCATGGTGGAAAGCGTCTTGGCCGTATAGCCCACGGGGGCCAGCGTTTCCACAAAGGAGACGATATCCTCCAGCTTCCAGCCAAAGTTATAGGCCATGCCGATGCCCGCGTGCGGGCAGCCGTCGCTCATGGCGACAAAGATATCCCCCTCCTGGAGCTTGATGACGGACTTATAGATCTTTTTGCCGCCGATGCTCATTTCGGTTTTGGGGTAATCGTAGTGCTCGTCCTCGCGCAGCATGATGACGCTGGGGTTATCATACTGGATGATCTCCACCCGCTGGTTATCGATCATGTGCATGATGGTGAAGGTAGAATACGCCACCCCGCGCACTGAGCACACGGGCAGCGTGGCCGCGATGGTGGATACGCAGTCCTCCAGACTCAGGCCCTCGGCCATCATGGTGGAGATGATCTTGCTGGTCAGCGTGGACAGGATGCTGGCCTTTACGCCGCTGCCCAGGCCGTCGGCCAGCACGATGACGGTGGAGTTATCGCCCTGCTCCACAATATCCACATGGTCGCCGCACAGCTGTTCGCCATAGTGGTTGATGCTTTTATAGCCGATATCCGCGCAAAGATCATTCATCAGAAATCGACTCCTTCAGCTTGGTCAGGGCAATCTTGGTTTCCGCGGCGGTCTCGCCCAGGAGCGAGGCGATCTCCTGCACGATGCGCATCTGCTTATCCACCACCTTGTCGGCGATTTCCACCGTCTGGCGGCTGATGGATTCCTTCTTTTCGCGCTGGGTTTCCTCATCGGTCACATCGCGCATGATACAGATGAGAATGCGGTACTCCTTGTCAAAAACAACGGTCTGCTCCACATAGCGGTCATACTCGGCAAGATAGACATGCTGTCCGGAAACACCGCGCCCCGTATTTTTCACCTCCATGAACACCTTCGGATCCAAAATGCGGACGACCGGCTCGCCCATGACGTCCGACGCACGCGAAATGTTCATGAGTCCCAGCGCCGCGCGGTTGATCTGCTGAACCTCCAGGTTTTCGTTCAGCACGACGATGCCGTTCGGCGTATTATTGATGATGTTGTCCGAGAAATTCTCCGCCCTGTCCTTGAGATACGGCAGACACATCGAAATTTCCGCTTTCCCCTGATAGATCGCCACCGCCTTCGCGCGGCACGTATCATATCCGCAGGAACCGCAATTGAGTTCATCCGACGGCTTTGTTTTCCCCATCTGACGGAGAATCTCCGTAATTTCGGCTTCCGTCGGCATTTTCAGCTTGCGCTCTATGTATTCAAAATGCTTTTCGGTATCCTGTCTTTCCGGCTGCAAAGATCGGGCAAATACCGCTAAAGTGCCGAAAACAGGAAATGAAGAAATCAAGCCGCAGCTTGTGGTCGCAGCTAATCCGAGCTTGGTTTTCGATGGTCAGAGCAGCGTTATAGCCTTTAACGACGTTAAAAATGCCATGGCGGCCGACCGAAAGGCCGCAACCCTTACTACGCTTTATGATGAAACCGATTGGGCTATGGTTTATAAGACCGGCGAGGATTGGAAAAAGCACGGAATCTACGGTATAGAAAAATGGCATAACGGCGCTCATATTTCCTCCGATAAATTAGGCTCATACAGCTTTTCCGATGACGGGACAATTTCCCTAGTGCCTTACACAACAGCCGCCGCAAGACTCGGTGCTTATGAAGGCGGCACACCTTCTGAGGCGGGTCTGTTAGTTTCCGTTTCCGGCAACGAGCAAAACGCTCTTTGCTATCAAATTAAGGAAGACGGCTATTTGGCAATTCCGGCGGGTAAGCTTACGGCTATTGACAGCGTAGGCGAAATTAAAACCGGATTTTTGGCTGAAGACAATGACAGCAGAAGTGCGGCGGTAGAATTTATTGTTAATACCAGAGTTGTTTGGTCAGGTGAATTTGTAAACTCTACCGCCGGTGACGGTACAGCCGTAACCGAGCTTAGCTATCCGGATATCGGCGGTATTGAGGTGAATGCAGGAGATAAATTCTTTTTGAGCTTTAAGCTTGACGCCAAGGCTAATAAGCCGGAAGATATAAAGCCGACAAACCCTGCAGAATCGAGCGGCAAAAAGGATAATGATACTGCCGCGCCGACAGAACAGGTTACAGATATTCCTATTATGGACGGTTATGATTCGCACTTTAAGATAGT